>Ga0315547_1001529_pt1 | contig 18045 bp, 16 predicted proteins | sample SalMarSW160240MG_2_FD_202542 | JGI IMG/M metagenome (GOLD analysis project Ga0315547, IMG submission 202542) | Salt marsh sediment microbial communities from the Plum Island Ecosystem LTER, Massachusetts, United States - Salt Marsh Sediment SW1601-240 ...
TTGGCTTCACAGTGCATTTGATGTTCTATCTGTTGCTCGCTCTGGTTTGGGCCCAAGTTGATCGGCAGACCACGCAAGGATGACTATTTTCTCCTTAATACTAGCCTGTATCACTAGTTGAACAAACTGCTATTAAGTAACGTCTGACGAATTCTTCTGCGATGCTAGGGTAAGCCTCCCCATTTCGGGAGGCTTTTCTTTTTGTCTTTTTATTTCCTTCCCCGCCCCGGGGAAGATGATAAACGTGCTAGTTCTTGAAATTTTACCTTATGACTTTTTGTTGGACAATGAAGCTGAAAACATATTTTTCAGCACCTTAAAAATTGAATACGAGTAAAGCTCTGACCTGAACGCTTGCCCTCTTTGAAAGGGGGTAAGTATGAGTTCAAGTGTAGCAGCACCAGCAGCACCAGACGGCGATAACGGCAGTCCTCAAGGTCATTGTAGCCGATGTCATCGGGGCTGGACTCTAAAAACAAGGCAGGGCGTTTGTCAGTGGTGCGGTCATCTGGCAATATGCCAGTCATCACCAACAAAGCCCCGCAGCATCAAGTCTAGGTCAAACGGAAGGCTAAAGCAAGCTCCAGTCCATAGTAACGGCTATGACCAACTACAGGGCGAATGGCTTACATACTATAAGGTAGCTTCCCGCTTTGCTCACAAGGCAAAGGCAGAGGACACCGAGGACTTACTCCACGATATTATCATCACCCTTGCCGATGTAGAGCGTAATAATGGTCATAAGCCATTCACCGAAGCCGTGATGTATCGGATAGCCAGCCGAACTGTAGCCGACTACTGGCGAACCTACTACAAAGCCAGTAACGGCTTGGATTGCGGAAGCTGTAGTAAAGCCCAAAGGCGAAAGTGTAAAGAGGATGACCTCTATACCGAGTGCCCAAAAGCTATCAATCTGGAGAGCCTTAACAAGCCCATCATAGACAGTGAAGGGCATACTACCGAGCTTGGGGAGTTGATAGCCGATGACAAAGCTCTTGACCTTGACGCTTGGGTGGATGCCCGAACTTTCCTGCTAGGCTTCCCGCAAAGGCTCTTAGTGATAGCCGACAAGCTCAATAGCGGTCAAGCCCTAGATGCCAGAGACAGGATGTATTTAAGCCGTTTCAGGCAAAGAGAGCAAAAAAAGCTCTTTCAGAATGTTACATTTCAACCTCAAATCCCGACTTATATAGTGGAAGCACCGATTATGCCAGCGGGTTAGCGGGTAGTCGGTAGCTTACTACTAGGTGAAGCCGATAGCCTTGCCCACTATCGGATAGCCAATAGGGGGTGTTCAAATAGAACAACTGAATATTGAGGGCAAGCGTTCAGGGGACCGCTTAAGACAATGCCACCACCGTTTTCATCTCCGCCGATGGTAAATTCAACTTCAATTGCGCCTTCGGTGGTGACAATCACTCTGGTATTGAGAGCTTCAAGGATAAAGCGCCGGTCTTCGAACTTATCGGAGAAGAGCCTGTCCGCCATTTGTTGTCGAAGCTGGCCCAGACTTACCAGGGAGACTGATTTCTTTTTGAGGTCAGCAAGCCTTTGAGTGATTCTTTCTCTCTCATCAGACGCCCATTTTCTCTCGGTGAGAAGTAATACCATCTGCCGGTCGTACGCCTCATCGGAGACCTTATTGTGTATCCTGAGATTTACCAACTCCGCTTCAGCAGTGATATTCTCGTTGGACTTGCGGTCGAGCCTCTTAAACTCACCATCCAGCTTTGAGATAGTCTCTTGAATGGCGACTTCTCTCCAACCCATCTCGTGTTCAAGAACTTGATTGCTGGTAAGTATCTCCCGGGCCTTGGCTTCCACCTGGGTTTCTGTCTTCCGCCCGGGTAGATAAGTTCTGGGATTGTCGCCCCTGTAACCCCTCTGTGTATACCGGTATGCCCAGGATATATGCCTGATATCCCGACCGTAGTAGCGCAGGTTGTCACCTTCGTAGTAGATCATGCCGCGGAGAAGGTAATCTCTCTTTCCGTTACGCCTTGAGTTTTGCCTGTTCCGCTCCAGCTTCTCCTGTATCCAGTCGTGTTGTGATAGGGTTATAATCGGTCTTTCTACGAGGATGTTTGGTAGTGCTATTCCAGACCGGCGCCTGGTCGAGCTTTTACCGTAGGTGTTACCCCGTCTGTTTATCGGCTCAACACTTTCTCTCCGCAGGGCCCGGTACTCACCATAGTTGACCGAGTCTGTCAGAATGAGATAAATGGTTGGCTCAGGCCAGTACTCTCTCCCTTTGGGACTGAGGATACCGCGTTTCCGTAGTACCTTGGTGACGCCCTTTAGTGTACTACCTTTCAGATATTCATTGAGGATGAGCGACCTGGTTTCCCAGTTGGTGTTGGCCTTTAGCCTGGTTTTAGTTTCGTCAAAATCGTAGCCGTACGGCGGATGGTTGTTAGTGGAGAGTCCTTTTATCGTGGCCCGTTCCCTGAGAGCATCCCTGGAGCCCTGTTGAGCACGCAAAACGGAAATCTCTTTGGACTTGGCCAGCCCGAACTCGACCCACTCTCCGTCGCTATCCTGCTGAAGCGGCGGTCCCTGGCAGACTACGACTTCAACCTGATTGTCACGGCAGTCAGAAAGAAACAGAAGACGCTGGACTGCTTTAGCTTGGAAACGGTCCCGATCAAGGACACCGATGGCGCCGATTTCCTTATTGACTACCCAGTGCCGCAGTTGTTGGAATTGTGGGCAGGAAAGTAGGTCGAGAGAAGTCCAGTCTATCTTGAGGATTCGGTCAGGCGGTACGACATAGCCTCGCTTCTCTAGCTCCGCTTTGGACCGGGCTGCCTGGCTATCCAGCGATTGCTGGGGCTCAGTCGAGACCCTGGCCCATACCGCGGCAATTTCATTGCTCATTATTCATCACCTCCTGTAAATATTCTTTTCCATAGCAAGTCCCACTGGGGAGTACGCTCACCGACCTGGATAGTGAAATGAGGTGGTTCAAGACCGAGAAAACGCTCGGCTTCGGTAAGGCGCTCGGCTACCCAGCTACCGTATCGACCTCCGGTTAGGGCAGCGTCCAGTGCTTCAATCTTCAATTTATCTCCGTACTCCAGAGCCAGATGATAATCGGCAATAGGATGATTAGTCATTTCCTTATCACTGAAAATATCCCTGGCATTTTCGGTAAACTCGGCACCTTCGGCATTACAGCCAGCGAGAGCTAGAGCACAGACCTGCCTTTCTATCGTCTCGCTATCAATTGGCAAATCTCCCGCCTGGGCATGTTTCACCACGCTTTTACTTAGCCCCTCTAGACAGTTACCGATGGGCACGGCATCGTGCGCCTCAAGATACTGTTGTGCCAGATTTCTAACGGCATCGCTCTTGGCCTGCTGTGTCATGTCAGGATATTGGCTACGACCACCCATGTAATCAATATTCAAGGCATCCGCCCACTTGGCCATGAGCCAATCTGGCATCTTGTTTAAATACCAGGCTGTCATCTTTTTCTGTTGGTAAGATAGGGGACATACTTCAACCATGACGGTGAGCACATTCCGCATCCAGGTAATTGCCTCTTTCCTCTCGTTATTATCGGCTGGTAAATCGTTGTTCATAATTGTGCCTCCTAACTGGGTGTCAGTCGCAGGAATAGCCCGCAATAAGGACAGAACCCCTCGAGCCCTTGCTCAACATTCCATGATATTTGCCCGGCACATCGGGGACAGACTACCGGTTGAATTTGCGCTTCGGGCTTCACATTCGTCGGTTCAGGATGTTTTATGGCTTGAGCCGGAGCAGGGGCTTCGTCCTGCATTACTCTAAAGCCACTCGGCTGCTTAGATGCTCGCTTCTGTGCTTGCCACCAGTTCTGGAAGGCGGGTTCAACGTACTGCATGTAGAACTGGAGCAATTTGTCTTCAGGTACTTCGCCGGTGGTATCCACAAGGACAAGACGGTCACTGGCGGCCATTGATACCTCATCGGAGATTTCCATTGCCGCGGGTAGTGTAACCGCCCTGGACTGGCCTATTGGAAACGGCTTTCGTCTTGTTGATATCATCGCACAACCCTCACATAGCTGTAATTTAGATTAAGTATAAATTATCTTTGTGAGTTTGTCAATACCATCCCGCTGCTGGTAAATAAGGATGATTGGTCGTTTGAGGTGGGAGACGATAAGCAGATAAGTCGATTGCTAGGTGAAAGTAAAAAGAATCGATAGTTAATTTATGAAAGAAACTATATTATGTTTCTTAATATAATCGATAATTGGTCCATCAGTAGTTATCAAGGTGCAATTAAGCATCATGGCCGAAGCCAAAACTATTTTATCGTGCATATCATGGTCACTAAGTTCATCCCTGATCTTTAAAATATTTTCTAATACCTCCTGCTCAATGGCTTTTACTTCAACGTTAGGTGAACTTCTGATAACCTCATAAAACTCGTAGCGCAGTCTGTTAGCAGTTTCTTCTTTCCTGAAGCAATTATCGAATATTTCTACAAAAACTATGGATGGAATGCTTAGTTTTACATTTGAGGGATAGGTTACTAACGCTTGACCTATAATGCTGCGAGCCCTTCGTGACAGCTTTTGAGGAACACCGAAGACTTTATTAAAATAAGACATCATGGAGTCTGTATCGGCAACATAGATGCTACTCATACTTATATTCGCACATATAACTATGAAGTTTTACCAATTCTTCTTCAAGCGATACATTCGCCTCGCGTAAGAACCTCAGCATATAAGTGATGAATTCATGATCACATTCGTGTATTCGGAGGTACATTTGTTCAGGGGAGTCGTACAATAAATCGATCATGCCTGAGCAATCTTGTTTTTCGTGCGTCTTTTTCTCTAATATCTGCGCGAATAGATAATTCAAGCACCCGAGTTCAACTTCCCAATTGCGTGAGGCTTCTATCCATAGCGCTAAATCGGGAAGTTCAACCTCCTTACTATGAGCCTTGAAGTCTATTAATTGGTTCAGCTCTTCTCTGTTCAAACAATAATGCATTCGTTACTTCTTAGCCCGCTTGGCTTTGGCTTTTTTTTGCAGGTCTAACGCCTCGCCTTTCTTAATTATTGGCACTCTAGCACTCGAATCTTCTTCGAGCATATCTAGGCTTTTATTGATGAAAGAAGGATTTATTGATTTTACATCCTCAGATTCAGCTGCTTTTTCTAGTAATTCATTCGCCATTTTGAGTATTCTAGCAGCATTATATTCCGAGAGTTCCCCGATTCTTTGGACAGCATCTTCAGTAAAGGGAAAAAGTGGATAGTCTGGTTTGCTTCCTTCAATTCGATACTCCGAAAGGTACTTTCGTAACAATAGAATTGCGTGCTTTTTGCTCAACTTTTCAAACCGTATTATGTGATTTGAAGAAATCTTAGGTAACATTGGTACCCTATGTTCCATGCCGGATAATGACCAAGCATCTGCAACTAAACGTGGCACTCCCGCATGGAGAACAAGCATAAAATCGTAAAATCCCGTTCTTGCACTAGAATATGAACCGTCGAAAAGGCAAGATCTTAGCTGCAGAGCAAAGTCCCTCTTTTGCCTTTCGCTCTGGAAATCCGGAATGCGTTCGAAATCATCAACCAAAATGTATGCACCATTAAACCCAGCTGATAGATAGAAATCGACAAGATTAGAAAAAACAAAGTTTATTCGGTCTGCACTCTTCTTGAGTGTATTCCGATAGTAATCTATAAAATGTGTAGTAGAAACGAATCGTGACATAAAACTACTTCTACCTTGAAAAAGTGGAAATTCAGAAGGTAACTGCTGCAAGAAACTGTTACCATAAATCTCCTCCGCAATTGTGGCGATATCAAAGTGGTTTTTCACGAACCATTCTTCGGTATTTAGGTTATTAACCAAATCTTCATCATCCATCGATTTGATAACCTCGTCAAAGTTCTCATATATTCTTTTCATAGCGTCCAATCTGAGCATAGCTAGACAGTTCTTGATTATGTCCGATTTGACGATTGAATTAAAGAGAATATCTACGAATGCTGGGAACGTTTTGGTCCTTCCCCCAGCCTCTGGGCTAACGTAAACCGCAAAACACTTGTTCTTCCCCTCAGAGAAGTCAAGGCAATACTCCTGGTCAATGATCTGTTTCAAGTTAACGAGAAAAGCAGATTTTCCGTTTCCGCGCCCGATGTAGGATTCGTCAATAATATAACCTAAGCGAAGGTGGTTTGGGTCAGATTGCGATTTCTTTAAGAAATTGTTGGTTATCTGTTGGAATTCCGCCTTATGTATCTCTGTCTCATAAATACCCCCGTTAACCCGCTTATCGACGGAATCTTGATTAACATAGGGTTCCGCTGGAAATGGATTGTCTGTTAAATAGAATTTTTGAAACCTGGCGAGAGCATCAGGCCTTTGAATTTGGCTTGGTTTTCTGGTTAATTTACTCATGATCTTCACCCCCTTTTGTGGCGTCAATCGCGATTATGTTACGATATTTCTTGTCCACCATTATTGGTTCTCTCTTCAAATACATGGCGTTTGTTTCTTCAGGTAACTTGTCAACCTCTAAAGATATACGTATCTGTAATTTGCCTGCAAGATTCAGTCTATACGTTCTGCTCATGAAATCCTCAAACACCTTTTCTGATATCTTCATGTTAAGACAAACGATTTCCCGAAGGGCTGCCAGATTGATGAAGTAACTCCGGTATACTCGACGTAAGTCATAATATGCTTTAACGATGGTTTCTACAAACTTTTCTTGATTCTCACTCCATCTGGGTTTATGGACGAAGAGAATATTTCCATCCTTATAAGTATAAAGTTTGGTAAAATCTTTTGATTGTACTGAATTGGTTATGACAGAAAGAGGATAAACGATTTTACCGGAAAAATTGGGGTGAAATTCAGTAGCGTGAATAATGCCTATCTGTTTGCCTCTATAAGTCCAAATGTCAAATGAAGGCATAGAAGCTCGATAATGATAGATTCTATTTAGGAAAAAGCTCATCCAGAAATCCCTGAATCTTTTAGTAATAATATTGTACTTGGCTGGGTCGAACGAGCTATTTCTATCAGAAGGTAATAATCCTGCTGTTGTTAAACGCTTAAGCAACTTGGCATTTTCGGTACTCAACTTTCTTCTGATGCCGATGTATTGCTCAATGTCGTTCTCAAGTCTTCGAACCAAAGACATCGAATAATCAATAAAATCATCGGTAGTTCTGAAAATTTTCCTTTCAAATCCTAGCTGTCGAGGCGAGTAACTTGGTAAGAACAGTAAACCCGGTAGATTCTTGTTTGCCGAGTGTAGTTTGGTGATGACGTATCTGAAGGCAACGTATTTATCTTCCATAAACTTGAATAAGGCTTCATTAAAAGAAATTGAACCTTTGCGTTTATATAGTTGAAGAAGTTCTTCTCCTTTCCCTGTAAGACGTATAGTCGTCCAGTCGTCTGACGATTCAATTAGGCCATAGTCTGAAGCTTCGTCAAGCACTTGGTCGAAGGTGTAGAGATATCTTCTAAATCGGCCATCTGTAACGTTTTCAGTATCTACAGTGAGTTTTTTATACTTCGATTCTCCTAGCCGGTACAGTCTTTTCAACTCCAAGAAAGACATGAAAACATCTTGCGTCTTGCTATGCCGGCTGACGCTATCAAGCAAGATGTATATGTAGTCCAAGAAATAAAACTTTTTAACGGATTGAATGGGTGATATATCTGTCAATTCAGTTGCAGATTCGTTTTGCATCGTAAATGTATATTAAACCTTGAGGAAAATAAAATCAAAACTTATATAGCGTTAACGTTATCGATACTAAATCAAATACCTTACCCTGTCGATAATTTATATTTGAGTCACAATTGGGACGTTCGGAGATATGCGATAATTTCTTGGTAATATCAGGAATTAGTAACCGTGTAAAGAACCGGCCATGCCTGTCGGTTAGGAAAACAAAAAAGGGGATAGACCAGGTTATCCCCGGACTATCCCCGAAAAATGGGTACAAAAAAAGGCAAAGGAACCCCTACTGCATTAGAGGCTCCTTTGCCTGTAATTATCTACCCTTTGGACTTCAATTGACTAGCTATCGGTAAGGCTTACCCCGCATAAGCAAGGCTTTATCGCCCCGCTTACCTACTCACTAGGCTTAACAGCGCAAGGCTTTTCCATACCTTTGAGCAATTGTCGCTTTGTTTATCGCCCCGCCCTGTATCCCTCTCAAGCCTCTTATCAATAGCCCGCAACTCGCTGGCACTATCGCTCCGATGTTATCGGAGACGGCTTGATACGGACAAGGGCAAAAGCTGTAAGCTAACGCTTGCTCTGCCTGAAGTCCTGATATTCAATTGTCCAGAGCCTTGCTCAATCCGCAACTCGCTGGCATTGTTCAAGTCCCCGCAAGAGGTTTTCAACCCTCTCACTGTATATGTCGCTGAAAATCTTAAAATCGTTACACTAATACCAAACTTTTTTGTGAGCTTTTTAGAGCCTTGCTTCTCTGCCTGTATAGATAGGTTCTTTCACTGACAGTAAGCGGATAGCCCGCATATTTTTTATAGGCAATCCTGATAAACTTGTGAGGATAGCTTTGTAAGGTGAGCCTTGCTTCAAGCCTAGCTGAAACATCAACGGCTTTGTCATCAGCTATCAATTGGCAAAGCTCAATCCGATTGCCGTTGCCATCATCTATTAGCCTGTCAAGGCTCTCCATTTTGATAGCTTTCGGACATTCACTGAATAGCTCGTTTTCCTTACATTCACGCCTTTGCTCTTTGCTACACCGCCCGCAATCTATCCCGTTAATCTGCCTGAACTTCTTTCTCCAGTAGTCGGCTACCTCATAACAGGCTACCCTTACTAATCCCGCTTCTGTCAGCTCTTTGCTGATTGCCTGATACTTTGTTTTGACTTGAGCCATAGTAAGCAAGAGGTCGTGTAAGAAGTCCTGTTTATCCTCTGGTTTGACCCTGTGAGTGAAGCCTTTGGCTACCTTATAGAATAGTGCCCAATCACCCTGTAGATGGTCATATCCGTTGCCGTTACCATTACCGTTGCCGTTGCCTTGATGGTGGTCAACCTCTGTGGTATATTCCTGATAGTCTAGCATTGTGGACACGCTCCCTTTGTTAGATTTGCCCTGTCTAGTTACCGCTAGGCAGGGCATCCTTATTGCCAGCCACAAGGCAAGGCTCTGGACTTCCGATATTCAATTGTTAAGGTGCTTTTTTGTTTTTACAGCTTCATTATTTAACAATTAGAACGAATGTAAAACGAGAAGAACTAGCTCGTTTATCATCCCCCTGGAAAGGATTGGGAACAAAAAAGAGAAATAAAAGCCTCCCAATTTGGGAGGCCTATAATATCTAAATTATAACGGCTAAACAATTTCGTTCAGACCATTAATATGTTTTATAATACCCTTAACGATTTTGATGGAAAAATAAAGTGAACGAAGAGCCTTTGCTCCCTATTGAACTTACTCAAAAACCGACTTTCCCTGCTGAATTGTGGGAAAGATGCCGCAAAGACAAAGATTTTATGCCAATTCTTTTTGAATGGTACAAATACATAGGGGTGGTGTGTAACATCGTAGCATCTATTTCGGATGAATCCCTGGCCGTTCGAGACATGCCTTCTTTGAACTACGCTATTCTAACTGGCCTCCTTAATCGTTGCTCTAGGCTAATGCTGTCAAATATTCGTTTGTCAGTTATGAAAAAGTATGGTGAGACAATAATGCTGTTAGACCGGTCGATATATGAAAGCGCAGTAATTGTGCGATGGCTTTGTCTAAAAGATAGTGACGAGTGTTTTCAAAGGTATCTAGGCCATGGTGTAAAAAGTGATCTGAAGTTAAAAGACCAAATACAACAGAATATTACCGAACGTGGGGGTGAGGCACTCGTTATTGAGAGAGATATGCTGGGTTCTATAGAAGAATGCATTAAGTCCACGAGTTTATCCGAAACACAGATTCGCGAGATGAAACCCTTACCGGATCTTTGGAGCATGTGCCGTGATGTCGGGTTGTCGGAGAAATTTTATATTGGTACACAGCGCATGGGATCTCACGAAGTCCACGGTACGTGGACAGCACTAAGAAGCCACTACCTTAGGCAAGATGCTGATGGAAGGTATCGTTTGCGCGATCACGATGTTCGCCCTCATGAAAACCAGTTTATGGTAATTCCTCTCATCATCTTGGATACACTAAAGCAATTCATCGAATACAGTGTTCCTAATCCTACCCATCGAGAGCCTATCGAATTAATTATTACGGAATCTAGAACAGAAATGTTAAAGCTGACACAAGAGATAACGAGTCCTGATTTTGAGTTAGATTCTGATCCGTAATGCCCAAACAATAGGGGCTTCTCAGTCCAATTCTTCTCACTATCTCTGTAGTATCACATTCTATGAAGATATCCTTGACTTAGTTTCGCTAACGGCGTTATATTTGTAACAAACGCGACGCATTATTGGGAGGACAATGAAAGCTAAAGACTCAAAACAAGCAAAGGAACGGATGATTCACGTTCGTTTGCCTGAAGCAATGCATAAAAAGGTGCGTATTCGCGCAGCTGAAGCTGACGAGACTATTCAAGATTGGGCGCTACAAGCAATCAAACATGCTTTGGAGCGTGCGGAAGGTGAGAAAAGGGCGGATGAGGTGAAAGAATAAGGGCTCACATGGGGAGAACTAAATTGAGCAAACAGAGAGAGAGAACAGATCTCTCAAAAACGCAAAAACTTATTTGTAATAAGTGCGGGTCAGAAAATGTTCCTGGTTCTACTGAGTGCATAAAATGTAAGGGCACCCAGTTTGCTCCTCCTTGGGTAAAGGCGAAACGCCCACTTACCAGGCAGGCAAGTATCGAAATTACCACGAGCGACCCGCAGTATGGTCCTATTCAGGACAGGATAACCCTTAGTAAATGGTGGCGGGGAGGCACGTCTCCGCAACGCAATTCTTCTTTCCATATTGTAAGTCCAGAGCAATGGGAGACTATTGAACGAATCATCAATGAGGAAATGCTACCACTAATTGGCTGGCGTAGCGAAATAGACCATACCTTACGGCTGAAAGAAAGTCTACAATCCGGCCATGGAATCGAAGATGCAGTATCAGACTTGCTGAGACAACGCCCTGAACTTCTTTCAAAACTACTGAAATCCTTGGATGCCGCAGGGCTCGGAAATCAAGAGATAAGTGGAACAGTTGAAACACTCTCCCAACTTGCTAGCCTGATGGTTGGCGGCACCACTCGTTTTCGAGAGACTTTTATTAATCTGCTTCAAACGTTACCCAAACAGAGTAAGAAATCTTTAGAAGAGTTGGAAAGTCTCCTTCAGTCATGGTCATTGCAGCAGGTAACATCGGTTGCACAGATTGTTAAGTCCCGCTTGAATACGCTGGAACTATTCAAGAATCGTGTGATGGATGAACAGACTTATGAAATAATTGGTGACAATTCAATACACAGAATACTCGAAAAGGCCATGTGGATGTTAGATGAACGCTATTGGCTCCTGCAATCTAATGCAACGCTGAGGAAATTAATAGGTGAAAGAATGTCCGGGTTAGACAAGAAGCAATACGGGAAAAAGCGTCCGGACTTTGTTTGTGGTTCGATTGAAGGCAAGTTGATTGTAGTTGAGCTGAAACGTCCTTCAAAGACCCTGACGATAGATGACGTCAATCAACTGGAAACCTATCTGACATTAGCCGAAGAATACTCTCAATACAGCTCGTTCGAAGCATATCTCGTCGGCAACAGCAAGGGTCCTGACCTTATGAGGCGAATGAAGCATCGCTCGAATATTTACCGGGTAAGGACATATTCCGATTTGATAGATGAAACTGAAAAGAGATACCAGGAGTACTTTCAGTTATTGGAGAAAACTAATGAATAATCATAACTCAAGATTGGAGCTAGGCACACTTGAAAACTGGCTCTGGGAAGCGGCCTGCGTTATCCGGGGACCGATAGATGCTCCCAAGTTCAAGGATTATATACTTCCCCTTATCTTTCTGAAGCGGCTTTCCGATGTCTTCGAGGATGATTTACAGCAACTCGGGAATACCGCCAAATATGTTGACTCAGACCACAGCCTGGTGCGGTTCTATATTCCGAACAACGCCCGCTGGCCGAATATCGCCCGCCAAACAACCAACTTGGGCGAGTATCTTACCGATGCTGTGCGAGCCGTTTCTAGGGAGAACTCGAAATTAAGTGGCGTCATTGATGTCAGGGACTTTAATGAAACCGCCGCCGGGGCGCGTATCCTGGGTGATGACCGACTCAGGGCACTGATTCAAAGGCTCTCTCAGTACCGCCTGGGTTTGAAGGACGTGGAGCCGGATATCTTAGGTAGGGCGTATGAGTATCTACTACGGAAATTTGCCGAAGGTCAGGGACAGAGCGCCGGTGAATTTTATACTCCCCGCGAGGTGGCTATTCTAATGGCCCGCATCCTTGACCCCGACCCGAGTGATGAAGTCTATGACCCTGCTTGTGGCTCCGGTGGTCTGCTGGTAAAATCTTTTCTGCGATTCAGAGAGAAATATGGAGAGGCTACCAATGTCGCTCCACTACATTTCTACGGGCAGGAAATTAACCCTACCACCTTCGCTATGGCGCGGATGAACGCCTTTATTTACGATATGGAGGCAGAAATAGCCATCGGCGATACGATGAACCGCCCCGCCTTTACCAACTCTGACGGCTCGCTAAGACGTTTTAACAAGGTTACTGCCAATCCCATGTGGAACCAGAACTTTGCCATTACCCTCTACGAACATGATACGTATGGCCGCTTTAACAACGGGATCCCGCCTGCCAGCACCGCCGACTGGGGCTGGGCACAGCATATGTTTGCCTCACTTAACGACCGGGGCAAGATGGCGATGGTGATAGACTCTGGCGCCGTGTCACGAGGAAGCGGCAACCAGGGATCCAACCGTGAGCGTGATATCCGCAAGGTTTTTGTGGAGCGCGACTGGATTGAGGCGGTCATACTGTTGCCAGAAAACCTGTTTTATAATACTCCTGCTGCGGGAATTATTCTGGTCATTAACAAAATGAAGCACCATCCTAATGAAATCCTGCTTATCAATGCCTCCAACGAGTTATTGAAAGGCCGTCCCAAAAACTACCTCAGCGATGAGAATATCAAGCGGATTGCCGACGTGTATCTGGGCTGGCTGGACACAGAGGGGTTGAGCAAAGTTATCAAGCTGGATGAAGCTATCCGCAATGACTTCAACCTCAGTCCATCTCGTTATGTGTCAAATAACGGTAAGGAGGAAATTCTTTCGCTGGATGAGGCCGTGGTATTGCTTGCTGAGGCAGAGGAAGATCGGCAGGCAGTGGACACAGAGTTGAATGATGTGTTGAGCAAGCTGGGACTGGGAATCAAACCAAATGAGTAATCAGAACCATGATGTAACTGAAGGCTTCAAAATGACCGAGCTTGGGCCATTGCCTGAGGATTGGGATATTGTCTCTTTGGGGGATGTTTTTAGAGAGGTTGACATCAGAGCATCAGAGTTTCATGACCAAGATCCGGATAAACTTCCAGTATTATCATTGACCAAGAATTATGGTTTGATGCTACAGAGCGAACGTTTTGGAAAGCGTATCGCCCTTGAGGACATCAGTAATTATAAGGTAGTCAAACGCGGTGAAATTGTGTACAACCCATACGTAATATGGGAAGGAGCAATTCATGTGTTGGAACGATTTGACTATGGACTTGTTAGTCCTGTATACCCCGTCTTGGAAACAAAGGCGGAGCGCTCTACCCCATATTTCTTAGACCCGCTCCTAAGGACCCCGTTAGCTATTCTAGCCTATAACCGCTTTGCGGCTGGAGCAGTCAACAGAAGAAGGTCAATTCGCAAGTCTGATTTCATGTCAATACAGATTCCTCTCCCACCACTCCCCGAGCAGAAGGTAATTGCCTGGGTGCTCACCACTATCCGGAAATCGGTTGAGGCCCAGGACAAAATCATCACCGCCACTAGGGAACTCAAGAAATCCCTCATGCTACACCTGTTCAACTTCGGCACAGTACCAGTTACAGAAGCTGATAAAGTACCGCTGAAAATGACAGAAATCGGACTAGTGCCAGAGCACTGGGAGCTAGTGAAGCTGGGAGAGGTTATAACCTTTACTAAAAAACCAAGCAATGTAGATATTCCCGAATGCATATCTTTTATTCCGATGGAGCTTTTGCCAGTTGGCGTTTCAAGAGTTACAAGTTATATGAACATAACGAAAGATGAGCTGCGGAGTGGGATTTACTGTGAAAGTGGCGATATTCTTCTTGCGAAAATCACGCCTTGTTTTGAAAATGGGAAGCAGGGAATAGTACCTGCCTCAGAAAACGTCTTTTATGCAACAACGGAGGTCTTTCCAATAAAACCGAAAACTTCACGCATAAAAAAGGACTATCTATTTTACTTGCTAGAATATCCAAAATTACGACAAGATGTGGCTACAAAGATGGAAGGAACTACTGGCCGCAAGCGTGTTCCTAAACCTATTATCGACCAGTATCTTATTCCCCTTCCTTCACTTGAAATTCAGGAACAAATCGCCCGCATGCTGTCAGCAGTAGACGAGAAAATCGAGGCCGAAGAGAAGCGTAGGGCGGCACTTCAAGCCTTTTTTAACACCATACTTCATCACCTTATGACCAGCAAGGTCAGGGTAAATAACCTGGAGGCTTCAGTCTCATGAGCTTACGCAGTGAACGGCAGGTAGTCCAGAAACCCCTTGTCCGCTATGCTATGGAGGCCGGCTGGACATATCTTTCTCGTGATGACGCGCTACGCCTGCGTCGAGCTGAGACCTGTCCTATCCTTTGGGATACTTTCATCGATAAAGTTCAAAGCCTTAATCCGGGCACGGTTGACCTGCTCAAGGCGGAGGATATCGCTAGTCGCCTTATCCGGGTACCGCCCACCATCGAAGGTAACCTCCAGGCGTGGGAATACATTAAGGGGCTGAAGACTGTCTTCGTCGAGGCACAAAAACGGGAGCGCGACCTGCGCCTGGTTGACTTTGATAATATAGGTCGTAACGTTTTCCATGTCACGGACGAATTCAGCTTTACCAACGGTGTCCGTACCATCCGTGCCGATGTTGTCTTTCTTATTAATGGTATCCCTATTATCCTAATTGAGACCAAAGCCGCCACCCGGCTGGATGGCATCGCCGAAGGGCTTGACCAGGTGCGCCGTTACCATCGGGAAGGCGCGGAGCTGGCCGCCCTGATGCAGCTCTTCAGCCTTACGCACCTAGTGCAATACTACTACGGCGCCACCTGGAACACGTCGCACAAAAACCTGTTCAACTGGAAAGAGGAAAGCGCCAGCAGGGACTTCGAAACGCTCGTCAAGACCTTTACTGCTCCGGAGCGTATCCTGCGGGTGCTACGGGACTTCATCCTCTTTACTCGTAAGGATGACGAACTGCAAAAGGTGGTGCTTCGCCCTCACCAGATGAGAGCGGTAGAGCGTGCTTTAGTTAGAGCACATGACCCATCAAAACGCCGCGGGCTAATCTGGCATACCCAGGGCTCAGGCAAGACCTACACCATGATAACTATTGCCAAGCGGCTCGTCGAAGAGATGGTCTTCAAGAATCCCACCGTGTTGATGCTGGTTGACCGCACTGAACTGGAAACTCAGCTTTTCGGCAACCTGGCGGCGGTGGGACTGGGCAGCGTGGAGATCGCCACCAGCAAGGAAAGACTCAAAGAGCTATTGAGAAATGATACCCGCGGCATTATCGTCTCCATGATTCACAAGTTCGATGATATCCCGGCCAAAATCAACAACCGTTCCAACATATTTGTACTGGTCGATGAAGCCCACCGTACCACCGGCGGCGACTTGGGTAACTACCTCATGGGTGCTCTGCCTAATGCCACTTACCTGGGTTTTACCGGCACGCCTGTTGATAAGACCGCTTATGGCAAGGGTACTTTCAAGGTCTTTGGCATTGATGATCCCCAGGGCTACCTCGACAAGTATTCCATCGCCGAGTCGGTGGAAGACGGCACAACCGTGCCCTTGTACTACTCCTTGGCGCCAAACGAGCTAAGGGTTAACCGTGAGGTTTTGGAAAAGGAATTCCTTGACCTGGCCGAGGCGGAAGGCGTCAGTGACATCGAAGAATTGAACAGGGTACTCGACAAAGCAGTTAACCTGAGAAATATGCTTAAGAACCGCGAGCGCGTACAGCGTGTTGCCCAGTATATTGCCAAACATTTCAAGGAGACGGTGGAACCCTTGGGTTACAAGGCTTTTATCGTCGGAGTGGACCGTGAGGCATGTTGCTTGCTCAAGGAAGCCCTGAACCAGTATCTGCCCGATGAATACTCAAAGGTAGTTATGAGCCCAGGTCATAATGACCCGCCGGAGCTGGCCCGCTACCACTTGAGCGGCCAGGAAGAGAAAGACACCCGTAAGGCATTCATCAAGACTGAGGCACTGCCTAAAATTCTCATTGTCACCGAGAAACTTCTCACCGGCTATGATGCCCCGGTTCTCTATTGCATGTATTTGGATAAGCCCATGCGCGACCATGTCTTGTTGCAGGCTATCGCCCGGGTAAACCGTCCGTATGAAAATGAAAACGGCAAACGTAAGCCAGGCGGCTTCGTCCTTGATTTTGTGGGCATATTTGAGAATCTAGAAAAAGCACTGGCTTTTGATTCTAAGGATGTCCAGAGCGTCATTGAGGGGCTGGACATTTTGAAAGCAAGATTCCATGAGAGAATTGCCAAAGGCCAGAGCGAATATCTTCCTCCCATAAAAGGTAAAACTACTGACAAGGCTGCCGAAGCTGCCCTGGAACTTTTCCGCGACGAGAACAAGCGCCAGGAATACTATGGCTATTTCCGCGAGTTGGAAGACCTCTATGAAATCCTGTCTCCGGATCCGTTCCTTAGAGAGTTTATTAACGATTACCAGAAACTGGCCGACCTTTATGCATTGCTTCGCTCCGCCTATGATAACCAGGGAATCACTGACCGGGAACTTGCCCGGAAGACGGCTCATCTGGTACAGGAATATACTCAGGCCGGTGTAATTCACGAAGCTGTTGCCATTCAAGAAATAACCCCGCGGACGTTAAAAAAGATCGCCGAAAGCAGCCAGTCCGATACAGTGAAGGTCTTTAACCTGCTCAAGAGCATTAGTCGCAAGGTGGAGGACGAAGCCGGCAAGACGCCATATCTCTTTACCATCGGCGAGCGTGCTGAGGCAATCATCGAAGCATTCAAGCAGCGCCAGGTATCCACCCAGGAAGCTCTCAAGCAGTTAGAGGAACTAATCAAAGAAATAAACGAGGCCGAGCGAGAGCAGTCAGAACGCGGTATATCGGGAGAAGCCTTCGCTACTCTTTGGATTCTCAAGCAGGGTGGTATTTCAATTGACCAAGCAGAAAGCGTTGCCAAACAGATGATAGGAGTCCTGAAAGAATATCCTCACTGGCACACCAGCGATGAACAGTCCCGCCAGATTCGGCGCCGGCTTTATGCCCTAATGGAACAAGCGAATATTAAGGAAATCCCCGAAACGGTTGAGAAAATAATGTCGGTTATTAAGCGAAGATAAGTATGAGAGCATCAGACACTCTTGAACAGATAATTCCCGGCCAGGTCTTCAAGACGGAAGTGCTAACCTGGGCGAAGCGTATTGGTGTTGAACCGAAGGAAATCCGCCTTCGTCTGATGAAAAGCAAGTGGGCGAGTTGTTCTAGCAATGGCCGCTTAACCTTCAACTCGGAAATACTTCAACAACCAGCGAGTTTCCGCAGAGAAGCTGTTGTTCACGAACTGCTTCATCTGAAAGTGCCCAATCATGGGAAGCTGTTTAAGCAATTGATGAAATCGTTTTTGGCTTGCGATTTGAATAAAGTAGACAAAGCTAGAGGTAGTGTCCTGTCAAGTGGTGTAAATTGCCATCGCTGATCTCTGCCATCCCCTTAGCCCTCACAAGCCATAAGTTGCCGTTCCTCTTCCGGCTGATTTGCCCTGATGTCCTGCATTGATTCGAGG
>Ga0315547_1001535_pt1 | contig 18018 bp, 15 predicted proteins | sample SalMarSW160240MG_2_FD_202542 | JGI IMG/M metagenome (GOLD analysis project Ga0315547, IMG submission 202542) | Salt marsh sediment microbial communities from the Plum Island Ecosystem LTER, Massachusetts, United States - Salt Marsh Sediment SW1601-240 ...
ATAATCAATGACAGAACTGCCGAAAGTGTCCAGTTCCTGCCGTGGTGCCCGGATTAACTCCGTGTGTTCCAGGGCATATTTAATTTTGTCATCCGTTTCCATACCAATTCCAGCGCTCTATATTTTAGATAAACGTCTTGACCGTGTAAAAGTTACGCCTTACTTTATCCTTGCCGGCAACTATGCTGCCCATTTCGGTGCTATGGCCGGGAACGAGGTATTCCACATCAAGCTGAGACAACTTGTCAATGCTCTTCCGCAGCAAAGAAGGGCTGCCACCAGGAAAGTCAGTCCTGCCTATGCTGCCAGCAAATACCACATCACCGCTGATCAAAATTTTATCCTCCTCCAGATAAAGGGAAACAGAACCGGGAGAATGTCCCGGGGTAAGGATAACCTTGACCGCTAACTTATCATCTTTAGCCCCCAGGGACAAATCGCCCTCTTTAAGATAAAAGGAGGGGTCGACCTGCGGCGGCTTACCGCCGAACATTTGGAAGAAACTCATCCCCATCGTGCGATAAAACTCATCTTCCTCACGGGATAAAGTAAACAAAGCACCGCTTTTTTCCACCACTAATTCAGCGGCTTCAATATGGTCGGGATGGCTATGGGTAGCAATCACCAGACCGATATCCTCCATTTTGAAGCCATCCTTCTCCATAGCCTGAGCCAAGGAATCGAAACAGGGCTCCCCAAGCTCGTTCTTGACATGGCCGGGGTCAACTAATACGTGCGGATGCTCCCCCCTTAAAACCGAGGGCCAGAGAATGGCATTGCAGTTATTTCCTCTGCCTTGCCATACATAACAATAAAATTTTTCCGTTAACTGCGCAGATTTATGATAAATCATCATTATAACCTCAAATTCACTTTGTTGAACCTACCTAATATTATAAGCTAAAATGCACTGCTAAGGCTAACAAAGTCACTACCGTGTCATTGCGAAGCACGATAGTGCTGAAGCAATCTCGAAGAATGTGGATGTGAGGTTGCTTCGCCCCGATAAATCGGGGCTCGCAATGGCGTAGGGAGAAGGAACTGTATGGGTGAGTTAAAGACCGCCTGGGAAATTGCTCAAGAGAAAGCAAACAGATTGGGTAAGCTGTCAGCCGAGGAAAAGGAACAGCAAGAAAGACAAAGGTATCGCCAGATCGGTCAGGTGCTGGCACAAAAATGGCTCGGCAGTTCCCAACAACTGGATATGACTGCGGAGCTCAACAAGCACGGAGAAAAGGAGAGAGAAATAATAAAGCAGGCCGTAACCGAGCACCTGGTAGAGGCTATCGAGTTTACAACCACCAGGGGTATAAATAGCGTGAAAAATGTAATCGAGGCGATAAGCAGCTTAGGGCCTGAATTTCAGCCAAAGGCAGAAGAAATAGGCCAGCTTGTTCAAGAGTATGAAGAGGCAGAACAAAAGATAAGGCAGGAACTGGAAAGCGACTACAGGGAAACCCTGCATCAATTGAGAATCTCAGGAACGGCAGTGGATGCTATCAATATCGAAACCGACCATAAATGGCAACCGGCCAGGCAGAGGCTCGTTGAAGCTTTTACTCCAAGGCTCAATGATTTGAAGCGAGCATTAATTAGCTAAATCGGAAAACAAATCATGACGCCCCTATAGTTAGCCGCTGCTCATACTGGCCCTTGCGGCGGTCGTAGTCGGTCTGGATGGCCCCGACCCGGTACTTCTCCGCTGAGATGCCACAGCGCTCGTCGGTGACCTCCACGACATCGAGGAGCTCCTGGCCGACGTTGGTGCCGACGGTGATGACGGCTGCCTCGGCCTCCTGGGCCCGGGTCCTGAGGATAGCATCGGCCCTCTCCTGAGCTCGGGTGGTGTCCTGGAGGTTGGGGTCATAGTCCTGCTCCAGGATATCGATGGCGAGCTGCAGCAGGTCCCAGTCCAGGGCTTCTTCCAGGATGCGGTTGTCTTCGGTATCCCGGCCGATGGCCCGGGCGCGGCTGGTGAACACTTGTTCACAATAGTTACCTGCCAGGATGGCGTGAATTGCACCCTCACCCTGGCCCTCTCCCCTCGAGGGAGAGGGGAACTTATAGGAGTAGCAGCTTTCCTCATCGGCCAGCGGGTTCTTGGTGAAGGCCTCCCGGCCACGGAAGACGAGCTGGTCGGGAACGAACGATAGCAGCTTACGTATTGCACTATCTCCCCGGGTACCAGGGTTGACGGTGAAATCGGGGTAGAAGTTGTTGATGGCGGAGGACTGGGGCTTGGGCGGGGTGTTGGTGAGCTTGATGCCTGCCCTGGCCAGGAGCTGGTAAAGGATTTGCCAGACGCTCCTGGGGTTGACTTCGTCTTTGTTCCACCTCATCTGGTAGCGGGCGGTCCAGCGGTCCATAAGGCCCCAGCCGTCCAGGCAGGTGAGGATGAAGCGGGACATGTTGGGTTTCGAGGAGTACTCCCAGGAATCAATCCAGTAAGTGCCGGCCTCGGAGGTCTCGTTGCCTGCCGTCGTCTTATAGCCAAGTTCGAGGACGATTTCGCTGCGGAAGCGAAGCGAAGCGAGGCTGCCCTGGCCGGGGCTGGCATACTGCCCCTTGGAATTATCGAGCTCGAGCCTGAGAGCTGATAACTGAGAACTATCAGCTGCCAGGGAGACGATATCCCTGGTCAAGTCGAGGGGGGAGTCTGCGGGGCGGGGGGCTCTCCAGACTCCGTCGGGCCTTTCCATCCACCAATAGTCGCTCGTGCTCTGGAGCCTCAAGCCGTAACTTGAGCTGATGTCCAAAAAGGGCTTGGGCTCGGTGAAAGTGGTGTCGCTCCAGTATGTGCCCTTTACCGTATGACAGGTGAGTGGGCGAGTATAGGCGGTTGTGCCGGCGAACTTCTCCACAGCGATGATACGGTTAGTCTCATAGGACTGAGCGTTGGCCGGCAGATGACAGTCGGGGTACTCATAGGTGACGCCCTCTCCATCCGGGGCCATGAGGAAGCTCTCCAGGGCCAGGAAGTTGTAGGTGTTAGAAAACCAGGTGCGAAAGAGGTCATAGTGGTCGTAGGGAGTGTCGGACTGCTTGGCAGCAAACACGATCTCACAGGCGGGCCAGAAGGGGTTATACGTAGCTCCGATGCCGTAGGTATCGAGCAAGGGATGATTGCCGTCGGACCAGGTGTGCTGAGTGGCGGTCTGGGTGCTGGTGTCCAGGGTAATGCCGTTGAGCTGGTTGGACTTGAGGGCGAAGCAGACGACGACATTGCCGGTGGCCCACCAGCAGGCGGCCAGGGAAAGGACGTCGGCATAGGCTACGAGTTGGGCGTTCGTCCAGGTGTCTCCGTAGTTATGGCTGTAATATTTGCGGAGGGTATTGTCCGTTTTGCGGTAGAAGATGTAAACCTTAGCTCCATAAGCAGCGATAGCGCAGGGACCGTCGCAGTCGGTGGCGATCTGCGTCCACTGGGTGTAGTCGGAGGCCTCGTCCGGAGCGGTGACCTTCTGGCGATAGAGAATATTGCCGACGGCCGCCCGGATGCGGTGCATGCTCCCCTGGCCGTCGAAGGCGATGCCGTGATGGTTGTCGGGCTCGGAGCCCTCATAGAGCCTCGTCCAAGATAGCCTTTTGATACCCTGCTCGTAGTCATAGACCTTGGCCTCGACATAGGGAAGGCGGTCGGCCTTCTTCTGGGCGGCGAGAAGGGTGGAAGATAGAGTTCTCACTAAAACAAACCTCCCTGGGAATCAATCATGCCTTCAAAACCACACCACTTGCATTTAGCATGAACACTACACCCATCAAAATACTGATACTCATAACCCACAAAGTATGAATGCCACCCTATCTTACAAAATAATCTTCTGAGGCTATTCTTTAGGGTTGCTGATAGGGTTCTCAAAAGAAGGCCTCCTGGATGATTTTGGCGATGATGAGCCAGGCGATGACGCCCATGGCCCGGCCGAACACGTAGTAATGATGATCTCCCTTCAAATCGTTTAGCAGCTCCTCTGAGGGCCGATACCTGGCTGGCCAGGGGCACAGGACCTCAAAAAAGCCTTCGACGAAGGCGTGCCATTCCTGGTAGCAATCGAGGAAGGCTGAGAGCTTGATTCCTTTGAGAAAACCTTTGTCTTTTTGATTCACTTACATGTGCCTTTTTGGCCACCGGTTTTGGCGCCTGAGCCTGGCCCGGGTGCGCCAGGGTTGCCGGCACCGCGGCCATCCTGAGGGCCTCTGGCTCCTATAGGTGGGCCTGTTCCATCATGTTTGGGCATTGGTACCTCCTTTTCCTTCACTTCGTTCAAGGACATGCTTCTCTTTGATGTGCTGCACCGTCCTGTCGCCGAACCACCAAAGGATGCAGCCGCTGGCTAAGGCCAGGAACCACTGGGGGGCGGCGATCCCCTCGATGACGACCTGGGCGATGACGGCGGCGAAAATGATGGTCACCGCGGGCCTGGTGGCGGCCCGGAAGAAATTGGTGAAAACCTCCACTAGAGTTGGGTTAGCTTTGTTCTGTTCCTGCGACATGTCTCCTCCTTAGCTAAGAAGGCCCTGAGAGGCCCGAGAAAGCCCCTGAATCGATTTTTGCGACTCTTTATACTCATAACTCCCCTATAGCCCCTCTTATCTTAAGAGGGGGACTAGATGAGGGCGCCCAGGGTGTCGGGGACGGACTTCCCGGCCTTCTCATGGTGTCGGGCTAAATGTCGGGCGGCCCGGATGATGTCCTCTTCGGAGGCCTGGACCCTCTCCCCGCGGTAACCGCCGCGGCTGAGGGCGGCGACGGCTGCGGGCATGCGGTCCCAGTCCACGGTCTTCTCGATATCGAGACGGCCCTGGAGAGCCCGGAAGATGGCTTTGGTGTGGTGGGGAAGCTTCCAGGTCTCAGGGTCCTGGGGGTCGCCGACTATGGCGAAGGCCTCTTTGGGGAGCCCCTCTTTCGTTTTCTCCTTTTCGATTGCTTCTTTGACTTTGCCCATTTGTTCCTCCTGTTGTTCATGACCCTTGCCACAATTTCCCCTGCATCATGTTTGAGACTGTTAGCTTGGTGGTTGCAACTCCTCCATCATAGATAGCATGATTCATCCAAATAGCTACCGTTCCTGCGCCGGCAGGAAATTTGCCTGCCGTACTTTCCGTAGCCTGTAAAGTTCCGTTAACATACCACTTTACGAAATTACCAGGACTATGGTGTATTACGATTTGGCATTGCTCTTGATTCGCCAGAGTCGTATTTAGGCTGTGCTCGGCACGGCTTGTGCCGTAGGACTCTCCGTAGAGGGCCATGTTTTTAGCTACTATACCTATTCCCTCGCTCGACAAGTCTGCGTGTGATATTCCAGTTTCCGCTAACTGCACCCATGCTTTTACTGCGGCCTGGCTGGTATATCGAGAGTAGTTAAATATGTATAACAGCTCTTTACCCCAATTAATGAACTGGTATGTGCCTCCCTCATTGAATCCGTAAGCCTGGGTGTATAGCCTGGCGTACGAGCCAGCAGCTCCAGCATTTACATAAACAAGATTACGGAAAGGCTGTTGCCCTACAACGCCAGAGCCATTCTTGTCTTCTGTCCACCCTCCTGCTGTTGGAATCATCTGGAAGTTGGCTGCCCTGACCAGGTCGGGAAGAAGAGTAGGGCCGACAAACCCCAGTGCACTTTCTCCGCTATTTACTCTAGGAACTTTATCAGCCTGGCCTTCATAGCTGGAGGGAGTATCGGATAAATCGAGGAATGAGCCGGCACCTCCGCCGGGGCTGCCCCCGGGCCAGGTGGCGATGACGCAGGCGTCCTTCGGGTTGCCCCCGGGGATGGCGACGATGACATAGTTGCCGATGACCAGGGCGCCCGAGGGGATATTCTTAGCCACGCTGATGCCATCGAAGTAGGTCGTGAGGGAGCCGGCGAGCTGGACGCCGGCTTTGTAGGTCCCGCTGTCGAAGTTTTTGAGGATGCCGATTTCAATCATAACTCCCCTGGCCTCATAACTCCCCTAGCCCCTCTTATCTTAAGAGGGGGATCCTTTCATTCATCGGTGTAGAGCTGATGAGGGATAACTTTAGAGCTGCGGGAGACGGCTTTGAGCTTCTTGTCGTAGCGGTCGAGGCGTTCTTTACCCCAGGCCTTGAAGTTGATGGTGGCGTGCCGGCCGGCGATGCTGGCCCTGTCCACTGTGTAGGCCGAGGCCGACATGGCCAGGTAACCGGTGGCGCCCAAGACTATAACCTCCTCGTGCTCTGTCGGGATGGTGGTGGACTCGGCGGTGAGGGTGTGCCTCTTAAGCCATCTTACGCGGGCGTCTTCTCCGTCGCCTTCGTCCTGCATGTAAAGGTGGCCAGCCCAGTACTCGGTCCTCTGGAGATATTTAGGGGTCTGGCCAATGGGGAACTCGACGGACTTGATTTCGAGCAAGCCTGACAGGGAAGAGATATCGAGCTCGGTGTCTCCGTCGGTGGTGGCGATGTCGTCCTGCTGCTCGATAGGGGCGTGGAGGGAGTACTCCGTGACTACTCTCTGGATGGCTCCGTCGACCTCGTCGTCGGTCCAGCGGTAGTTCTGGCTGTCGGTGTCCTGGAGGTCCTCCCGGACCCGGGCTCTCATTTCTGTCAGGTTCATTTCATAACTCCCCTTTTCATAACTCCCCTAGCCCCTCTTATCTTAAGAGGGGGATTGGGAAGGCAGGAGTCAGTAGATTCTGAATTCCGACTACTGACTCCTGCCTTCCGCTAGTCCCTCACTCCTGTGAGCATGGCGGCCTTGACGATGGAGAAGTTGGCCAGGGATACATACCACTTGACCCTGGTCCTGGCGGCGTCCTTGGTCTCCAGGGAGCCGAGACGCTCGACCTGAATCATCTCGGGGCTGGTAAGACCGCAGACCGCACCCTCTCCTATCTGGAAGGCGAAGATAGCCGAGCAATCCGAGGACGTGCCCACGGTGTAGCTATCCTTAACCCAATCGTTGACACGGACAGGGATGCCGTTGTAGAGCTCAACGAACTCGCCGAGCTTGCCCTGGCCGACCTGCAGGTTGCTGCCCTGGGCCCTGGCCAGCGCTGCCAGCTTCCGGCGGGACCGGCGGCTCATTAAGAGCAGGTCGGGCTTGCCACCCCTGACAAGGTCAATGAGCTTGTCCATGCTGGTCAAGGAGAGGGTTGCGCCATTGGCCCCCGAGCCGAGGTGATTGCCGTAGCGACAGGTCCAGACCACGGAGCCGTCGCTGTTGGTCTCGCCCTCGGTGGTCTTCCAAGTGGGCTCGGAAGCATCCGATGTGCCAGCGGTGGTACACTCATACCGGAAGCCGTTCTCGAGGCCGGCGGTGGGGACAACGACATCTCCCAGGGAATAGGCGGTGCTGGCCTCCCAGGCTGTGCCCTTCATGGTCTTATACAGGCCGTCGGGCTGCTTGGCGTTGACACCGGAGTCCCCGTTCAGGAAGGCGTTCTCGAACTCATTCCTCAGGGCCTTGGCCTTCTGCTCGATGACGGCGGCCTCGAGGTCCTGAATGTTAGAGCGGGTGGCCTTAAGGAAGTTGTCCACGTCGGCGTCTCCGCCCAGGATGCAGAGGCTGGCGGAGCACTGCTCGAACTCGGGCTCTGAGGTGGTCCAGGTATCGGTGACGGGGTCGTACCAGGCCACGGTGGGCAAAGTCTTCTCCCGGTTGTACTTCAGGCTATTGCCCACGATCTGGATGAAGGGCAGCTCCTGTAAGATGGGGCTGTCCTTGACGATGGTCTCGATGATTCCCTTAAGCAGGATATCGGTCGAGAGCTTACTCGCTTCTGCTAATGATATGCTCATGATTAGCTAGTTCCTCCTTTTTGCTGGATTCCAGCGGCGATCTTCTCCCGGGGAGATAAGCCCTCAAGGGATATCTCGCCCCTGGGTGGTGCCCCTGCCGGGACCCTGGTCTCTTTGGCCTGGGCTTCGAGGCTGGCCTTGACAGACTCGGCGATGGTCTGGGCCTTGGCCAGCGAGGCGTCTATCTCCTCGATGGTGTCGCCGGTGATGATGTCCTGGGGAATGGTGGGATTGGTAGCCCTGACGGCATCGAGGTATTTGGAGACGGCCTGGGAGTTGGCTTCCTTGACCTGCTCGAGTTCGGCGGCGGCTGCTTCGCTTCCCTGGGTCGCTTCGCTTAGCGAGGCTTGGAGATTGCTTCGCTCTGCTCGCAATGCTTCGCCTTCGGCTTGCAGCTCGGCGATGCGAGCGTCCTTCTCAGCCAGGGCGGCCTCGACAGCGGCCTTAGCCTCCTTCTCCTCCTCGAGCTGGGCCTTGATGGCCTCCAGGTCCTCGGGTTCCGGAGCGTTGTTCTGAGTTTCTTTAGTTTCTGGGGTTCCGTTTTCCATATGTTTCTCCTATTCCTCTTGAGATTGCTTCGTCCCAATAAATCGGGACCCGCGATGACAGAGAGGTGAGTTATTATTCAGGCGCTTCCATCTCGCCTGCTAAAGCTTGGCGAGCAGGCTCCGCGGCAACCGCTCTCTCTCTCGCTCCACCACGTGTGGAAGCTGCCCTAAACTCCTGATTCATCTTGAGGATCCTGCCTCTCTCCTCCAACCACCTGGAGAATTCCCCGTCGGGGTCCTGGATCCCCATTTCGTCCATGGCGGTCCTCCGGCTGTGGACTCCGGCCTGGACCAGTAGCTGCTCGGTCTGGGCCTGTCTATCGACATCCTGGGGTAGTACTTGGCCCCAGACCACTCTATGGTTCACTCCCTCAAAGTTCTCGTTCATAAACATCTCCGCCAGCCTCAATATCATGGCGTTACGCTGGTGATAGGCGTTGGTCCTGATGGTACGTTTTCGGATCACCTTCTGAATAAGGCTGCCGAGCTCGATGTTCAGGGCTGCGCCGGATAGCTCCTTCTCGATACCTCCCCAGGCAGCCTGGGGCGTCTCCGAGATATCGTGAAGGGCACGGTACAACAAATCTATATAATCGACATGCAGCCTGACTCCGCCGCCTTGCAATAAGTCCAGAAGATAAGCCCTGGCGTCCTCGGGTATGGTCCACAGGGCGCCCGGCTGGACCTTGATGTCCTCGGCTGATTCGATGTTCTCGAGGACGGCGATGGGGTTTCCCGACAGCTCCAGTATACGGGATAGCTGACTGAGAGCACGGTTGAGCTCCCGCTGCGGCTGGATAAGGATGGGGATATCGGACTCACCCCAGAAGTGCTTGGGCTGCTTTACATTGGGGAAGATGATAAACGGGATAAAGCCATAAGGGTTGGGGCTGGACTCTATGATGTCATTATCCAGGTATATGTCGAATGCCTTATCCGTCCAGACCTCGGTGATGGTGGCGGCCTTCTTCTCGATGGCCTGACCATAAAGAAGCTGGACCTCATCCTGAGTAAGCGTGTATCGCGAAGCGACTCTCCATACCCTGGAAGTGTCATCCCCGAGCCACCAGGCATAGATGCCGGAGACATCGGGAGCGGTGATACGGATTCGCTTCTCGTCGGTGTCCCATATCACCTTGTAGCAGCCGTCTCCCAGGACAGCGGCGTCGACTTCGGTCTCGTAATCGAGCTGCTGAAGGTTGTTGTCCTCGTAGACCTGGCGGAGGATCTGCTCGGCCCTGCGGGCTTTGGTCTCTTCACTTTCGAGATTGCTTCGTCGCTGCGCTCCTCGCAATGACAAGCGGGCATCGGTGGGGTAGCAGGCAAAGCCGAGTCCCTGCATAAGGAAGCTGGTTACTTTGTCAACGGAGACCTTGGCGTAGTTAAAGACGAGCTGGCGGTGGCGCCCGCCTGCCAGGCCTTGGCGGGCAGGCGACGTGGTGGGCCAATGATTTCCCAGGTAGAAATCCAGGTTGGTGCGATAGTTGGCGAGGCGTTGGGTGTCCATGCGGTTTAGATGAGATAGGTTGAAGTCAGTCATAATCGAAATTCAAAAACTTTTAACTTTTGCTCTGTAATTTTGCATTTTTATTTTTAAATTTTAATTTGGAGAGGCCACCTCCACCGCCTTCAGCCATCTCTGCACCGTTCTCGGGCTCACTTCAAATATGCGGGCAATCTCCTTAATGCCTTTCCCTTCCCTCTTCAACTCCACCATCCTCTCGGCTCGCCTGCTCTTCAAGAACCTCTCCTTCCCCCAGGGCTCTTCTTTAATGCAATCAGGAAAGGGGCAGTTAAGACAGGAGGGGAAGAGCTCACAGCCCTTATCTTCATAAGGGAATTCTTCGGGCAATAAATCCCAAGGCAACCTTTCTGCCATCATTCGCTCCAAACTTGCTTCAGTCTGTGTTTTCCTCCATGATTCAATGCCGCAGAGTCGGGCTTGTCCCGCCTCTTTGTTTGTCATTGCGAGCGAAGCGAATGCGGAGCGCGGCAATCCCGTTGCCTCACCGAGATTGCTTCGGCTGACTCCGTCAGCCTCGCAACGACAAAAAGGGGGGTATTGGGAACTCTCAAGGACTTAACAGGCAGATCCATAGTTAGGTATAAAATTAGCACTTTTGTTCTAAAAGAGCAAGGGATTTTTGTCCTGACTATACCTTGCTATACCTCGTTATATTAGGTATATTGACAAATGAAAGCTGGCTGCTATAATAAAATCCAGGGTAGGCTATTTGGTAAATTACTAATTGCCTATTGACAAAATCAATATATGGGTTTAAAGTAGAAGGCAGGCTAAGCCTGAGGCCTAGTATTATGGCTTTTGGCGGAGTTTTTGCATTTGTATTTGTATTTGAACTTTAATAATTGAATATTGTTTAAGGACATCCACCTGTCATTCTGAGCGGACCTGGTATAGTGCGAGGCTTTAGCCTCGTGCAACAGGGCACGACCCTGAAGGGTCGTACTACAAAAATTGACGCAGCAGAATGGCATTAATGAATTATGAAAGGAGGTGATGCCTATGGCAAAGTCCCGAAGTGAATCCTCACTGTTCCCCCTCTTAAGATAAGAGGGGCAAGGGGAGTTACGACGCAATCTCACTGGATTCGCCGAGGGGAAGAAAAGAATGCCTGGCCCGGGCAAAAACCATTGTTTTTCGTCATTGCGAGGAGTCCCGATGAATCGGGACGACGAAGCAATACCAAAGGCAAGAAATGTAGTGGAGGGTCTTGTGCCCTCCTGAAAGGGGCAGCCTGATAATGAGGCAGGCTTTAAATTTGGGTTTACTGAAGAAAAATGTTTCCAATGACTCGAGCCTGGAGGAGTCGACCCCGGGCGAGAGTGAAGATAAGTTGGATACCTATAAAGGAGGAAATAATGACTAAAACAAGAGCATGGCCAGTGCGGGCGATGTATATGCTCATCGCTGCGGCACTGGTCATAAGTTTGATAATTGTAGCGGTGCCCACACAAAAGGTGAGCGCTGACCCCGGTCTCAGCGAGTGGGACATAGTCCCTACTCCAGCCATGATGGACGACTGGGTCCTGGCGCCGAACTTTACCATTACGGGCTTTGCCCCGGGCACGACAGCGATCTATGTCATTGGCACAGGCTATGAAGACAATGACCTGGATAATGCCCCCGCCACCAAACCTCAACTGCTGAAGTCCACCGACGAGGCTGCCACCTGGAAGAGTATCACCAGTGGGCTAGTAGACGAGGTTGTCGAGCAGAACCTTGGCGATGACATTGACGACATTGTTTCGTTGGTGAAAGTCGCCTGCGACTTTGTCAACCCCGACTTCGTGGCTGTGGCCCTTGTGGTAACCATGGATACAGCGCCTACCACGGATGACGAGCTGCATGTCTTCATCTCCAATGACGGCGGCACGACCTTCCGGGACACGAACCAAGTTAGCTCCACTCTCAGTGCAGCTTGGCGCTCCGCACCAACCAATGTCCTCGTCTTCGCAGTCTCCGGCGAAGTGGCCGGCGTGCGCAACATCGCTATCGGCGGCACCAACGCTGCTGGGGATACCCCCCTGCTTTACCGCTGCCTGGCTATTGGAGGTATAGGGACCGGCTGGGAGGATGTCACCACATATCTTGGCTGGAATAACGACGCTGCAGCCTCTGTCGCTGTTGTCGCCTTCAGTTTCGCACCCAGTTGGGCTACGGACAATACCGTCCTGGTCCTTACTGTTCCCGCTGGCCTTAAAAATGTCCACCTCCAGTCCGGCACCTGGGGAACGGTCGAAGCCTGGAACGACAAGGCGGGCTTTGAGAAGGCCGTGAAAATATTTAGTGCGGACCTGGCCTTAGCCCTCCCGTACTTGCCCGGGATAGCGGGCATAAACACGCCCTTCGACTACTCCGGCCAGGACCCCGCCAAGAGATACCTCTGGGTAAACGTGAACTACCTTGTTGGTGCTACGCAAGTAGGCGAGATATTCCGCGTGAAAAACAAGTCCGTTATGTCCATCAACCAGCAGGTCGAGGGCCAGCCCTGGCTGAGCGGTGTGTCTTACTTCGGGTACATAAGCGAGGGCAAGGCTATCGCCAGCCTGTATGGCGACGGAACTGGAAACTTTACAGATTGCTGCGAGGGCGTCCAGGTCTATCGCAATGACTCCATCACCGACATGGATATTTGCTGCCTGGCCTGGGACGTGGCATGCAAGCTGCCCACCGGGAGAAAGCTCATGGTGGCATTCTACATGAGCGCCGACAAGGCTTATGCTGTGGCCCTATTCGACGGCTACCTACAAGAGAGCGCCTGGTCGGTAAGCTTCGACGACGGAGATACCTGGAACCAGCTCAGCCTGGTCAACACCTGGATTGACTACCTGTCGGATGTCGCCGTATCGCCCGACTGCAACAAGACCATGCTGGTCAGCGTGAACCTGCATGACATGTCGTCTTATTGCGACTGCGAAGTGTGCACGGGCTGCGACAGCGTCTGGCTGAATGCCGAGAACCTTCCCGAGGCTGCGGAGTACAGCGGCCAGTGGTTGAGGACCTGGTGTGGCAACTTGACGGGCGTTAACGCCAACTTTGGGTTAATGTCCGGGCGTCCGGAGCGCGGCCTGCTCAGGCTGGCTCCCGAGGAAACAACCGGCAACACCGTGTATCTCGTTGACCGCATGACCAGCACCATATACTGGAACGAGCTGGAAACCCTGGCTTGCTGGAAAAAGAGAAGCGCCACCAGCATAATAAGCCACATCGTTGACCTGGGAGTGAAAGACGAGAGCACCATCTACGCCCTGGGCGACAATGGCGCCGTCGCCATGTCCGATGACCACGGCGCTGCTCCTAGCTGGGCAGACGCGGTGCTCACCGACATCACAAGTGGCTGGACCATCGCCGTTCATGGCGAGGACATGCTTGTCGGCGGCCAGGCTGGAGATGTTGTTTACTCCGACGATGGTGGCGAGACCTTCACCCAACTGAAGGATGTCGATACCTCGGGCTACGTCACGGTGGCCTTTGACAGCTACTTCGACACCAACGACACGGTCTATGCTGCCATATACAAGAGCTTGACGACAGGCGGCGGCGTCTACCGCTGGGTCATCGACGAGAGTACTGCGTGGAGAGACCTCAACGCTCAGCCAACCAACGGCGAGTTGCTCGGTACTGCTGCTACCACGGGCACCAATACGCTTGCCTTTACCGGCCTGGTGGTGAGCTATCCTGATGGCAACCCCATGACCGACGCCGACACCGGCGGCGTTCTCTACGCCAGCTATGTCTACAAGAATGCCACGAACAAGTACTACACCGGTGTGGCTCGCAATCTCAGGCCTGCTGCCGAACTATGCTGCGAGGAAGCTGACTGGGATTACCTGGTTATAGGACTCACTGTAGACGTCACTACCGACGCAGAAGGCTTCGAAGCGATGCCCCAGGCACTGAAGATGTGCGGCTGCCTGACCCCGGACACCACCACCAAGCTCTTTGCCATCGACTGGTGGCATGGGTACCAAATGGAGAGGGGTGAAGATGGCACAGTCTGGACCTTCGAGGACTGCTACTCCAAGGCGGCTCCCGCGCTCGAATATCCCGCCGACGGCGCGACCATTGGTGCTGACCCCTGCGGCTATTGCGAAGCCATAGAGGTTGCCCTCAGGTGGGAGCGCCAGTGCGACGCCTGCTCCTACGACATCCAGATCGCATTGGATGAGGACTTCACCGAATTACTAAGCGGCTTCAACCCCCTACTACACATTTCGCCGCCCAAGGCAAAGGACCCCAGCCACGTCGTCGGGTCAGTCCTCCTCGCCGACCGCACTTACTACTGGCGGGTCAGGTCTGCCGATGCCGAGACCGGTCAATATATCACCAGTTGGTGGTCTGAGGCGCGGAGCTTCACGGTTAGCCCGTCTGTGGGTACCGGTGTCGCCCTTATCTCTCCTGAAGCCGGAGCCACCGGCGTGGCCGTAACCGACGTCTCCTTTACCTGGTCTATGACGGCGTCCTTTGACGAGTTCGGCTGGGTACTTTCGACCAATGCCGACCTCAGCAGCCCTGTCGAAAGCCAGACCGGGCTGACGGGCACAGCCTACACCTGCACCAAGACGCTCGAATACGACACCACCTACTACTGGCAGGTGACTGCCAAGAAGGACAGTGCGGAAGTAAGCAAGAGCACCATAGGTGCCTTCCGCACGATGGTTGAGCCCACGGGCCCAGGTGATATACCTGCGCCGACAACTCCAGTCTGGGTCTGGGTGGTTATCGCCATCGGTGCCGTCCTGGTGATTGTGGTTATAGTGCTCATCTTCAGGACTCGTCGGGTATAAGGATACCCTCACCTAAATCCTCTCCCTAGAAGGGAGAAGAAGAGGTGATTTTAAGAGGGGGCGACTTAAGTCGCCCCCTCTCTTATTCCTTCCAAAGTCCTCCCTCTTAGAATAAGAGGGAGTTAGAGGGAGTTATGTGCAAATGCCTCTGTCCTAGTCATAACCCCCTTTAGTCCCCCCTTCCCTTAAGGGGGATGTTGGAGTTAGACCCCCCCTTAGGATTAAGAGGGGCCAGGGCAGCCCAGAATCCCCCCTCTTAGGCTAAGAGGGGGTTAGGCCTGCCCGCCGAACAAATTCTTTGGCAGGCGGGGGGAGTTTATGAGTGAATACCTTACAGCGGTCATAACCCCCTTCCCCCTTATCTTAAGGGGGATGTTGGAGTTAGACACACCCCCCCTTAGGATTAAGAGGGGCCAGGGCAGTCCAAAATCCCCCCTCTTAAGATAAGAGGGGGCTAGGGGGAGTTATGAATGAACCCACTCTCCCAAAAATCTATGAGATTCTTCGCCTGCGGCTCAGAATGACATCGCCGTTGTGTCATTGCGAGGAGTCCCGATGAATCGGGATGACGAAGCAATCTCCGAGAGCCAACGAGATTGCCACGCCCCGATAAATCGGGGCTCGCAATGACAAACAAAAATGGCGGGACAAGGCCGACCTCGAACAAATCCAAATGCTTAAATGTCAAAACTACTCTTCTTTGTCATTTGGGTTTTGAGCTTGATTTGGCATTTGAGCTTTGTCATTTATCATTGCTTAGAATTTAGACATGGGGATTGCCACGCCCCGAGATCCTTCGCTGCGCTCAGGAGGACTCGCAATGATATATAATATATAAAGATGGATTCAACCCCTTTTTACCTCAGTGGCATTTTCGTCTATAATATAGAGAGATGATTCGACTGCAATTGCTATTTCGACCGGTCATCGTTCTTGTCGTCTGCCTAATGGCCATCGCCCTGCCGGCCACGCCCGCACAAGCCGTGTGTGGGGGCCCCGCCATCGACCTTTCTCCCGGCTCCGGAGCCCCCGGAACGGAGGTCGCCGTCTATGGCCAGCGCTTTGATGCGGGCAGCTATATTGACATTCTTTATGACGGGACGATAGTAGCCTCAGGCGGAACCAACATCAGGGGAACTTTCACCATCACCTTCACCGTTCCTGAAGGTCACATAGGAGCCCACAAGGTACTCGCCGACGCATACACTAAGACAGCGGAGGCTTACTTCATCGCCAGGCCGGGGTTGACGGTAACTCCCGAAAAGGGCCCCGTGGACACCACGGTTACCGTGAAAGGACAGGGATTTGCCAGGAATGAAAGGGGCATCGAGCTGAGGTATTACACGAATCACAGCTATACAACGATAGAAACCAATATCAGGGCGAATGCCAGTGGCAGCTGGGAGACGACTTTCCAGATTCCCGAATCCAGCAAGGGAGAACACAAGATAGACGCCGAGTATACCGAGAGCAAGCTTTACCAGGTCGAGTATGCCATCTTCGAAGTAACCCCGGGCATAAGCATAGACAAATCATCAGGCGTTGTGGGCGACACCGTAACAATGACGGGCAGCAGATTTGCAGCTAGCGAGAGGGACATCAAGGTGTTGTTTGCTGGCCAGGAAGTAGTCACAGACATCATAGCCGACTCCCAAGGTGAATGGGAAGCAAGCTTCGAGGTGCCCGAGATGCCCGCAGGTGAGTATAGCATCACCATCGAGGGGCAGCGGACCAATAAAGAAGACATCGGCGAACTCAGCTTCGAGGTAGAGCCTGGCATCGTGTTGTCCCCCGACCAGGGATATGTGGGCATGGACCTGACCGTCACCGGCTGCGGATTTAATGCCAGCGAAGATATAAACATCATGTACGAGGATAGCCAGGTGACAACAGCTATGACCAATGACAAAGGCAGCTTCGATGTAAGTTTTGCCGTGCCTGAGAGCAGACATGGCGAGCGACTGGTGATAGCCGGATATGGTGCCGGCAACGCAGCCAACGCTATCTTCACCATGGAATCGGAGCCCCCAGACCTACCGACACTCATTTCACCAGTCAACAAGAGCTGGGTGGGATTAATAGGTAAGGTAACCCCGACATTCGAGTGGTCGGAGGTATCCGATGACAGCGGAGTTCGCTATCGCCTGCAAATAGCGACCAGTGCCAATGTCACCGCCACCGGAGAGTTCGTCGACCCCGTAGTTTCGGTTGCGGGCGTAGCTGATACGAGCTATACTCTGGAAGAGAAAGATGCCCTGCCTAATGGCACCTACTACTGGACTGTGCAGGCTGTAGATGGCGCGGAGAACGAAAGCGGCTGGACTACAGCCCGTTCCTTCCGTGTCGGACTCCTGCCCAGGTGGGGATTTATTGCCGCCATAGCCGCCGCCGTGGTGCTCCTGGTCGTCCTGATTCGCGCTCTGATAATAAGAAGAACCATCTATTACGACCGCTGGTAGAAAGAATCATAACCCCCTTTATCCCCCTTATCTTAAGGGGGATAAAGAATTCCCCCTCTTAAGGTAAGAGGGGCTAGGGGAGTTATGAGAAAAATACTAAGCACTAAATCCCGAAATTAGTAGTCAGTAGTCAGTAGTCAGAATTCAAAAGCCTCTTTCCTCTGAGATTCTTAGCCCTGACAATTCCCCCCTCTTAGGATAAGAGGGGGCTAGGGGGAGTTATCATGAGTGCTCGCCAAGGGGAGTTATGAGAAAAATACTAAGCACCAAACCCCAAACAAATTCAAAAACCAAAGGTCAAAAATTAAAATGACAAGTCAAAATGTAAATCTTTGACCTTTACTTTGTCACTTTGCATTTTTATTTTTACTTTTTGCATTTCAGAGGGATTTGTTCAGAGCCTGGAATTTAGGATTTGGAGCGGGAAAAATCGTGAAGGAAAGGATTCCTTCACACCTCGAAATCTGGTCTCCCCTCTTAAGGTAAGAGGGGTCAGGGGGAGTTACGAAAATAACCCCCTTTAATCCCCCTTATCTTAAGGGGGAAACAAAGAGCCTGAGAATCCGGATTTTGAAATTTAGAAATGTAGTGCGAGGCTTTAGCCTCGTGCAACAGGGCACGACCCTGAAGGGTCGTGCTACGAGCACCATGATAACCTTTCTTGTCATTGCGAGGAATCCCGATTTATCGGGACGACGGAGCAATCTCGGCGGGGCAGGGGATTGCGAGTCCCGAGATCCTTCGCTGCGCTCAGGAGGGCTTGCAATGACATATAATTATAAAGAAAAATAGAGCCGACCCCCTTTTTATTGGTGGCGCTTTCATTTATAATGGTGAGAGGTTAATCAAATGCGCTCGCTATCTCGACTGCTGGTTGTTCTGGGCATCTGCCTCGTAGCAACCGCCCAAATGGCTGTGCCAGCGCAAGCCGCGGAAG
>Ga0315547_1001537_pt1 | contig 18001 bp, 10 predicted proteins | sample SalMarSW160240MG_2_FD_202542 | JGI IMG/M metagenome (GOLD analysis project Ga0315547, IMG submission 202542) | Salt marsh sediment microbial communities from the Plum Island Ecosystem LTER, Massachusetts, United States - Salt Marsh Sediment SW1601-240 ...
GTGTATCTCTCGAGAAAGTATTCTGCCAGAAGTGGCATATCTTCTTTTCTCTCCCGCAAGGGTGGAACGGGTATTTCAACTGTATTGATCCGGTAAAGGAGATCCTCCCTGAACGCGCCTTCTGCGATCATTTTTTTTAAGTTCCTGTTGGTTGCACAAATCAACCGGATATCCACAGGTATTGGTCGGTTGCTTCCTACCCGGGTAATCTCTCTCTTTTCTATCACCCGGAGCAGTTTGGACTGTAAAGGTAAGGTCAGATTTCCAATTTCATCCAGGAAAAGTGTTCCGCCATTAGCCGCTTCAAACCTGCCGATCCGGTCCTCCTTTGCATCGGTAAATGCTCCTTTCACATGCCCGAACAGTTCGCTTTCAAAAATGGTCTCCGTCAGCGAACCCAGATCAACCGATATGAAGACCTCCTCCGACCGGGAGGACATCCTGTGCAACGCCCTTGCAACCAGCTCTTTCCCCGTGCCATTTTCACCAAGTATCAGAACACTGGCATCTGTTGTTCCTACCCGGTCTAAGCTTTCAATCACCTTTCTTATGGGTTCAGACTTGCCGATCATCTCTGAAAACTGGTGATCCAGAGTTGAACTGAGAATTTTCTGGGTTGACTTTAATTGGGAAACCTTTTTGCGTGACTGACTCAGTTTGTATGCAGCCGAAACTGTAGAAAGGATTTTTTCATTTTGCCAGGGCTTTATAATGAAATCTATTGCTCCAGCTTTCATCGCTTTCACGGCAACGTGTATTCCTCCGAAAGCCGTTATTACGATTACATTGGAAAGCGGCTCAATTTCATTGATTTTTCTCAACCACCTCAATCCTTCCCTTCCTGATGTATCTCCCGGTTTGAAATTCATATCCAGGAGGATAACATCGAAAGAATCATTCTTTAATACCTTGGGGATCTCTGAGGGTTCTTCCAGGGCAACGATCTCAGTAAAATGTTCCTCCAGCAAAGTCTGAAGAGAGAGGATGATGTAAGGATCATCATCCACGATCAGAATCTTTCCTCCGGGTTTACCCATATTCGTTGATTTACACGGACAATTGCATATACCATACCAATAGTGCCTAATCCGTTCGATGTCACAGGGATGATAAAACTAACAAAATATATTGGGAAGATCACTGTCCATTGCTGGACACCCGATTGTCCATTATTGGACGATTTCGTCATTTTTGTTCAGTTTATTTCGCCTATTAATCTAATATACAAATACTTAAGGACTATGGCATGTGAATTGATCCGTTGAAAAATGAAATTAATTTTAATCTCATGTTTAAACATAACCTCATTACTGCCATCCGGATTATTCTCAAGCAGAAGTTATACACATTTATCATTCTGATGGGGCTTGCCCTTGGATTATCCTGTTCAACGATCATTCTGATCCTGGTAACTCATGAAGTCCGATACGACAGTTTTCACGAGAAAAGAGACAATATTTATACTGTAAAGCAGACCTTTTCAACGGGAGATTCTGATTATACCACGGACAGGTCTGCAGGGGCTTACGGGCCTGCATTGAAGGATGGATTTAATGAAATTGAAGAATTTGTACGCATTGGAATGCCGGGTGAATTACTGGTCAGTTATGCAGGTTCTGAATCGAATGTTCCCCAAAAAAGTGACAACATTGAAAAAAAATTCCTTGAGACAGCCGGCTTGGCTGTTGATCCTCAAATTTTTGAAGTCTTCACCTACCCGATGCTTAAGGGTAATCCTGAAACTGCCCTTCTCCAACCCTATTCCATGGTAGTAACCGAAGATTTTGCCGACAAATATTTCAATAAGGAAGATCCTCTCGGAAAAACCATCAGGATAAACAACACCTTTGATTTTACAGTAACAGGATTAATTGAAAATGTACCGGATAACACAAGTCACCCTTTCGATTTTCTAATACCATTTACATTCCTGAAGGAGTTGGGGCACGACATCGATCGGTTTGAAGGGAATCCATATTTTACCTACCTGTTGATGAAGGAGGATGCCCCTGTTGAAAGAATAAGTGATCAGTTGCCACAATTTTTTGCAGGACTTTTCGATCCGGATACCGATTTCCATCAATTCTTAACACCATTAAAAAACTCCCATCTCTACGGTGAATCAAAAGCCATAGCTGGAATCATCATGACTTCGCTACTTGCGGTTCTTATCCTGTTGATCGCATGCATCAATTTCATGAACCTTTCGACAGCCAGGTACCTGAACCGTACAAAGGAAGTGGGAATACGAAAACTGGTTGGGGCTTCCCGGGGATCATTGATCAGGCAATTCTACGGAGAGACCCTGCTCATGACATTTATTGCACTGAATATCTCACTTCTGTTTTCGGATCTGATCATTGAATGGATCAATGCGCGGATTTCATCGGGTTTTTCATTAAACTTATCTGATCCAATGCTCATCGCACAACTTGCAGGAATTCTTGTCCTTTCTGCACTCATTGCGGGAAGCTATCCGGCAATCTTTCTTTCACGATTCAAACCGATGGATGTTATCCGTAACCTGCTAACAACAGGCAAGAGGGGAGCAAGAATCAGGCAGATCCTGGTTGTTACTCAATTTACATTCGCCATCATTCTGATCCTATGTACCTGGATGGTATACAAACAATATGATTACATTAAGCATGCCGATCTTGGAATCGAAAGAGACGGGATCATCCTCATAACAGCCAGGGGAGAACTTCGAGAGAAATACCCTTTGTTTAAGGAAAAATTGCTTTCAAATCCTGAAATCCTTCAGGTAACAACCGCATCGAAAGTTCCTTTTTTTGTTGACCAGGGAGAATTTGAATGGGGTGAAGAACCGAATGCAAAGAATGATCTCGCCCGGGTTAGCTGGGTGGGGTATGATTATCCGGAGTTGTTCGGGTTGGAAATGGTTGAAGGGCGGTTTTACTCCGAGAAATACGAAACAGACCAGGAGGAAGCTATCATCATAAACCAGGCTCTTGCGAAAAAAATGGGATGGGATTCGCCGGTCGGGAAAACATTTTACCTTTACTGGGATAAATATACCATCGTTGGTATTATAGAGAATTTTCCCTCGTTTCCTGTTACCCTCGGAGGAGAAGGGCTCATTCTGCCTTTTGGAAAAACCGGGGATTATATTTTCGTCAAATCGGTACCCGGGAAAACCGATGAAATGATACAATTCGTGGAGAAGGTTCATGAAGATCTGAATCCTGCTTATCCGTTCATCTACCAGGACTTCAACGACTATCTGGACCCGGTCTATCAGGGACTCAGCACCATCTCTCCCACCATCCTGGGATTCACCCTGCTCGGGATCTTTATCTCCTGCCTGGGCTTGTTCGGATTGTCAAATTTTACCACAGAACAGCGAGCCAAGGAAATTGGAATCCGGAAGGCGATCGGATCATCCATTCTGCAGATCATGAGGCTTCTGGCTTATGAAAACGTAAAATTAATCCTGGTCGCCTTTGCAATAGCCTTTCCATTAGGTTATCTGTTAATGAGAGGAATAATGAAAAACCTTGCCTATAAAACAGATCTGAATCCGCAGATGTTTATCGGAACTGCCGGGCTGGTTTTGTTTATCGTGATCCTGACCATTGGATTTCAAACCTATAAGTCGGCCATCAGGAATCCGGCAGGTTCACTCCGGCATGAGTGAAACAAGGAAAAAGTAACCTGCCTGCCCTCCTTCGGCGGGTGAACCGGCAGGCAGGAAAGGAAAAAGGAAAAAGTTGTTAATCCCTTGTGTGAAGCGAAAAGCATTAGTCGAACTCCTGCCCGTCCGGCAGGCGGGCATCCCGCCGTAGGCGGGGTGAGTGAACAAAGGGCATAGAGCAAAGGGCATAGAGCAAAAAGACGAATGAAGGGTGATGGAATTAGTGGAAAGTAAAACGTAAATAAACAGGTGAATTAACTTATTAACGAATAACATATAACTTCGATATGATAAGGAACTACATTAAGACAATCATCCGGATTTTCTGGAGATTCAGGCTCAACAGTTTCATTAACCTTCTGGGTTTGGCGCTGGGGATCACTGCCGGATTCATGATACTCACTCACATCAGGGATGAGATCAGCTATGACCGGTTCTTTCCCAAAGCAGACAGAATATACCGTGTTATCAGTGAGGCACATTACGGTGACCAGGTCAGGAACTGGGCGCCTACCGCTCCTGTACTGGCTGAGGAGATCACCCGCTATTATCCTGAGATCGAGAAGGCAACCCATTTCAGGTACATGCATGATCTGTTGCTGGAGTACAGGCCGGATGGAGAAGAACCCCGGCTGTTCCGGGAAAAGTGGGGATTCTACACCGATTCGGCTGCCCTGGAAATATTTGATATTGAATTACTCCAGGGAGATCCGGAAACAGCACTGCGGGATATTTTTTCCATTGTCATTACACCCGGGATTGCAGAGAAGTATTTTGGTGATGAAGATCCCATGGGCAAAACGTTATTCATGGAATCCACCGTACCCCTTACCGTTACCGGTGTAATAAAACCGCTTCCTCCGAACACCCATTTTAAATTCGATTTCCTCGTATCATTCAACACCTTTACCAAACAGCTGATCAATGCAGGTTATGAAGAGTTGTACTATGCCCGGACCTGGGCAGCAGTCTACACCTATGTTCTTTTACATGAGAATAATACCGGAGAACAGGTTGAATCCAAGTTTCCCGCTTTCCTGATGGAATATTTCCAGTTCGATGGACCTGTGGAGGAGCTCTTGGCAGAGCGTAATTTCTCCCTCCAACCCATTACCGATATCCATCTCCGGTCCAATCTTGAACAGGAAATGCGAAGAAACGGCAACATTGTCTATGTCCTTGTCTTTACACTTGCCGCCCTGTTTATCCTGTTCATTGCCGGCATGAATTTCGTAAACATTACCACTTCGCAGTCATTTAAACGCATGAAGGAGGTTGGTATCCGACGGGTGATGGGCGCTTACAAAAGCCAGGTTGGCATGCAATTTCTCGGCGAAGCCATTGCTGTTACGGTAACCGCCGCTTTCATTGGATTGCTGCTGATCGATCTGATGATGCCACTCTACAACCAGCTTTCAGGTAAAAGCATAACCCTTTCACAGGTCTTCAACAATGAAAACGTTTTGATGATGATTGGTGTCGTCCTTCTGGTGGGCATACTTTCCGGGTTTTACCCCGCTTTTTTCGTTTCATCGTTCAAACCGGTTGAAAGTATTAAAGGCATTAAAGATCCGAAATCATCATCAAACCGGCTGCGAAAAGCATTACTGGTTATCCAGTTTATCCTGGCAGGATTTCTGACCTTCTCAACCGTTGTCATTTATAACCAGATGAACTTCTTTTTTAAAGAAGATCTCGGATTTGACGAAAAGAACCTGATCGCCATTAATGTGACAGGCAATTTGCAGGGATTTGCCTCCTCCAATCCGGAAGCGTTGAAATCGGAAATATCCAGTCATCCTTCTGTCCTATCAATTTCATTTGTTTCCACGCTTCCCGGACAACGGTATAGCGTGGAATCACTGGTTCCGGATAGTTTCCCGGAAGATACGGACCTCCCCTCCATGCGTTTCATGAGAGCCGATGAGGATTACATATCCACAATGGGTTTGGAACTGGTTGACGGGAAAGATTGCAACGAGATGATCCACCTGCCCCACATTTACATCATCAATGAAAAGGCGGTTGAAGCCTTAAACCTCTCTACACCCGTCGGATCAAAAGGGAGCAGTACGTTCGGAGGGGAAGGCGAAATTATCGGGGTAGTAAAAGATTTTCATTTTGCTTCCTTTCATTCGCTCATAGAACCGATGGTGATTGAGTACTTTAATCCGTCCGGCGAGGTACGAATGGGTGTTGGATACATACTGGTCAGGATCAAACCCGGGCAATTCAGGGATGCAATAAATCACCTGAGGGAGACAATTAACCGGTTAGTCCCGGAATCCCTGTTTTCCTATGAAGTGCTGGAGGAGAATTTACAAAGCCTTTATGGTGATGAGAAACATGTGCTGGACCTGTTCAAGGCATTTGCCGTGTTATCGATATTCATCTCGTGTCTTGGATTGTTCGGTATGTCAGCCTATTCTGCAGAATTGAGGGTTAAGGAGATAGGGATCCGAAAGACATTCGGAGCTTCACTGTCCCAGATCGTACTGTTCCTCTCGAAAGAATACATGAAGTTCATAGTAGCAGCGGTTGTTATTGCTATCCCGGTTGCATGGTATGTGATGCACAGGTGGCTTCAGAATTTTCCATTCCATAACCGGATTTCCTGGTGGGTTGCCGCATTATCCATAATCCTGATCACTCTTGTTGCAATCCTGACAATCAGTTACCAGGCTATTAAGGCAGGAATAGGGAAGCCTGTTGATGCCCTCAGGTATGAGTGAAACACATCATTCACGAGGCATAACCGAAGTGAATGATGGTTGTTGAACTCATCCTGACATCCCGACAAAATCGTCGGGATAGTCAGGATCTCATCAAGAATTGTTAAATGTTAAAAGTTAATGGTTAATTGGAAAGGGAGAATAAATAGCAGTAGCAATCCCGCCGTAGGCGGGGTGAGTGGGCATGGAGCATAGGGCAAAGAGCATAGAGCAAGGTGAAGAAACAAGGATTTGTCATATGCATAAATAATTGTTATGCCGAAGGCCAGCCTGACCGGTCGGGCATCCCGCTGAAAAGCGGGGAGATCGAGTTGATAAGTTATAAGTTACAAGTTATAAGTTGATCAGTGTCTGGCTCATATAACGAAGAAGGATAAAACTCAATAACCTACTAAACCATTAATCCTTATCACATTTAACAATTAACCTTCACTTTTTATTAGTTTTACTCCCGTTTTATCATCGATACTTGAATCACATGCCTGAACGAATCATTAGCCAGAAGCTTGGAAGTTCAAATATTTACCTGATTCCGGGAGAGAAGGGATATTTGCTGATCGATACCGGCAATCCGGGTCGGTTTCGTTCTTTTAAAAAGTTGCTGCAAAATGAGCATATTGCTCCGGAAGAGATCACCCTGATTCTCATCACCCACGTCCATCGGGATCATGTCGGTAACCTTCAGAAGATCAAAGATCTTACCGGTGCAAAGGTTATGGTTCATCAGCTGGAATCGGAATGGCTGGCAAACGGTAAGGTGGATGTTCCAAACGGAACTATTCCGCTTTACCGGTTCATCGCAAAAATGGGACAAAAGCGGGGGGTTAAACTGAAATTCCCACCGGTTGAAGCGGATATTAAAGTGAGCGGGGAAACATCCCTGAAAGAGTTCGGTCATGATGCCAGGGTGATTCCAACACCGGGGCATTCCATCGGATCGGTATCACTGTTTTTTGATGATGGAAAAGCGTTTGTTGGGGATAACTGTTTTAATTACCCTGCAATCAAAAGGACAATTCTTCCGGGTTTTGCAGAAGATATACCTGCGCTTTTCAATACCTGGAGGTTCTATCTTGATTCGGATATTCATACCTTTTACCCGGGGCACGGTAATCCGTTTGGTAAAGAAAAGATAGAAAGAACGTTCGAGGTGAGGGGGTATCTGTTGGAAAAGAATCGTTGAGGGGGTAGTAAATACTATCCTGGACGTCGATCATCCCCCTGCCATCACCTCAACCCATCACACCCCCCTTCGCCTCACCCACAATCAAACACACAAGGGGGACAGTTTTCAGTTCTCTGTTCTTAGTTTTCAGTTTTTCTATGGACTGGAGATTATATAATACTCACTGCTCTTCGCAAAATCACCGAGTAACGAGGACCGAGTACCTCTATTTCTCACTACTCACAACTCACCCCTCGCCCGCCGTAGCCTTGGCGAAGGCGGGTCTCACTACTCAGTTCTCACTTCTTACTTTATACTTTTTCCTTTTCCCATAGGGATGCCTGCCCGTCCCTGCCTGCCGGCAGGCAAGGCGGCAGGCGGGCCTATGGCATTACTTTTTACTTGTTTTACTCTTCCAACACATCCATAAAGATCCGGAATCCAACAAAGGGGGAAGGTCCTTCATACTGCTGAGTTGCATTGATTCGTACCTCTTCCGCACTGCTTCTCCAGCTGCCTCCTTTGGCGATTCCCCGCCGATTGGTCATTTCAGCCACATTCCCGCTGATATTGCAAAGTCCGAAACCGTTGGGGAAGTAGGATTTTACCGGCTTCAATGTAGCGGCAAACTCTCCACTTTCCACTGCCTCTTCCCTCTCCTGCTGCCAGAAATTACACAACGGTTCACCCTCATCATTGATCACCTGGTCACTGCCCCAGGGATAGACAATGTTTGCAATTCCGCCCCGGGCAGCATTCATCCATTCATATTCGGTTGGTAGCCGGAACCTGATATTCTCAAAGATCCTGGCCTGGTATGCCATATATTGTTCCGTCAACCACTCGCAATAGAGCAATACCGCCTCATACGAAACATTCAGAGCAGGATAGTTGGCATAGGATGGATACCAGCGGTAGATCCTTGCCAGGGGTATGTATTCCGATCCTGCCTGCATCCACTGGGACGTATCGGGCCAGGCGATTTCCAGTTCCCGGGTTTTATTGTTTTCAATAAGGAAGTTGAAAAACATGTTGTACTGGCTGTTTGAGATCTCATACTTGGACGCGTACAATCGGTTTCCAACCTTTACCATTCCTTGCTCCATTTCAGCCAGAAAATCATACTGGGCATAACCTGCCTCCTGGAACAGGAAAACACAAAAAATTAGTGAAACTACCAGTCTCATAGTTTATTCAGTCTTTAATCGATCCTTTATTGATCTAATCTGTTAATTCTTTACAATTTACAATTTTTTTTATTACCAAAGAACATGCTAATGTTTTGCTTATCTTTATTATTCCTATAATCAAACCTGTTGAAATCATGTCTGGTAAAAAGTTGATCGTTTGTATTCTGTTTGGATTCTGTCCCATTCTACTAACCGGACAATCCGAGCTGCCCGATACACGGGATTTTAATGACTGGTATCGTGGCGAGTATCTGAACCATGTAGCATTCCCCCTTGGCGGTATGGGAGCAGGCATGTTCTGTATTGAAGGATCAGGGGCCATTTCCCATCTATCCGTTCGAAACAGGCCCGAGGTATTCAATGAGCCGTGTGCATTTGCCGCCATATCGGTCAGGGGACACAAAAACGGAGCAAAGGTATTGCAGGGCCAGGTTCCCGGGTGGAAGCTGTTTGGCAGGGAGAATACCGGCAACGGACTGGGCGGAACAAGTTTCGGGCTGCCACGGTTTGAAAAATCGGAATTCCTGCCATGCTTTCCCTTCGCACACCTGGACCTGGAGGATCCGGATATGCCACTGGATGTTACCGCTACGGCATGGAGCCCCTTTATCCCAACCGATGAAGACAACTCCAGCCTGCCCGTGGCATCCATTGAGTATACCTTCAAAAATACAACGGGAGGATCCATTGAAGCAGTCTTCTCCTGGAACTCCCGCAACTTCATGAAGATCACCTCCGCTTCTTCCATTTTGCCCACCCGGAACGGATTTATACTTCATCAGGATGGGAACAAAGAGCATCCTGAACACCTGGGGGACTTCGCTGTATTTACCGATGACATCAACACAGTTGTGAACCACTGCTGGTTCAGGGGTGGATGGTGGGATCCGCTAACCATGGCATGGCATGCCATTGAAAAAGGTGAAGCCGTCCGGAACGACCCTGTCGAACAGGATGCTCCGGGAGCATCACTCTTCGTGCCATTCACCCTCAAGCCGGAGGGTGAAAAGACCATACGCCTTATGTTTGCCTGGTATGTACCCAATTCTACCGTGCAATACGGAAATGATCCGGAGCCGACCGGCTCTGCCTTCGGGAAATCACCCTCTGCAGGAACAGCCCCAAACCAGCAGGTCGTCAGGGGATACATTGGCAAGGGATTGGTGAACACGTATGATCCTTCAGGGGATGGACTGACAGGCACACTAACCTCTCCCGAATTAAAAATCAACAGGAAATACATCCGTTTCCTTATCGGAGGAGGCAACTTCCCCAAGAGCATCTGCATAAACCTGGTCGTCGGGGATAAAACCGTTCGCACTGCCACCGGAAAGAACAACGAAGCGCTCATACCTGTAACGTGGGATGTGTCGGAATTCAAAAACAAATCAGCCCGTATTACCATTGTAGACCAGGAGACCGGCGGGTGGGGACACATCAATATTGACCAGATCATCCTGTGTGATGATCCGTCGGAAGTATTGGAAACAGCACGAAACAGCTCCTCCGTCAGCATACTTCATGATTTTGAAGGGAATACTTACGGGGATTGGATTGTTACTTCCCCGGAAGGCATTGATCTGGTAAGTGTGGACATTACAGCAGACCAATTTTATAAGCCCTGGTATGCAAGCCGGTTTGGATCCATTGAGGAAGTAATAACCTATTGGCAACAAAACTATGATAACCTCAGGAACAACAGCACCGTTTTTTCAGACGCATTATACGCCTCGACACTACCACCTGAAGTTATCGAAGCCATTGCGGCAAATCTCACCATCCTGAAATCCCCTACTGTTCTCCGCCAGGACGATGGCCGCCTCTGGAATTACGAAGGATGCAGCGACAACTGGGGTTGCTGTCATGGATCCTGTACACACGTCTGGAACTATGCACAGGCCATTCCCCACCTCTTTCCCTCACTGGAAAGAACATTACGTGAAACCGAATTCTTTGTCAGTCAGAACGATCAGGGTCACCAGACCTTCCGTTCGAACCTGCCCATCAGGCCCGTAACACATACGTTCCATGCCGCATCGGACGGACAGCTCGGGGGAATAATGAAAGTATACCGCGACTGGCGGATCTCCGGGGATACGGAGTGGATGAAAAAAATGTATCCCAAAGTAAAACAGAGCCTCGATTACTGCATTGAGATCTGGGATCCACGGCATAAGGGAGTGCTGGAAGAACCCCACCACAACACGTATGATATCGAGTTCTGGGGTCCCGATGGAATGTGCACCAGCTTCTACCTGGGAGCACTTACAGCTTATATACAAATGGGGGAAACAATCGGAGAACCGGTTCAGTTTTACAGGGAGCTCCTTGGCAAGGGAAAAACCTACATGGAAACGAACCTGTACAACGGGGAGTATTTCATCCAGCAGATAGAGTGGGAAGGATTGAAAGCGTCACTGGAAAGCGAATCATCGAGCCAGAATTATACACCTGAAGCCTTTGCGCTGCTAAAAAAGGAGGGTCCGAAATACCAGTACGGAACAGGATGCCTTTCAGATGGAATATTGGGTATGTGGCTGGCTTCCGTCAGCGGACTGGATGAAATTGTTGATGAAGAAATGGTTACCGGTCACCTGTTATCCGTTCATAAATACAACCTGAAACGGGATTTACGTGATCATCCCAATCCCCAGAGGCCAACCTTTGCCTGCGGAAATGAAGGGGGATTGCTTCTTTGTACATGGCCTAAAGGTGGCCAGCTTTCGCTTCCCTTTGTTTACAGCAATGAAGTCTGGACCGGGATTGAATACCAGGTTGCCGGTCACCTGATGATGAAGGGAAAGGTTGATGAAGGACTGGATATCGTCCGGGCCTGCCGGGAGAGGTACGACGGCCGGATACGGAATCCATTCGATGAGATTGAGTGCGGACACTGGTATGCACGGGCACTTGCCAGTTATGCAATGTTTCAGGCATTGACCGGTGTGCGGTACGATGCAGTCGATAAGACCCTCTTCATCGATTCGAAGATCGGCGATGATTTCACCTCCTTCCTCTCAACAGAGACCGGGTTCGCGAATGTGGGACTGAAGAAAGGGAAACCGTTCGTTGATGTGAAGTTCGGGGAGATTGATGTGGCGAAGGTGGTTGTTTCAGGGGAAAAAATGGATCTTTAATTGCGGATTGCGAATGTCGGATTTCGGATTGCGGATGTCGATCCCATACTATTGTTACTTTTAGGAGCGGTCGCTAACGCTTCCTTACCCGGGGCTATTTAATATTAATCCCCTCTGGGGATTTTTTTTAGAAACACCATCATTTCATTGATAACCTGATAGTTCAATTAAAATCCTATACCCCATTTCTCATCCAGTTTAAAAAAACGGATGGCATTTTTCCTGAAGATGCCCCGGGCAATTTCACAGGCAACCTCTTCCGTCATCAATCCCCTTTCAATCCTCGCTGCAAGTACCTCAGCAACCACATCCTTACCGAATTCCAGGGAGCCGGCAGACTCCTCTATGAAACAACAATCCCCTCCCCAGAAAAATTTATTGTACGGGACACAATCCAGCATCTCGTCAAATGAGCGTACAGCTGCTTCGCGTGATATCTGGGGCAGCCAGACAATATCCAGGTAGACGTTGGAAAACATCTTTCCTAGGGCGGCATATTCTCCGGTCCAGGGATAACCTCCATGGAACAGCACAAAACGGGCATCAGGATACCTCAGGAACAGGTTGTTGAGTTTTGTCGGCTGGCTGTTCTCCAGCGTATTGCCATTCCCGGCAAGATAACCGGTATGGATCTGGATCGGTAGATCAACCGCTATGGACTTTTCGATGATCCGGTGAAACATGAAATCCTGAAGTTCTTTCTTCTCTTTTCCGGAAAGAGATGAAGAAGGTCTTTTAAAAAGTTCATCTGCTCTTTCATAGGAAACGTAAGCAAAATCAAGGGTCCGTGAGTAAGCAAGGGAGTTCTTAATACAAACTGCATTCTTGCTAATAAACTGATCAAACAGCTGATCAACAAAAGCAAGGTAATCATCAAGGGTTTGAATAACAAACCCTTCCTTTTCAGCAATAGCATAGGTGCTCTGTTCCGGTGAAGCATCTTCAGCCGTTAATGCGGAACGGTTGCTGATATCCGATACGATCCTGTTTATATTGAATACAAGGGCAAAATAATTGGTATCCAGATCCATGTTAAATGAATTCCAGTATTGATCCACGAACATGAGTTCAAATCCTGATTTACCAAATGCCTCTTCATACCATTCATCAATACGATTGTAATTCTCCTTGATCTGTGCTGACAGATCAGGTATATTTTCTTCAGTAAAATAGGGATCCCGGAAATCATAGAGGATACGAAAGCCTTCAAGGAAGTGGCTGTAGTAAGATGTGTTTCTGGAAAAGTCCAGGTACTGCCCGTGCCTTTCCCATAATTCATCGAGATTGCCCTGTTTGACTAATTCAGGATCATAAAATGGTGACCCGGCAGAGATCAAATCGCTGTTGATGTAACTGTAGCACAACAGTGTATAGAAATTATACGAATGATCCTGCAACTCAGCAGGGATTCTCTGGTGTTCATGGGTGTTGATCACCCGGATTGAGTCAATGTATTGTTTTAATTGACTTCTGGTTTGATCTTTCTCCGGTACGCAACCTCCCGAAAGAGTGATAATCAATGTTGCGATAGCGAGTATTGCTGGGAATCTGTTTTTAAATAACATGTTTTCTCCTCCGTGATTTTTGACAGTTAATGGTTATGCCAAAGGCATCACTATGTGATAAGTAATAAGTAAATAGGTTATTCCACTTTCTTCGCCAGGCACCCTGACGGCTCAGTCACCGTCTGACGGCTTCGCTGTTTTGTGCGTCGAGCCGTCTGACGGGTTGAAGAAAAACACGGATTGAACGATCTTCTCCACCACCCGGTTAAAATGCTCAATCAAGACGTCCAACTTCTTGTCATACATCTCTCCTGTTACCTCATCCATAAAGATCTTTTTGTATTCCATGGCGAGAACCAGCAGCTGATCGGGATAGGCTTTGCTCAGACGCCGGGCAAGGTAACCTCCTTCAAACAGTTCATTTTCCGCTACCCGGATTGGATATCCATCAATGCTCAAACCAGACAGGTGATGCTTGAAATTTTCAATAATCCGCCCGAAAACAGCCTGGTTCACTGCCCGTGAACCGATATTAATTTCCGGTCCTGGATCCTGAGACCAGGGAATGATTTCTTTCCGCTGATAGCAAAAGGAATGCATATCAAACATCACAGAGTATTTCCCCTGATGCAACAGGTATTCAACCACCACATCCATAAGGTCATGAAATTCTCTGTGTTTGGCCAATGACAGGTTACGTTCCTCTTCGTTCAGCTCCCTTTTCCAAACCCGGATCCCCCACATTTTCCTGTCATGACCATAAATTGCCCTGTTGGCTTCCCTGTTCAGATCATACTCAAAACGTGAATCCCGGGCTATAATCTGAATGGGTAATTCTTTAATAAACCGTTCCGTATACGGATCCTCCTCCCGGAAGCGTTCCTGCTCGGTGGCCGACATCACGTGATCCAGGCTTGACCTGACATGGTTGCCAGCATGCATTGCAACACCGGCATAAAAGGAGGGTTGCAGGAAATGAAATTCAGCAGAACCGGAAAGCGTACTGCCGGAAAATGGAAATTCATTCTTCTGAAGTTTTTTCACGATCTCCGGTAATGAAAAATGAATCAATGGTTTCATTGGAATGAGATAGGTGACAAGGATTTATTTCCTCCGTTTGATACGCATGGTCGGGACAAGGCCTCCACCGGCACTGACATTAATCACTGAACTGTCAGACACCCTGGTGATACTGCCGCTGTATTTTCCCAGGAGTGCGAATGGATTGAGGTTCACTTTCTTCCACTCCAACCGCACTCCGTTGTCGATCACCGGGTAGTTATCGCGGGGAATTTCAACGTATTCCTGGACGATCCATGATTCATCATAGAGGTGTTCATTCAGTACATTTTCCCACCTTTCCTGGTCTGTTTCAGGACCAAGATAAACATCTTTACCCCCGTACAGGTTAGCTGGTTTTAGTACAAGCGTATTTTTATTTTTCAGGATAAAATCTTTCAAACGAACCGTTCCGGACCGGTATTTTACTTTGCTGTCTGAGAGGATCTTTGTCCAGGGAATCGTCTGTTTAATAACCGCTAATTCCTTCCTGTCAAAAACATGTTGAAATCGCGGGTCCGTGATCAGGGCGAGTACTTTTTTGTTGCCCACGATATAGGATTGAAACGGATTGCAGCAACAGACCCTGTTTTCCTCAATAGACCAGACAAACTCCCGGACCTCTTCCCAGCGGTCTATCAGTTCACGTGTAATAACCCGTTTATAAACCAGGTGAACTTCCTGATCGTCTAAACAGGCGTTTTCTCCCGAAATGCTGAAATTAATCGGACTGCCAATAACCGTTTCTAATCCCCTTCTCTCAAAGAAATCCTGTAAGATCAAAAATTCCGATGAGGTGGATACATCGATCCAATCCACAATGGCAATAACAGGCTTTTCCGGAAAGGATGGATGGTTTGATCGGAATTCCTGATAACACTGAAGGAGTGCTTCAAGCAGCAATTCCTGACGATGGATATAGACAATTTCCCACTTTTTCATGAAGGGGTACTCCTCGAACAGCTTGCTGAATCCTTTTTCCATGACATCAGAGTATGCCGGTCCGGCAGGTGAATCACAATTGAATTCCAGAAACCGGATGGAATAGTCGTGCAGAAACGCGTCCAGCCTGGAGATCACCAATGGATTCGTGTAACCAGGGTTAAAAGAAAACAGGTAGTTCTCCTTATCGCTGAATTTCATGACCTCCTGTACATCAGGGTCATTGAGGTAGAGGTGTATAAATTTCGTCAGGGCACTGCTTATGGATTCCACTGCATAAGTTACAGCCTGATACTGTTTTTTTGACAGGAAATTGGGCTTCAGCAAAAGAGGCATGGGTTCATCCCGAAAGGTGCAATTGTTGTCGGTCAGAAACCTGTTTAAAAAATTAAGTTGTTCCAGTGTTTTCTCTTCCCTGGCTACCAGGTGGTTCAGATAGGATCGATTCAGCTTCTTGATTGTATTCAGCATGATGTTTCCGTATTAAACCAAACCCATTCCTCTCAAGGTTATATATAAAGGTATGACAAACTGCAGGTTTGGCAAAATATTGGAGATAATAGATAATCTGGAATGGTTTCGCGCCAGTAATTTTTTAGCTCCGTTAGGAGCGATCTGTTTTTAGCAAATAGAAGCCCTTCAACCAATTAGCTCCATCAGGAGCATCCTGATATCTTTTCAGCGATATTAACATGCCGCATCTACGGCACTCAAAAACTGCATCGTTAATCGTTCTAAAAAAAGGTCGCCCCTGCCTACCGCTGAACGTTTACCTTTAACTATCCCCATCCGTCAGACCCCAAATGGGTCAGACGGTAGAGTGATACCCGGTCTGAACGCCAGAGTGTATAGCGGATTGCAGGAAGCCGATCTGACCGATTGTATCTGGCCGCTATTGCCAGGGAACTCGTCACCCGATTTAAACTCGGGTGACGAAGCGTGCACAAAATATTTATCAACACCTTTTCAAGAACCAGCCGGAGACAACTGTTTTTTTTCTACATTACGGAGGTTAAATTCTATTTTCCAAATAAGGCTAATTCAAAAAAACATTCATTCATAAAAATCAAACCAGGAGGTTAACCCATGATTAAAGAAATCAGAGTCCGGGATCTGGATCCGGAAAAATTCATCAGCGAAAAGGTCCATGAGATACAAACGCTTGTTGGGGATGGAATCGCCATCAATGCACTCTCGGGAGGAGTGGATTCTTCGGTGGTGACCATGCTCGGACATAACGCCCTGGGAAATCGTTTGAAAACGTTGTTTATCGATAACAGCCTGATGCGTAAAGGGGAGCCGGAACGGGTAGCCAATACGTTCAGGAAGCTGGGAGTGGAAATCGATATCGTAGATGCCAGGGAAGAGTTCCTGTCGGCTCTGAAAGGAATTACAGATCCCGAGGAGAAGCGGGAGGCAGTTACACAAACGTTCTATAAGGAGGTATTTGGCAGGATTGTGAGGGAAACCGGGGCAAAGTTCCTCCTGCAGGGAACGATCCTGACAGATGTCGATGAAACCGTTGCCGGTATAAAGAGACAGCATAATGTCTTTGAACAGCTCGGAATCGACCCACAGGAAGCATTTGGATACCAAATCATCGAGCCGCTGATCCAGCTTCGAAAGGATGGTGTCCGTAAAGTTGGTGAAGCAGCCGGTCTTCCGAAGGAGGTCTTCGACAGGATCCCCTTTCCCGGTCCGGCCCTGGCAGCACGCATCATCGGGGAAGTGACCCGCGAAAAACTGGATGTTGTCCGGGCTGCCACGGATATTGTTGAGCTACTATTGAAAGAGACCGGTGCATTTCAATACATGGCAATCCTTCATGAGGACCGGGTAACCGGAATGAGGGATGGGCAAAGGGATTTCGGACATCAAATCGAGATACGGTGCTGGGATAGTGTGGATGCCCGTACGGCTACTCCAACCCGGCTCTCTTTTGACCTCCTTGAGAAACTGGCGAGCGAAATTACCTGGAATGTTCCCGGAATTGTAAGTATCACCTACAACATTGCCACCAAACCACCTTCAACCATTGAGGTGGTTTAGGTTGCTGCTTCGTCAGACGACTAACGTCCGGCCAGGCAGGCTAGTCTGACGAATAAAAAGGCTATCAATAGTCTATCTCCTTAAAGAATATCGAATAATGATTAACGAATTAAGAATGATGAAGTTAAGTGATTAATTAGCTTATTACTCCAGGTAAAAATCCATTCATCTCATAAAAGTATTGAAACGCGATACTTCTTCCTTCCGGATCTTTTGCATTGAAAAAATAGATATGTTCATCGTCCCCCTTTGTTCCGAAGGAATGCCTTTGGCAGAAAAAGCCTGCTTGCGGGCAGGCAGGGGGGTGCCCCGACATCTACCTGTCGGAGATAGGGAATCGTCGGAACGGGGGATTTTCTTTTCGTTATCGTATTGCCTGGTGAGTTACGGTCCATGGAAAGAATTCCCATTGGAGGTTTTTGCAGTTGGACCGATATTCATTACTTTCGATTCTTTCTAATCGGGTAGGAAGCGGCTCGCACCGCTGTCCCCCCACACCACCCGGCATACTCAATCGTACCAAGGCGGTTTCCATTAACTTTTACACCTTCATTATCAGGTATAAGG
>Ga0315547_1001543_pt1 | contig 17989 bp, 16 predicted proteins | sample SalMarSW160240MG_2_FD_202542 | JGI IMG/M metagenome (GOLD analysis project Ga0315547, IMG submission 202542) | Salt marsh sediment microbial communities from the Plum Island Ecosystem LTER, Massachusetts, United States - Salt Marsh Sediment SW1601-240 ...
CCAACTGCAATCAGAGTCGTGGGGACAGAGAGTATTCACGGGGCCGAGCATACGGTTATCCCTGACCGGTTGGAGGCGGGAACCTATCTCCTTGCGGCGGCAATCACAGGCGGCGAAGTGGAAGTGAAAGGTGTGGTCCCGAAGCACCTGCGACCGTTGCTCGTCGTCCTTAAGGAGGCCGGGATGATGTGTTTCGAGGGGAACGATACAATCGTGCTTGCCAATACCGAGCGTCCGCACCCAGTGCAAGTGAGTACCGCGCCCCACCCGGGATTTCCAACTGACCTCCAGCCTCCGCTTGTCGCCATGCTCAGTTTGGCGAGGGGAAAAAGTGTAATTGAGGAAATGGTCTTTGAGCGCCGCTTTGGCTATACCCCGTCACTCAAGCGTATGGGAGCCCACATTGTACTCACAGATCGGACGGCCACCATCACCGGTGTGAGCACCCTGTGGGGAGCGGAAGTGGACGCGCCAGACATTCGCGCTGGAGCCGCCCTCGTCCTCGCCGGGCTCGCTGCCCAGGGTTTCACCAGAATTTCTCAGCTTGAGCAGATTGACCGTGGCTATGCAAAGATCGAGGTAAAACTAAGCCTCTTGGGGGCACAGATTGAACGAGAGCGGTGATCGAAAAGGCCGGCCATTGATCGAGGACCGTCTCGGTGAGCGGGCGCGCATCTATGGCTCCGAGCGCGCTTTACTTGTCGGCCTACAACCTCCCGGTGAGGGAGCGACAGATTCCCTGCGCGAGGTGGAGTTACTCGCTGATACAGCAGGAGTCCCGGTCCTAGCGCATGTAATCCAGAAGCGACCGCGCCCTGACTCGTCCACCTTTATTGGGAAGGGGAAGGCTACAGAAGTGAAGGCGGTAGCGAGCGAGCTTGATGCTGAGGTAATCATCTTCGATGGCGAGCTCTCGCCAGCACAGGCGCGCAACCTGGAGGAGGCGATTGGTAGAAAAGTGATCGACCGTACACAGCTGATCATGGACATCTTCGCGCAGCGGGCGGCAACGAAAGAAGCAAAACTGCAGGTGGAACTTGCCCAGCTTCGATACCTCCTCCCGCGTTTACGCGGCTGGGGAAGCGCCCTTACCCGACTCGGCGGAGGGATCGGGACGCGTGGCCCTGGGGAAACGCAGCTCGAGCTCGACCGTAAGAAGATCAATCGGCGGATTCACACTATCGAGCGCCGCCTCGTGAAGGCGAAGGCCGAGCGTGCACTGCGGCGGAAGAGGCGAAAAATAAGCTCTCTTCCGCAGGTTGTCCTCGTCGGTTACACCAACAGCGGCAAGTCGACGCTCCTAAACCGCCTGTGTGGGTCAAATGCCCTTGTCGAGGACAAGCTGTTCGCTACCCTTTCTACCACGGTCCGCCGAGGAGAACTCGACTCAGGGAGATGGGCACTGTTCATCGATACGGTTGGGTTCATTCGCGCCCTCCCGCATGATTTGATCCCCTCTTTCGCCGCTACGCTGGAGGTAGTACGCGACGCTGACCTGATCCTCCACATCGTCGACCTTGATAGCTCTTCACTCGAGGAGGACTATGAAGCTGTTCTTGAGACCCTCAATCGGGAGGTTTTCACCACCGATGCCTTTCGCCCACCAATCCTCAACGTTCTGAACAAGGTCGATCTGATCGATCATGATGGAGAAAGGGCGGAGTTCTCGTCTGCGGGGGTTCGGATCTCGGCGAAAGAAGGCACTCACATCGACGGTCTGCTTCACCGCATCCGCACCGTGTTGAACCAAGATGAGGTCGAAGCGTCCTTGTTGGTCCCCTACGCGGCGAGCGACCTTGTGCACCGCTTCACCCAGCAAGGAAGGGGGACCATCAAGGAATACACTGAAGAAGGGATCGAGATTGAGGCCTTGCTCTCTACCCACGAGCTTGGTCGGTTGAGGAAGGCAGGGGCACGGATTATCGCTTGCTCTTCTTTCCAGAGGGAATGATCTTCACCGAGGCGACATTTGCCTCGATACGCTCCTGGGCATTAGTGAGGATAGTTACGGTGTGGCGGAAGATGTTGTGCGCGATGACCTTCCCACATTTGTCGTCGTAGGAGACCGACGTTCCCAGCTTCGGCATCCCTTTGAGTTCACGCTTGTAGGCTTCGTGTTCATAGGAAAGACAGCACATCAGCCGGCCGCAGATTCCGGTGAGACGCTCCGGTGAGACGAACAGCTCTTGGTCGTACGCCAACTCCATGGGGACCGGTTTCGGCTCGCGTAGGAACGTGTAGCAACAGACAGTCCTCCCACAGCGCCCAACCCCACCCTTGATCCGCGCCTCGTCGCGCACCCCCATCTGCCGCAGTTCAATCCGCACTCCGAAGAGAGTAGTTAACTCCCGCAACAGGACACGAAAGTCGACTCGATGCGGGGCGGTGAAGTAAATACGCAAATGCGAGCGGTCGAGCGTGTACTCGGCGGCGACAAGGTACATCGGAAGCTCGTGGCGGGCGATCGCCTCCCGGGTGGAGAAAAGAACACGCTCGGCGCCAGTCCGATTGCGCTCGTAGGCGTCGAGGTCGGCAGCTGTAGCCAGCCGCACGATTCGCTCGAGCTGCTCGCCGATCCCCTCACCGGCGGCCAGGAGGCTCTTCACCACCCCCAGCCTCAGTCCGCCGTGGTCAACTATACAGCGCATCCCCGGGGTGAGGGAAACAGAGGAAGCGTGGAAGTACTCCGTATCGCGCTCCAAATTGAGGACTCGTACCAGGGCAATCTGTCCGTCAGCCATCTTACAACCTCCCCGCAGCAAGAAGTAGCCAGAGGAGAACCGCCTCCAGCGGGGAGTGCCCCTCCACCGCCTGTCGCGCCCGCTCAATGTACTCGGAGAACCGCAGTATCTCCTTTATCTTCACCCGTGCACTCAACGAAATGAGAGTCTCATCCTGATATGAAACAGGAACGGAGAGGTTTTTGCGAACCAAGTCAAAGGAAACATGCATGAGGTCCTCCAATAAGGTAGTTATTGACTTGCTCTCCACCTTCGCGAGGATCCGTGCTCCTACCACAGCAAGTTCCATCTCTCCCTTTATCAAACGGTCGAGTAGAGAGAGGATCCCTTCGTGGCGGAGAATCGGATCGCGGCTGATTACGGCAGTGGCCAGAACCTCGGCAATTGCCGTACGGGTGCTCGTTTTCGCCTGTGTGCGCAGTGTTGCTATATCCTCGCGTGTTGCGATGAAACGATCGAGCTCCTCTTCGTTATGGGTTACAGCGATCAGGTAACGCCCCTCCTCCTCGCTATAGCCGACCGCTGTGAGCTTAGCGAGAAGGATCTCCTGTGAGGGAGGCTTAAACCGCACGACGCGGCTGCGCGAGAGGATTGTCGGCAGAATATCACCGGTATATTTTGCTAACAAGAGGAATACCAGATCACGTGGAGGCTCCTCGAGGACTTTGAGGAGCGCGTTTGCCGCCTCTGAGGTTAGTGTCTCGGCGTGAGTGATTAGACACGCCTTCCGTTTTCCTTGCACCGGGGTAAACTGCCCCCCTCGAATCACCGCGCGAACCCGATCGATCCCGATCTTCTCCTTGCCCGGTGGAGGGACAAGTTCCATCAGCGCTGGGTGAACTCCCCGCAGGACGAGTTGCTGCTCCTTCAGATTATCGGTGATAAGGGATGCTGCCAGCCTCCGCCCCTCTCTGATTCGGTCTATCCCTCGCGGAACAAGGAACAAGGAAGAAACCGCGCCGTGCACTTCCTGGTCGGCCAGAATCGCTTTTTGCATGACGTAAAGAAGGGTAGCACAGTGAAGCAGGGCGCGCAAAGCCCCCTCGCCTTTTTAAGTATCTGTTACAGGAGGTTTCCTTCGAGGAAGTCGGCGACCTCCTCTGGCCGGCGGGGCGATAGGATTCTCACCCCGTCGGGGAGGGCGACGTGTTCGTCGGTGACAACCGCGACCACGTCGATCTCACCGGCGAGCGGTTCGGTGCGTAGCTCGGTTAAGCGGCGGAAGACTTCGACTTTGGGGAAGGGGCCATGCTTGAACCCCTCGATGAGAACCACATCGAATCCTTGAAAGAGTCGCTCGATTGTCTCCTCAATCGTCTCTTTAGGGAAGGGTTCCCAGAAGAGGGCGCGACCGGATCGACTCACCACGAGGGTCTGCTCGGCGCCAGCCTCACGGTGTCGAAAGCTGTCGGTTCCCAAGCGGTCGATGTTCTCCTCATGAGGGGCGTGCTTCACCGTCCCCACGCGGTAGCCTCGGTCCAATAAGAAGGGGATCAGCCGTGTTAAAAGCGTCGTTTTTCCGCTTCCCTGATGCCCGATGAACGAAACGGTAGGGATCACCGAAGATCACCTCCCTATAACCCCAATGCAGTCTTCCAGGTCAAGCCTGCGCAGCGTCTCGTCGGTTGGGCCAAGCTGGTCGTAGCCGCGCTCTTGGTAGTAGATCTCAATGGCGGTGCGCATCGCTTCCGCACGGATCGGATGATCGGCACTCGCCCCACGCGGAAGGGGCTGGGAGAACCGCACAGGAAGCCCGTCACCATCCATGGTGTAGCCAGCGCGGGCTGCGTGCAGGCGCAAAAGCGCGTAGTTTCGTTCGCCGATTTCAAGCATCTTAACTGGGGAAAGGCCGATCCCGGTAGCCGCCTCAAGGAGCGAGCGAATTTTGGGGAGGGTGTAGTGCTCCCCGGTCTCTCTCACCGTGAACACGCACAGGATGAGGGAGTTTTCGAATGAGCGCAGATCCTCATAGGTCTTGGCCACCCCTGGCTTGTCGGCGAGGGTGAACCGGTCGTAGGCGTGATCGACTCCGAGCTCGGAGGTGGGAGAATCGACCTCGAGCATCGTGTCGTGCATCCCTTCCAGGTGTGTCGCTCCCCGCGGTGAGGTAGCGTAGCTGATCCCCAGTCCTTGTTTTCCGCGCGGCTCGTGCATCGGAATCTCCATCCCCTTGATCGTCATGTGGAAGTCGCTTCCTAACTCATCCGCAAATGCCTCCAGACCGCAAGCGATGCGATCACCAATCCCCTCGCGATGGGCGATCTGGTCGATGAGTGAAACGATCGCCTCCCCATCGCCCCAGGGAATCTCCTCGTCAATCAGTCCCTTCTCCGAGGCCTCCATGAGAAAGGCGATAGCCACCCCTGCAGAGATGGTATCGATTCCATAGTCATTGCACAGTTGGTTGGCGAGACAGATCGCATCAAGGTTGTCGTTTAAACAGAGTGAGCCAAAGGCTGCGATCGTCTCGTACTCCGGCCCGCCAAATTCCGGGAGGACCTCTCTTTTTGCAAAGGAAGTCCTCACCACGCGCTTGCAGCGAATTGGGCAGCCAGTGCAGCCCTCCCGTCCAACGAGGATCGTGTCGTGAAGCTTATCCCCACCGATCGACTCGGCATGATCGAAGACCCCCTCCTGAAAGTTCCTTGTGGGAAGAATCCCCATCTCGGAGAGCCAGGTAACCCCCCCGGCCGTCCCGTACTTGCCAAAGTGTTTCATTCCATCATCGAGGACGAGCTTTGCGTATTGGGCGCGTTCTTTTTTGAAGCGTTCACGGTCGTAGAGTGGCTTTTCTTCGTTTCCTTGAACGAGGATCGCCTTCAAGCGTTTTGACCCCATCACCGCGCCGAGGCCGGGCCGCCCGGCCGCGCGAGAGCGGTCATGGATGATGCACGCCATTTGCACCAGCTTCTCGCCAGCGATCCCGATCGAGGCAACACAACCACCGGGATGGCGTTCTTTAAGTGCCGTTTCAGTCTTTCCCGTTCCTTTCCCCCAAAGGTCGGTCGCCGGATGGATCTTTGCCACTCCATCAATCAAGGTGAGGTAGACCGGCTCGGCTGCCGTCCCCCGGAGGAGGATTCCATCGTAACCACTTCGTCCGAGTTCGTGGCCAAAGTAACCGCCTGTATAAGAGCCACAAACGCTACCTGTCTTCGGCGATATCCCCATAACTAGGTGCCTCCCGGCCCCGAGGAGTTCCGTCCCCTGGAATGGACCGGTAGCAAAGATGAGGATGCTCTCAGGGGAAAGCGGATCCTCCTTCCCGGATAGCTCTTTGAGGAGAACACGCGCGGCGATCCCCCTCCCACCGAGGTGGAGTTCTTGCCACCTTGATGAAATCTCATACTCCCGGATTGCCCCCACGGATAGGTCGACGTCCAGGTATCTACCGAAGATGCCGTACATACACCCTCCAATTTATCGATTAGGTTATTGTATGCGAGAAAATAGCCAGGAACCAGTTTGCGCACGCTTTTCCTTTCCCCGATAATCTTTTTTTGAAAACATAACCTTCGCAATTGAGGTGAACCGATGCGAACGCTTTCCCAGGTACTCTCCGAAACGACGAGGGCCTTTCCTCAGCGAAACGCGATCATCGATCAGGGATGCAAGATCAGCTATCAGGAGCTAAACGAGCGTGTCAACCAACTCGCCCGCGGACTGATCGAACTGGGAGTGCAAAAGGGGGAGAAGGTTGGTCTATGGATGCCCAATGGTCCGAAGTGGGTGATTGCCTACTTTGCGATCGCCCGCATCGGCGCAGTCGTCGTGCCCATGAACACCCGCTACAAAAGCCATGAGGTTTACTATATCCTTCAAAACTCTGAAGCGACGACACTGTTCATAGCCGACACCTTTGTGGGGATCGACTACTGCAAAATGATCGGTGAGGTTCGTGAGAACCTACCTGGTCTTAAACATATTATCATAAGCGGGAAAAAGGGGAGCGATATGCACACCTTCGATGAGGTCGTCGCTCTCGGCGTGTTACACCTCGAGGATAAGAAGATCGACAAGCGCGAAGCAATCTGTAATCCGCGTGACAACGTGTTCATCCTCTACACCTCAGGAACTACGGGAAACCCCAAAGGTGCGATGCTCTCACATCACAACATCGCCGAAAACGCCAGGCAGGTGACGCAGGTGCTGCACACAAGCGAGAAGGACACATTTCTTCTTGCCGTTCCCTTCTTTCACTGCTTCGGCTGCGTGATGGGAATCATGGGGGCGATCACCTGGGGGGCGAGCCTTGTCCCGATGAGTGTATTTAAGGCCAAGGAGGCGCTCGAACTGATTGAGGAGGAGGAAGTTTCTATTCTCTACGGCGTCCCCACGATGTTCGTGTTGGAACTCGAGGAATACCGCAAGGGAAAGGACGATGGTTCACAATATGATGTCTCGTCACTTCGTACCGGGATCATGGCAGGGGCCCCCTGCCCGGTCGAGGTGATGCGCGGGACGATGGAGGAGCTCGGGTGCAACGTCTCCATCGCCTATGGCCTCACCGAGGCCTCACCGGTAATCACGATGACCCGGTTCGATGATTCGCTCGAGCGGCGGGTGGAGACAGTCGGAAAAGCCCTGCCCGGGATCGAGGTTAAGATCACCGATGATGATCGCTGGTCGCTTCCACCTGGGGAGATGGGCGAGCTCACCTGCCGCGGCTATAACGTGATGCTCGGCTACTACAAGATGCCGGGTAAGACCGCCGAGGTCATTGACGAAGAGGGGTGGCTCTATTCGGGCGATTTAGCCACCGTGGACGAGGAAGGCTACGTTAAGATCGTCGGTCGAAAAAAAGACATGCTGATCACCGGCGGGTTCAACGTTTATCCGGCCGAGATCGAGGAATACCTGTTCACCCATCCCAAGGTGCAGAACGTCTCTGTAGTTGGGGTCCCCGACGAGGTCATGGGTGAGGTGGCGATCGCCCATATCATCCCCCGTGAGGGGATGACGATTGACCCGCAGGAGATAGTTGACTATTGCATGGGGAAGATCGCCAACTTCAAAGTCCCCCGCTACGTTGAGATCATGGACGAGTTTCCCATGACTCAGTCGGGGAAAATCCAGAAGTTTCGCCTGCGCGAGGTCGCAAAGGAAGCGCTCGAGGCAGGTCGGCTTCAAAAGTTAAAGCCAGCAAAGAAGTGACCGCGGAAGCGGTGAGCGCATGGGAGCGCGATGACTAGGTTCAAAGAGCGCCTATCACAGGAGCGTATCCTTATCGCTGATGGCGCGACCGGCACGATGCTTCAAGCCGCTGGACTGCCGCCCGGCGTTTCACCTGAGTGTTGGAATCTGGAGAGACCCGAGGCGATCCGCGCGTTGCATCAGGCGTACGTGGAAGCTGGGGCCGACCTTATCCTTTCAAACACCTTCGGTGGCAGCCGTCTGCGGTTGGAGAAGGCGGGGTTGGGCGGCCGTGTGCGCAAGATCAACCTGGCGGCAGTCAAGCTCGCTCGCGATGTTGCCGGCGAGAAGATACTGGTTTTGGGAGACATCGGCCCTACCGGAAGGATGCTAAAGCCCCTGGGGGACCTCGCCATTGAGGAGGCACGGGCCGCCTTCGCCGAACAGGCCGCCGCACTGGCAGAAGGAAGAGTTGACGCCATCATCATCGAGACAATGAGTGATCTTAAAGAAGCGCTCGCCGCTGTCGAAGGAGCAAAACAAGCCACAAGCCTTCCCATTCTGGTATCGATGAGCTTTGACACGCATGGCCGCACGATGATGGGGGTAAAACCGGAGGAGGCAGCAGTAAAGCTCTGGGGGCTCGGTGTCGATGTAATCGGCGCCAACTGCGGTCGCAGCTTAACTGAGACGTTAGAAGCCATAAGGAAGATGCGAGATGCTGTACCCAAAGCAACCATGATGGCAAAGCCCAATGCAGGACTACCTCATGAGAAAAACGGCGAATCTATCTACGACGTTACCCCGGACGTGATGGCGGAGTACGCCCTTAGATTTGCAGATCTTGGTATAAAGATCTTCGGCGGCTGCTGTGGCAGTACGCCTGAGCACATCCGCGCTATCGTCGGGGCGCTACGTGGTACACACTGACTGCCAGACCCCTCGGGAACGGATTAGTAAACGGGCTTACAGAGATCGGCCAGAAAGCTCTGTCAAGCGGTGACCGCGGCTTGAGAAAAGCTTTAATCAGTAACCAACCGATCAGGGGAACTTATCAAGGTCTTTTGCAAGGTGGCTGACGAAAGGCGGGGTTGCAACAGAGAGCCAATAGTACCACTAAAGACGGCTCCAGTGTCAGTGGCTGTCTCTTCCTAGTCCCATCGTACCGGTTTTCCGGCCGGTGCTTTACACGATATGCCTCATCGGTGCAGGTTTTTCGCGGCGATGAACGAGAGGCCGTGCTGCGTTAACGCCGCTGCCGTTCGGTTCAGCGCATCGTGCTTATCGAGGTAGTTGCGTTCGAGGTAGGGCATCAGGCCCTTTTCTTCGATCTCCTCCTTGGAAAGGAAGTACTCAAGGATATCTGAAGGGTGCTCCCGAGTAGCATCGATCTTCGGTCCGGCCCCCTCGTGCTTGGCTGAGATGTTCGCCACGTGATCGGCGAGTGCAACCAGTTCGTCGGTACGGTCGTAGGGTTGGATGACAATCGATTTGTAGGTCTCAGTGATGTGGTGCTCAAAGCGGACCACATGCTCGAAGCCGAGCGCCTTACGGAGCGGTGCTGTCGTCTCGATCGTCTCATTATTGACGGAGTTCGACCAGTTGAACCCGATGAGTGAGGTCATCCCATCCCCGCGCGCAAAGAGTTTTGCTCCGATCAGAGTCCACAGGGCCGCGTAGGGGTTGTCATTTCCCATGTACACCGAGATCTTGAACTCGACATCCACTCCGAGCTTATGTAAGAGGTAGCCAAGGAGTACGGTCCCTGGGTTGATGTTCAACACTTGTTTGATTCCGTAGGTGGTGTAGTAGTGAAGGAACTCGTCTACCCACTTTAAGGCGTGCTCGTTCGGTTGGCCTACCCCTCCGAAGTAGCCGGTGATCGTCTCCGGGCCACCGAGGTGGATGTTTGACCCGTCGGTTCCCTTGGTGTCAAGCGTCTCCACGTAGCTTGCCCCCACGATTTGCATCGCTGCCGCTACGGCTAAGGTATCGCCGTTGTCCTTGACTTGTTCGGCCATGTTGCGCACGCGGATGAACCGGCCCGGCATCAGCTCGCCGTTTGCTATCGCCTGTTTTACCTCGGCGATCAGCCAGGGGAAAAACTGCAAGGCACTGATCTCAAGTGTGACAGCAAGCTCGTCCTTGAAGGTCATGGAATCGGCCTTGGGGCCAAGGATCTTGTGACGAAACTCATCGATGCTGATGAACGCGCCCCTATCGCGTTCACCTATTAGCCAGTTCAGGTCCGCAAGATAAGAGGAGTTTTGCGCCTTAAGCTGAGCCAATAGGTTATCCAACTTCCGGGCCTCCTGTGCCTTGCGGTTGATCTTCTCTGGCCCACCGTAAGTCTCCACGATCTCAAGAAGCCTGTTGATGATCTCATTTTGCGGATCGAGGATCAGATCGTTGATTTCCTTCAAGCTCTCTTCGCTTATCTTCAGCCTATCGCGCAAATCACTCATCGGTTCGCCCTCCTTTCAGGTAGTCGCGGGCCAATTTTCATGGGGCCGACTGCTTACTCGTATTCCTTAATCAGATCCTTAAACTTCTCGTCTTCACCCTTAAGCATATGGTAGCAGTGCTCGTCGGCCGGGAAAGCGCCTGCCTTGACGTCCTTGATGTACTCTTTCATCGCGTTTGTGATGACCTCGGCGACGTTGGCATATTTCTTGACGAATTTAGGAGTAAACGCCTGGAACTGGCCAATCATGTCGGAGACGATCAGAAGCTGTCCGTCGCAGTCTGGGCCCGCGCCGATACTCAACACCGGGATGGATAGTTTTCCCGTGATGAATCTCGCTACCTCCGGCGGAACTGCCTCCAACAACAACAGCTGTGCCCCAGCCTCCTCGATCGCCAACGCGTCTTCGATCAGAAGCCTGGCCGACTCGACCGTGCGCCCCTGAGCCTTGTGGCCGCCGAGTTGACCTGAGCTTTGCGGGGTAAGGCCGATGTGCCCGCAGACGACTATCCCGGCATCGAGGATCGCTCTTATCCGGCTTATAACCCGCACACCTCCCTCAAGCTTAATTGCATCAACTCCCGCCTCTTTTAGAAAACGCCCGGCGTTTAGCACGGCGCCTTCATCGCTTGCCTGGTAACTCATAAACGGCATGTCGCCAATGACAAAGGCGGTCGGTGCGGCGCGGCGCACGGCCTCGGAATGGACGATGCACTGGTCCATCGTCACCGGCACGGTGCCTTCGTAGCCATAGACGCACATACCCAATGAATCACCTACCAAGATCATGTCCATCGAAGCGGCCTCAGCGAATTGAGCAGTGGGGTAATCGTAAGCGGTGAGCCAGGAGATCTTCTCTCCCCTCTCCTTCATCGCGTAGAGGTCCAGGATCGTTACCTTGCGGCGTTTCTCCATCATTTATTCCTCCTTAAAAGCTTGATCGCAAGGATTGTAGGTAGTAAGAGCACCTCAGGACAACTCGACCCCGATCTCCTTTAGCAAAAGAGCGAGGCGATATAAGGGAAGGCCCATTACGTTGAAGTAATCTCCGATGATTTCCGCGACGAACAGTGCTGCCCGTCCCTGGATCGCGTAGGCTCCAGCCTTGCCCACATACTCACCAGTCTTGAGGTACGCCTCGATCTCCTCGCTGCTTAAGGGTCGGAAGCGAACGGTTGTTTTCTCAACGGTCTCTTTGTGCTCTCCACTTTCGGTCTTAAGAAGGTACAGCCCTGTGAGAACTACATGTTCGTGGTTGCTCAGCCGTTTAAGCATCTTTCTGGCTTCGGCACGAGAGCGCGGCTTTCCCAAGATGTCACCATCGAGGACGACCAACGTATCCGCTCCGATGATGATCCCTTCCTCTTGCCTCGCCACATTGTGTGCCTTATTGTGGGCGAGGGTGAGGACCTGCTCCTCAGGAGTCCCGCTCGCCTTTTCCTTGACATCGCTTGGGATCGAGATGAAGTCTGACGTGATCCGAGACAGTAACTCAATCCGACGTGGTGAGGCAGAGGCTAAGATGATCTTTTCACTCATGTTTCTCTGGGAGGAAGAAGAACTTAAGAGATAGGGCCTCACTGCTGGGGGAGGTTAGGGAAGGTAGTGCTGGTGTTTATGGTTTGGTAGTAGACGGTGAACGTCGCGTGCGGGTTGACCTGACGATGAAGGAGGATCACCCCGGCCGCAACCTCCCCGGATTTCAGGCGGCCTAGCCGAAGAAAACCTTCTGTCAACTCGATAAACGACGAGTCAAACCAGAAATCATAAATCGTTTGAGACTGCTGCACATGCAATTGCCAGGGAGAGAAGTTCGCCCCCGTCGGGGTAAGGGCCCATATCATCACCGCGCCCGTGCCAATGAGCGGCTCCAGATTGGAGAGAAGTTCGGCTCCAAAAGCGCCCTTGCGCACCCCTTCCTCCAACCGGACGAGGAAGAGGCGTAACTCCTCATCCTCGCTTGTGATGATGATTGTCCCTACCAAGCTTGGGTCAAGGTGAAGAAGAGCGGCGGCCAAGGCTTGAGAGAAATCACCGTGCGTCAAGGCATCTTCCAAGTCTGTAACGTCTTCAAGTGAAGCGACCTCAACCGCCTCCCTTGGCGATACTACGGAAGGAGTGGGAATGGGCGAAGTCGTTGGTGGGATGACCGCGGTCGGTTCGGCAAGATCAAAACGGGCTCGTTGCCCCTGATACACCACCCAGAAGGGCTGAGATGGATCGATATGCTCGCCCATGACCAGCAGCCCTTCACTCCCTGACCCATATGAAGAACCCTCTGGGTTGACCTGAAACCTTCCGGCCAGAAATCCCTCCCTGATCTCAACCCAGTCATTGGCGGTAGGGATGAAAGTGGGCCTTCCTACCTGTTCTACACTGATTTGATGCGGGAAGAAGTTGAAGGAATCAACAACCTGTTTGACGTTCGGATTGATGTACAGCGCATTGCTCCCCACATATAGGAGGAGGATTTGACGCAGCTTCTCGTTTCTTGTGATCCCACTGTCAAAAGCGCGCTCGTTGACGTAGACCATAAACAGGCGAAGCTCCTTCCCGCCCACATCTATGGTCAACGTCGCGAAGAGATCAGGGTCAAGGCCGGTCTGAGAAGCAATCTGCTCATGGGACTGGGCTAAAACGCTAATGCCCACGAGCAAAAAAAATAGGGAGGAAATAATCAATATCCTCCCTCTTACGCGCACTTGTATCACTAACGGTTCCCTTCGCTTTCGATGATGACTACAATAAATGCCTGCTAGCAACGAACTAGCAGCAGCCGCACCACCAGCCAGCAAACGCAAAGATCCAAAACGCCCAGAAGAAAGACAGTAACAACCAGCCCGATAGACACATAGTTACTTCACCTCCTTACAACGTTTACCATACCACAAACTAGCGACAAAGGCAAGTTGCCGATTTTGTGTACGCCCTCAGAGAGAGGGGAGAGGCTCTTTATCTCACTTAGCGATAGGGCTTTTATAAGTGCTCATTCCAGTTGTTTGGAAGGATCACCCTCAAACGGACGGTAAGTTGGGATCAGCGTCTGCAAGGTGGAGATAATCATTCTTCTTCCCCCATCTATTGTGGCTTGGTGTAAACGCTCCAGGGCAAGCTCTACTTGTCCTTGCTCCGATGTCGTTTTTATTTGCTACGAATACCCGTTGATGTGACGTAACATCGGTGCCTTCTTCTGCGGTGAGCAATTCTTCGTAGAGTTTCTCCCCTGGCCGGGTGCCGGTGAATACGATGGGAATGTCTCGATCCGGTTCAAGTCCCTGAAACCGGATCAGCTCCCTCGCCAAATCCAGGATCTTCACCGGTTCTCCCATATCCAGCACAAATACCTCGCCTCCCTGTCCCATAGCAGCAGCCTGAAGGACCAGAAGGACCGCTTCTGCCGTGATCATGAAGTAGCGCCGCATCTGTGGATGCGTTACGGTCACCGGACCTCCGCGGCGAATCTGCTCCATAAACACAGGAAGCACACTCCCGCGACTACCTAAGACATTCCCGAACCGTACCGCGATGCAGCGCGTGGTGGTGCTTTTCCCTTTGTTAAGGGCGATCATCTCTCCCGCTCGCTTGGTCGCCCCGTAGATCGACGTGGGGTTCACGGCTTTGTCCGTGGAGATCAGAACGAAGCTCTCTGTTTCAGCTCGGCAGGCTTCTTCGATGGTGATCTGGGTCCCGAACACGTTGGTCTTCACGGCTTCTTCGGGGAACGCCTCCATAATGGGCACATGCTTGTAGGCCGCGGCATGGAAGACCACCTGGGGGCGGTACTGTTGGAAGATAGCGGCGATCCTCTCCCGATCGCGTACATCCCCCACGAGAATTTGCGCCTTGTCCCCGGGAAAGCGTCTCCGAAGCTCTTGTTCCAGGTTAAACAGCCCGGTCTCATCGATATCAAGAGCAAAGAGCTGTGCTGATCCAAAGCGCAGAGCCTGTCGACAGAGCTCAGAGCTAATGGAACCGGCCGCTCCAGTGATCAACACCGTCTTACCACGAAGAAAATGCTATATTGCTTGTGTGTCGATGGAAATTTGTTCCCGCCTTAAGAGATCCTCAGGCTGCACCTCTCGAATCTCGGAGACCTTAATCTCCCCGGTGTACAGTTCGCTGAAAAACGGGATGATCTCGATCTCTTGAACTCCACCTTTGCGGGCAAGGTCTACTGTGGTGCGAATAGTGCGGGAAGGTGCCGACGGCATGGCGATGATCACCGCTTCCACCTGTTTTGTGCGGATGAGATCCGCTAATCGCTCCTTGGGGCCGAGCACCGGCACCCCATGGATCAGGAGCCCCTTCTTCACAGGATCATCGTCCACAAACCCCACGGGCCAGAACCCGGTCTTCTTCTCGCGCAGGATCCCTCGCACAAGCTGCTCTCCTGCCTCGCCCGCTCCAACGATGAGCGTTCGTCGTCCCCCATTTCCCTGACTACCACGCGTACGTGTGAAGGCATGTCGAACGGCCCGCTTGGAAAGTCGAATGCCGCCGAGGCCGATCAATGTAAAGGCAAAATCTATCCCTAGAACGGAGCGTGGCATACCGGAAACTGCTGGCCAATGGCGAAGCAAGAAGAGGACAGCAGCAAAAGCAAGTGATCCAACACCACAGGCCAGGCCCGTGTTGTAGAGCTCTTCCATGCCCACATAAGCCCAACTGAAGCGGTACATGCGGAACAACACCAAAAGGGGGATCTTTAGAGCTAAGGCCAGCGGCAACGTCAAGAAGAACATGTCAAGGAAGCGCGAGGGAATATGCGCATCGAATCGTAGCAAGAACGCAAGGTACAACGAAAGTGCCAGCACAACTACATCAGCAAAAAGGAAGGCGAGCTTCCGCCAGATTCCTCGTCCCCCGCTCACTACGGTTATGATCCTCATTATGACCTTCTCATCCACGGTGTATCAGATCTCCAAGGATGTCCACCACTGTTTCAACCTCTTCCTTGGTGAGTCGGTTGTAGAACGGTAATGCGATTGTCCGTGAGGAAACCGCTTCCGTGATTGGAAAATCGCCCTTTTTTGTCCCTAGTGTTTCTTTGTAAAATGGCTGCAGGTGAATCGGTGCAAAGTAGTTGCGGCATCCAATCCCTCGCTGTTTGAGGCCATTTAAAATGCGATCGCGGTCCTTTTGAGTGAACGCTTCGTTCAGACGAACAACGTATACAAACCAGCTCATCTTAACGTTTTCCGCCATATATGGAGGCTCAACTCCCTCGATCTGCTGCAAAACCTTTGTGTACCACTTGGCCACCTGGGCGCGGGCGGCAATGATCTCCTCAATCCGGGAAAGCTGTGCTAGTCCCAATGCGGCTGACATCTCGTCCATGCGGTAGTTATAACCGAGGCGCACATGCTCCAGCCACTCACTGCCCTCCCCCACGCCCCTGGTTCGTCATGCTGTGGCAGAGGGCCGCAACCTGGGGATCGTCAGTTACAACCATACCACCCTCACCAGTGGTGATTTGCTTATTGGGGTAAAAGCCGAAGACAGCGGCCTTTCCAAACGAGCCGCAGAGGCGACCAGCAAGTTCCGATCCCAAAGCCTCAGCGGAATCCTCAATCAATAACAGGCCATGTTCTTGTGCTATCTTCTCAAGCGCTAGCCAATCGGCCGGATGACCGAAGACGTCCACCCCCAGGATCGCCTTCGTCTTGGGAGTAATTGCTTCCTTGATCCGTTCGGGATCGATGTTAAGGGTCTTTCGATCGATGTCTACAAGCACTGGCTTGGCCCCTTCAAAAAGGATGCAGTTTGCCGAGGCTATAAAGCTGAACGGTGTGGTGATCACCTCGTCGCCCGGTCCGATCCCCAACGCACGGATGATCAAATGAAGTGCGCTGGTGCCGCTGTTGGTCGCTACAGCATGATTTACGCCCGCGTATTCCGCGAGCTTCTTTTCGAACTCCTTCAGCTTGGGCCCAAGGCTGAGCTGCGGCGTTCTCAAAATCCCAGTAACTGCCTCGATCTCCCGCGCGGTGATATCCGGTTTTGCAAGTGGAATCTTCATTTGCTACTCCCATTCTCCTTCAAGCATACCCATCATTTCCATTTCAGCTTAAGTGATCCTTGAGCCACGAGGCGATATGCTCGACCCCAAGGCTTTTATCCTCGATTCGGAGCGTCAAGTCAACGATTTCTCCCCTTGCAACCTTCAGTCGAATATCGTTCTCTGCGAGGAAACGTTTCATCGTTTCCCAAGCGGTCCGTTTATTGCCGTCCACAAAGGGATGATTGAGAACTAGGGAGTGACCTAAGGCTGCCGCCTTGGTGAAGATATCAGGATAAAGATCCTTCCCATCGAAGGTGGCTCGAAGCCGATTAACTGCTGAGTCGAGCAATCCCCAGTCGCGGAGCCCGCCTGCTCCACCGAACTTATCCAAGATGCGCTCATGGATCAGCAACACCTGGTTAATTGCAAGATATCTCACAATTGAGCAAGGCGCTCCATCGCTTCACGATCCTCCTCTAGATCCTCATCCACTCGCTTCAAAAACTCCAGCCGCTCCTGTTCGCTTCGCCACCGCTCCAGCAAGAGATCGACCGCCTGACGCAGGAGCTCTGCCTGAGGTATCTTTGTTCCCTTAGAGAGCTTACGTAAGGCTTCGATCTGTCGTTCTTCCAGCTTAGCCGCATAGGTCTTGAGCACCGTCGGTCACCGTCCTGAAAATAATCTTATCATCGGGGAGTAGTATTAGCAAGCCTAAGCAAGTAAAGGTTTATCCGTCGCGTGCTCCACGATTAGCTGGACTAGAAACTCCTTGGTGGTGGCGTTAAAATCGTCGATCTACGTTCAGGGCTTTGGGATCGATACCCACAAAAACCAGCGTAGCCTTTCGAATAAGCTTGGGTTTAGCAAGCGGGATGTGTAAAGTTACTCCTTCCTCGCAGGCTTCCTGCCCACCCGATCTTTTGCAAAGGAGACGAGTTCCTCCGCGAGCTTGAGCGCACCTTCAGCGGCGTCGGGGTTGTAGACTAGGGATGCTTCCCGGCAAGGAGTTCGGATAGCGGGTGGCGATGTAGTACCCACCGAGCATGGACCACCGCTCAGCCCGTTTGGCGATTTCTGGAAAGTACTGGGAAGCCTCGCTACAGCGACGCTCCACCGAATGCCTGTTCCCAAAGAGATCTTTCACTCCCTCACCTAAGCCTTTCAAATCCATCAACGGGCCACATAAGCCTATTATTGATGAGGCAACTCTTCTCTTCTTCACCTTGCTCCCGATCCGCGTCTTCTCGATCAGTTTCATCACCTGTCTGCAACAGGCAGGCCGGTTGAAAGAAGTTCGTTGTAGAACCTCAGATGATCGTAGAGCTCATTTAACACCCAGTTTCATCGCCCACAGAGCTGATGACGGGGTCTGGGATCTAATAATCCTGGAAGATGAGCTGACGCTGGAACGGATTGCCGACTATGTTCGCGCATTCAGCCAAACGATGGGAGAATAATTGGACGGGCCCTACGAGTTGGCCTCAATGAATCAGTGACTTGATTATCTGCAATTAGCGGGCCACAAAGGGCGTGCGCTTACGCACGTCAGCCAGTCGCAGGGTCTCAAAGGTAGCTTGGATGTAATGCTCCCCGTCCCAATAGTCTGAGGCGGCCAAAGCTTCCAGATCGAATATCCGCTCCCAACTAGTG
>Ga0315547_1001544_pt1 | contig 17986 bp, 14 predicted proteins | sample SalMarSW160240MG_2_FD_202542 | JGI IMG/M metagenome (GOLD analysis project Ga0315547, IMG submission 202542) | Salt marsh sediment microbial communities from the Plum Island Ecosystem LTER, Massachusetts, United States - Salt Marsh Sediment SW1601-240 ...
CTTATCTCCCGCGAGCGGATCTTAAAGTCGCTCGTGCGTGAGTGGCGAACGGGCGCGACGATCGTCCTCTCCACTCACGAGGTTGCGGAAGCCGAGGGCCTGTTTGAGCGGGTGGTCTTCCTGAAAGAGGGCCGCGTTGCCCTGGACACAAAAGCCGAGGCGCTTCGCGAGGAGGGAAAGAGCGTGGTCTCGACCTTCAGGGAGGTGCTGGGATGAAAGGCTTTGCGACACTTTTATGGTTGGAATACCGGCGGAGCCGCGTGTGGGCGGCAGCGCTTTTGGGGTCGCTTTTATTCTGGTTCTGGGGACTAAACCAGGTCACAGTGACCGATGTCGGAGAACGTGCGGGGATCCGGGTAGCGATCGTGGGGATTGCGGCGCTCGTAGGCGTCATCGTGCTCTGCTTCATGATCGGCCGCATCCGCGGGGAGACGCGACGTGGGCAGTATCAGATTCTGCTTTTAACCCCACCGTCTGGGTACCTTCACATTCTCGCTCGCTTTCTTTTCGCGCTCGGTGTGGGAATCATCTACTACGTGATCATCGGCGGGCTCTTGTGGTGGGTCACCCTCCAGGCTGGAATCCATCCCGATTCGGGAAGCATCTTGCAGCTCCTGCTAGCAGGGCCGTTTTACGGCATCGGCGCGGTGCTGGTGCCATTTCTCGTGTGGACGCTTCTTCTGATGGTGTTTTCAAGCGCCTTTAGACTTTCGGGACCAGGCTGGATCCCGGGGATCGTGATGGTCGCAGGAACGCCCTTCCTCCTGCGCTGGATCGGTGACGGGATCCTCAGTGTTTCCTACTTTCTTCCTACATGGAGAATGTACGCGGGCCTAACCGCACTGGCGGAACGATTCTCCCCCGAGGAATTCGAGATTACGGTAAATGGCGTTCCTGTTGCCCAAGAGCCTCTGTGGATTATGCTTGCCCTGAGCGTGGTTATGTTGATCATCGCCGGACGGATCTGGCAGGAGGTGGAGGAATGACGCAGGCATTTTTGATCGTTCTTAGGCTGTTAGCTCTGGCACTTTTAGGATACTTCGCCTACCGTCTGTGGACCGGCACGAGGAGCTTCACCAGCCGCGGCGTGGCGTGCGTGTTCGTTGGAGCGCTCGCCTGGCAGATCATCGCCGGCACGTGGTGAGACGTTAAGGGGGTCGAAATGAACAAAACGTTGATCCAAGTTGTCATCGGGTTGGTCGCCGCAGTGGCGCTCTTGATGCTCGTCGGCTGTGACGAGGAAGGGGAGCAGTGGCCCAAAGTTGAGGCCACACGCCAGGAAGAAGCGATGTTTTCTGTCGGTGACTCTGCCGTCATCGACGCGGACACCTCGAATGGTGAGATCATCGTTCGCGGTGTCGAGGACGCGCAGGAGGTGCAAGTTGTGGCAACGCTTCGCACCCGCGGAAACACTCTCGAGGAATCGGAAGAGCGGCTTGCGAAGATCGTCTATAGCATGACCCAGGACGGTGAGACCGTTCGCCTGCGATATCAAGCCTCGGATCAGGAGAAGGACGTACGTCGTTACAGCGGCGTTAGCTTCGAGGTGACGGTCCCGATTTCAACACGGGTCGCCGCAGAGACGTCGAACGGAGCAATCACCATTGAGGTTATTTCAGGGCCTGTGGAGCTTGACACGAGCAATGGTGCGATCACGGTGCTGGGTGTGACAGGCGACGTGGTCGCGGATTCGAGCAACGGCGCAATTGTGATGCGCGAGGTAACCGGGGACGTTCACGCCGATACGAGCAACGGAAGCATCGACCTTGCAAATATCGCGGGAACGGTACTGGCGGATACGTCAAACGGGAAGATCGAGCTCGAAGCGATCGATGGGAAGGTGGATGCGGATACGAGCAACAGAAGCATCCATTACGAGGGCACCCCTGTTGGTGAGGACAACACCTTACATACAAGCAATGGCTCGGTCACGGTGCGGATTTACACTGACACATCGGTCTCCTTCGAAGTTGACGCAGAGGACGGAGATATCCGCTCGTCTCTCCCCTTGGTCGGCGATACGGAGGGCGATCACTGGAATGCAGCACTAAACCCCCCAGCTAAAGCCGCAATGTCTCTTCACACTTCGAATGGCACAATCCGCATCGACGCCTTGCCATAGGAAGCCCACTGGCGCGGGAGCAGCGCGGCAGGCCTTTCCGTAAGGACGCTCGCGGATGTTGTTGAGGAACAGTCCGGGCTACGGAACATAAACTACCTCTTTCTCCACATAAGGTCGCAAGCGAGGTTTGAGCGCTTTGCGAGTCACGAGGTCAATTCGTTGGTTCAGAGGCTCTTCTAGGCTAGGAAAAACTTGAGGTCCATGAAACGATCAAAAGTGTAATGAGAGAGATTGGACCCGATTCCTAATGTAATAATGTTCTCTTTCACACTTCACAATAACTATCTCATTTTCTCAATAATAAGCAGAAAGTCTATCTTAGGCGTAATCCCATAAATTTGAAACAAGAATGTTTTCCTAATATTTGGGATTATTGACACAACTTCTCCTTCCAACTTATTCAAGAATTGCTCTAATTTGCTCTGATCATTTTCCATTTTAATCTCTAAGCGATGCACTTTGTATTTCATATTGCTCCTTTTATATAAACTGTTCCTGACCCTTATGGCAAGGTAGCCCAGAGAAAGACTCACGAGCCTAGCTTCTCGCAAAGCCGCAAAGGTCGCCAAGGAAAGCAAGAAAGAGGTATAAACCTAAACCCTTCCTACATTCCTAAGGACAAAAGAGACTGCCTAACCGCGGAGAGCGCAGAGGACGCAGAGGAAGCCCCTAATGCCTGGGTGTAGCTCCTATGGGTCCAACCTCCGGCGTCGAGAAACAGTAATGGGCGATGAGTGATGAGCGAAAAGACAGTCGGGAGTCTAGAGTCAGAAAGACAGGTTCTAAGTTCTAGGTGCGACGTTGCTGGTCAGGGACTGGCTGGTTTTTAACCAGCCCAAGACAAAAAGCTGCCCGTCCCTATTTTCCGACGCTACAGATGATCTACGTATTCTTGTGTTGTATTCTGACCGGCAGGCACGGAGGAAATCTTCTTTTTTGTTCTCTACAATCATATTATGGTTCTTATCTGTAAACTAAAGAACATGCTTTCCTCTCCGTCCTCTGCGGTTAGATGTCCTTAGTTTGTAGTGAGGTTAGATGTCTTTGTTCCTAAACCCATCCTTCTCTCTTCCTCAGCGATCTTTGCGGCTTGAGTGAGTGAAACGAACGGGCGAGAGATAGACCTTGGCTGGAGTGTGAGGAGCCATATAAACTTAGTCAATCAGATTTCATAATGCTACATAACAGTCCCTTCTAACCAGTATTATTCGGGTACACAGCATACTAGCTCGTTCGGCGTCTGGCGCCAAGAATTATCAGTACGTTATTGAGGGTTTCGGGCAACGATCTTGCGGAACTAGGCATACCGGGTAGTCAGTATCCGGCACATACATACTGATGACATCCTAGTTAATGGACACCTCCCGCGACTACTTGGTTTCCACCGCGCATGTGTCTGTCGAGCACGCTTACTCTCGTCGCTGCAGAGCCGATTGTTGGGTGCTGGTTCATGCACCCAGTGTTCCAATCCAGTCGCCCACCCAGTTCGTGAGTGCAATGACGATCATTGCGATCACGAGGTGTTCGCCGACAATCTTCCAAGGTGGCTTGCCCTGCGATCTTGCAATGATGTAACTCAGAACAGAGAGAATGGAGAGTCCCCATGTTAAATTCACGATGATGGCAGCGGAAAGGGAGAGAAGAAGAACAGGAACCAGAAAGGTCGCCGCGAACAGAAACTTAGTCAGGAAGGTCGCAACGGTGGCCTCCCAAATCTCTCTTGCGGTGTGAGCGTTCTCTGCTTCCTCTGAAATGTGGATACCCAAGGCATCTGACAACGCGTCAGCAACGGCAATGGTCACAATCCCGGCAAGGACCACGATCCTGGAATGCGTCCCTGAGTGGAGCCCAACGATGAGACCTAGGGTCGTGATGACAGCCGATGTTAACCCAAACGAAATACCTTTGCGCAATGAATCCTTCATCTGTGTATTCTGATCTTACACCCAACGGTCCCTTTTGACCAATATTCGGTCGCACACCAGTTCAGTATGTAGCGTCAAGGATGCTATGTTCTTGAAGGTTTCTGGCAAGATCTTAGGGGAGTAAGGCTTGCCGGGCTACTAGTATCCGGCAAACGGATAATGATGACATCTTGCTTAATGGAAACCTTTCACAACTACTTGATTTCCACCGCGTCCTCGCGGTCGGCTCCATGCGCTTACCTTTGTGACATGACGGCAGGGTAACTCACAAAGATTCGAGGTCCAGAGCAGGGGCCGGAATGACGAATGACCACCAGAGGAGAGGAAACCACTCATCAGAACGTACAGATTTGCTCCGATCAATATTCAATCCCAGGTCGAGCCTGGATTCCCTTGTCAAATGGGTGTTTTACCGCTTCAATCCGGCTCACCAGATCGGCGCGTTCGAACAAGGCCTCCGGGGCCCCGCGGCCGGTGAGGATCACCTCCGTCTGTGTCTCTTTCCTATCTAGCAGATCGAGAACCTCTTGAAGCGTTGCCATACCCAGGTGAAGGACAACGTTGATCTCATCGAGGATCACAAGGTCGTAGTCCCCTGAAGCGAGGACTTCCTCTGCTCGCTCTAAGCCTCGCTTGATAATCTTGTGGTCCCCATCGCTTATCGCACCGGGTTTAATGAAGTGAGAGGGGCCGTACTGTTCCAGCGTGAATTGGGGGATCAGTGCAAGCGCGCGAACCTCCCCGTAGGGGGGAAAGTTCTCTCCCCCCTTGAGGAACTGGATCATGTAAACTCTTAAGCCTTGTCCTACAGCACGGATACCGGCCCCGATAGCGGCAGTAGTCTTTCCTTTTCCGGTGCCGGTGTAGACCTGAACCAATCCCAGTTCATTCATCCTATGAGTCTGCCTTGACCCGTTCCACCTCTAACGGCATCAGATACTTTTTAAGCATCCGAACAGCACGTTCCGGATCTACCCTGCCATACAGCCCTCCTACTGTCGAGAGGACATAGTCAGCATCCAGGAGTACTTGCCCATTAGGGCGCAGCACTGTGTACTCATCCTTGTTAAACAGGGTTCCTCTGGCGATCAGTCTCAGGTCTTCCATCTGTTCCTGTGTGCCCTCACGGGCCTTCCCGTAGATGGTTCCGCCCACCATAAGAACATTGGTTGGCTGAGAGAAGAAGTTAACGCCGTATTGGAGGAAGTATACGTCCGTCTCGCGTACATGCCCGACGTTATTCTTGGTGGTGATCCGCATGACTTCGTTGGTCATGAACGCACGTACCCAGTTTTCTTCTCGGCTTTTCGGGAGTTCGTGCGGATTGTTATGAATCCAGTTGATGTAGCTCCCAAGGTCGATCTCGTACCCCTTCCCGTCCTTTTTCAGGAACTTTCCAAAGGGATCATCGCCAAAGAGGGAGAACTTGGAGAATTTCTTTGAGAACAGCTCGTTCAGTTCGGTCTGCATCTCCCCGCTCTGGTAACGATCGATCTCAACCAGGTTCTCCGCGTTGTAGGCCATACCGTATTTTCCTTCCACTCGGCGGTAGGCAAGCGGCATGTTCGGGGTCTTTAGAATCGTCCGCTTATTGCGCTTCTCGGCAACGTCCCACGGGTAGATGTAGAGAGGGTTATCCGGCACGTTGGCGTAGAAATCGGTGGTTGCCCCTCCGACATCGAGGCAGACCAAGGGTCCAATCCCCTTTTCTTTCCCATAACCGCGTACGAGCAGGTTTACGCCAAGGAAGGCCGCCCGTGGAGTGGGAACGAACGGGGCGTCCATGTACCGCTCCGCCACATCGAACCCTTTCCCGCGGATGACCACCGTCTGGAACAGCTCACGGATCGTTTCGTTGACCGTCTCGATAGCGAATTGATTGACCTCCGGCATAATGTTGTCCACTATACGAATGTCGATCCCTTTCCCTTTGAAGATTGCCTCTATCTCGTCTGCGATATCCTGATTACCGGCGTAGATGACGGGTACCCCGTACTTAGTATGCGTAACGTACTTGGCTGTATCGGCGAGGATCCGCGCATTGTGCAGTTGCGTCTTGGCCTCGCCCCCCTCATCGGTTCCGCCAGCAATGAGGATGATCTCTGGTTCGTCATCTTCGTAGATCTTTCGTCCCAGTTCTTCGGTGAGCTTACCGTAATAACGACCGACGATCTTTGCTCCGGCAGTCAGAGCGGCCGTATCTGCAGCAAAGCCGCTTTCCGCATCGGTGAGTGAAACCGTGACCATCTTCAAGCCACCTTTCGCACTGGAGCAAGGCAGCTTGATGTCAAACTCAGCCAGCTTCTCTTCTAATGGTTTCCAGCTACCGCTCTTTGCGATCTCTTCATCTAGACCAAGACCGTTGGCAAGAGAATAACGGATATCCTCAACGACCGTTGGAACGTAGCGCAGTTTCACTTTTTCGTCCTTGGTGCTAAAGGTAAGCACCTTGGTGAACGTACTGCCAAAATCAACCGCGAGGACGTTCAAGTTGTTCAGATCTTTAACCCCCACGTGAACCTGACGGCGGAAGGCCTCCACCTGTGCATCATTAACTTGCTCTTCTACTTCTGTAATGGTAGATTCTTCATCGCCGAAGGAAACATCTGGATAGAAGTACCACGGGTATTTCTCGCGGATCTGATCAACCCGCTCAAACTCGTCTTTCACGGGTTTTCCATCGAACGACTTAATCTTACACATCCCTTGGGTATTGTCGGTCTTACACCTTCCGCTCATCTCGTAGCGTTTGTCGATTACCGTTACCTGCGGAGCTTGAAGCAACCCGGTCTGCAACGCAAGATCAAGGGTGTCAGGGCTGATCATCTCGCAGCCCCCGGTGGGGTAGTTCTTCTCGTTGATGAGGTCGAGCAGCATTGTCTCGTAGTTCGTCTTACGAGACTCTTCTTGTGAGACGGCGTACTTAGAGAAGTTCTCCAGAGTTACTTTGCCCTGATAGCCACCGAGTAAGGCCAGGTGGAAGATGTTGTACATAGCGCCCTTCTTCAGTTCTTCCTTGCGCGCTGCCACCTTAGGATCGTTCCAGATATCAGGCTGCGGCCCCCGCAAGAACTCCTCGAGCACCTGCTTTGTGATCTCGCAGCTCTCCACGATATCCGCTGTCTTTGCCTCATGGTGCGCCTCGGAGATGCTCACCACATGGATGATATCTGGCTCCATAAACATCTGCCAGTACGTGGTCAATGCCAGGTGTCCCTGCGCCTTGTCAAGGTTTGGAGGGAAGCTCGATAGGCCACCCCGTGTCTCGCGGATGATGTTGTAATCAAAGTTTCGGGTAAGCGGCTCGATCAGCTCGTAGGCAGCACGCATCTTTGCCAGGTCATAGAGGGGGTAGATCTCAGGCGGTAGATCGAACATCAACTGCATGACGTAGTGCCTGATCCCCATCTTTAAGGCGACTACCCCGCAGAGCACGTGATCCGTCACGTACATGTCATCGGTACAGTTTCTAAGCTGCCATTGATGGGGGTCGTTTATCTCAAGCGGCTTGCCGATAGATCCCCACCACCGCATGACGTTGAAGTGCTCCACGAAACCGTCCCAGATCGACAGTGGTCCTCGTCCATCCAGCAGGTTATAGTAGAAGATAGGAACCGCAGGGAAAGCCATGTTGAGCGTCTCTTCAAAGATCTTAGCCACTTCACCTAATTCGTCTGTCCCTGAGTAGATCCTTGAAAGTGGGAAGTTGCCACGTTTGGTTGCTCCTTTGAGGGCTAAGAGATCCTCCTTGGAGGTGATGGGAGCTCCGCCCTGCCCGCGTGGGTGCTCGTTTGGATCCTCATCCCCGCGGACGAACTTAGCAAGAAAAGCCTGGGAGGGCTGATCAGGGGCCAATGATACAATCTCGAGACACTCGGCATCGCTCAGCTCCTCTACGCCCCTGATGGTTGGCTCGAGGGATTCAGACGCGATTCCGATGTGTGCACGGATGACGGGGCGATTCTCCCGCTTGCGAACCTGCTCGATTCGCTCAAGCAGGTCATCTGACCAATCGAGTTTCTCGTGCTTCACCCCTGGTGTTCGCCTTGCAAACTGTTCCAGCTCTTCCATCGTGACATAGTCATCCACGATGATCTCGAAGAAGTCTTTGAACCCCTCCCTCCCCGCATATTCACTGGCAATCGCATCAAGGTCAAAGTGCCGATCCTCGGTGGGAGAGAACCGATCGGGCTCCATCTTTTGCCCGGTCATTGTTCGGACGAGGTTGGCCGCGGGCCGCGTTCCCCCAAAGGAATAACGGATTCCAGTTGTCTTCGGACCAAGACCGCGTTTCAGAGCCTTCTCGATTAATTCGGAAACAATCTCATCTACGTGCAAGTCCCCCAGTCGATAGGAGATAGCTACGATTTCAGGATGTGATTCCTGAACCTTGTTGAGAAGTTCATCAATAGTGACCGCAGGTCCTAGCTTGACGGCTACGTAACTTACCCCAAGGTCTTCCAGCCACTCGGCAAACTTCTCTGTCCCCAGTGTGTGTACGCAAGGGTCCATTGACCCTGCCAAGACTCTCCGCTTCTTACTAATCTTGCCCAATTTTACTCCTCCTGAAGTCATAGAATTAGATTTCTTGTTGCAATAAACCCTTTAAAGAGTCAATCCCGTATTTCTGGGGTGCTCGTGTTGCCGTTACATCACATCCGATCATCCTTCCACCGACCAAGTATTCTTTCCCAATCCAACGACTGATCTTAGTGATCACCTCATTGATCATCGGAGTCTCAACCCCCACCACTGAGGCGATCCCTTTCGTTACCAGGAGGCCAAACGGAACATCTTCTGTGAGGTACCGCGCCGCTATATCGACCCGATAGCCGGCATTGAGCTTCTTCACGGGGACCTTAAACGTCTGATAGCCCTGATTGGTCTGGAACTTCCTTGCTAAGCTCGAGGTGTCTGCAATTTCTTCGCCGTATGCCTCGTCAAGCCATCGGGATAGATGAACAACGCTTGGCATCTTAAACCCGGACCGCTTTTGTTCCACCGTATCTTTGATGGTGATCACCTCATCACTCATTCGGGACAAGACCTTTGCTGCCGCTTCGTCCACGCTGGCGTAGAACAACGGAACCTCATTCTCTGAAGGGAAGACCTCCTCGAGGCGATCACCGAAGACGCTATACATAATCCCCGGATGGATCAACTGGCCAGTGTTCGCCAGAGAAAGCTCTAGCATCGACTGATAAGGGATCACATCCATGCCCAATAGGGTGGAGAAAACCCTCGCTTTCTCGCCGATTTCTTCCCTCGGTAGGCAGGCAGCCCCCACCCTCTTCTTGGTCCCATGAATGATCACCGAGTGTCCGAACTCCTCGATACGACAGGCCCAAGGGAGCGTCTGGAAACCAACTACAGTACACTCCTCCCGGTTTGCTCTGCCAAGTATATCCCACGCCTGGTATTCCAGACCGCTACGGGCTGGCAAGGCAGCAATGATGTTCTCCTTTGTCAAATAGGGAGCCAGTTGCGAGAGAATTGGCTCATGGGCAAATGCTGGCATGACCATGATGATGACCGATGAACGTGCAGCCTCCTTGGGATCCGCTGTGACGTGTATCCGCTTTGACGCTACACTGTAGACCTTTCCTGCCACTCGTAATTCAAACGATGGTTGACAGCTAATTGCCTCCACGAATTGACTCCGTTCCTCCTCAATGGGCAGATACAGTCGGATTTGGATCCCCTTGTCTCGCAGGAGAAGGGTCCCAATTAATGCATGCGCTCCGTTCCCTCCTCCACACACAGTGATCCAACTCATGATCGACTCTTTCCTAAGGCTTGCTTAACCAATGATTCTAGGATCCTAACCAGGGCAAGATGCACATCTATTGGAATTCCATCTACACTCCCCTCAACGTACCCTGTGACGCCGTCGATGAAACCGGCGTGTGAACAACTTTCGAGAACGCGCTGTTCTACACCTTCATTGTGAAAGACACCCCGGTCGTGCAACAGCACAGCCAAACATGCCGCAACCCCGTAAGCTCCCCAGTTGGATACCGCCGCAACCAACAAGGCATCAGTGGGGACGCTGGGGGCAAAACCACCAGGAACACTGCTTCCGATACCATGAACCAGGATCTCTTCAGCCTCTTTACGAATCACTCCCATCCCAATCTCGTTGCCGCCGTCTCCGATACCTAACGTGAAGATCCCGCGTCCGCGCGCTTCGATGACGAGTTGATCGGCCTTGCCAGTAGTATTGGTCATATCCTCGCCGCGACAGGAGTAGATAAAGCCAGACTCATTCATCCCTCCTTTCTCGATAGCGATTACCGCACCAGGAGAGTAAAGTTCAAATAGGCGTTTTGCTTCGCGCTGTGCCTCTAGCACGGAGATCGGAAACGGCAGCACGGTCGCCCCGTGGATCGGTCCCTTGGATTCCCAGGTGCGAAGCAAGGACTCACAAGCCAAGACCTTCAGCCCAGCGGAGCCAACCACCTCGGACAAGGCAGGCACCAGTTGTTCCTCAGTAAGGAGAACGGGAACTACTCCAAACGCCCGGTCGAGGGTTCGTGCGAGAACGGCTGCTCCTGATGGCCCGTCCGTCTCGGCGATCGTGAGATCGACTGCAGTTCGGTCTGGCCAACCGGTAGCGATAAAGACGGCTTTTTTATTCGACAAGGAACGCTGTAATCCCTCACTCGCTGTCAGAACGAGTGGTCGGGAAGATAAGGCCCGTGCAGCCTGGTACAGCTTACCGATTACCCCCCGACCGCTGACATCGACCGTAATCAGGCGATCAATCGCCTCAGCGCATGAGACCAAGCAGCGTTCCCGGTCTTGCAATGTCCCCCCTTAAAGGTACTCGCGTACCTCTTCCACCGTCCCAGAAAAATGTTCCGTCATCTCCTGGGCCGCCTTATCAACATCTTTCTTCTTGATCGCCTGTAAAATACGTTCGTGACGAGCTGTGTATCTCTTGATGTGCTCAGGATCTGAGAGGTATCGCTGAATCGATTCTTGCCACAATTCCTTCTCTTCAGAAAGCAACAAAGACTCAAGGAGTTTGTGCAGTACAGAATTATGGGTAGCTGCAGCAACGGCAAGGTGAAACTCGCGGTTCGATTGGAAGTAGCGAGAGGGGTCACTGTGCTCTACAGCGTCTCCCATTCTCGCTAAGGCCTGCTCTAACCTCACCACGTCCTCACCAGTCGCTTGTGTGGTTGCGATTCTGATTATTCCCTCCTCCAGTAGGCGCCGTGCTTGCATCACCTCAAACGGGCTTTCACTCTCCTCAAGTACCGACATCGTATCGCTGACCATCTCGTTTGCCGGCGCGGCACTCTTTACGTAGGTGCCGTCACCCGCCCGAATCTCGACAATCCTGGCAATCTGTAGTGCGCTCAATGCTTCCCGAACCGGTGGTCGGCTCATGCCGAGTGTCTGCGCGATATCCCGCTCGGAGGGGAGTTTGGCCCCCTCAGGGTAGACCTGCGAGCGAATCTGCTCCAAGATCCATTCAGCAGCCAACATACTCTTCTTTGGTTGATACGTCAGCCAGGGATGATCCGTCATTCTCCCCTCCTCTGTGCTTTGTTGGTATTACCAGTAACACCGAATAGTACCCATGCGAATCAATCTTGTCAAACACTGAATACAGGCAGTCACTGCCATACCAGCTCTTGGTACTGTGCCATACATGGATAACCGCCGGAGAAGATCATTCTTTTCTGTTGTGGAAGGTAGAACACTGTTGAGATCGTACGATGAGGAGGTTCCAACTCCTCGTGTCGGCACAGGGAGTCAAGTGTGCCCCCGTGGTAGGCCATGATTTGCTTTGCTTCTGCGAGGGTAAGGCCGCCAGTAGAGAGAAGCTCAGACAGGCGAGAATACCGTGCCTCACTGGTTCCCTTAAGGGAAACGGGATTTGTCTCCAAAAAGGCGTTTTGCAACAGTGGATCAGTAAAATGGTTGGTATTGACGAGATACCCAGAGGTGCAACTGCGCACGGCTCGTTTGCAGTGGCCCAACTCAGCCACCCCTATTGCTCCTTGAGCATCAGCGAGGACCAAGTTTCCCCGACCCATCAGGGGTTCTTTCATGATCATTCCGAGAGCCTCATCCACCCGTGTGCATTGCGTGAGGATCTTCTCTGTGAGAGCAAACCGGGGAAGACCAGGTCCGATATCAGAGGAGGTCACGTGCGTATCCGCAACCGCTAGTCCATGTTCGTTCATGCCGCTGCTATTTACACCCGGGACCCCATACGTGGTCATTGCCAGGTAACCAAATCCTTTCTGTGGACGCACACGAATCGCTACCTGCCAAGGACCGTAAGCAGATTTGCAGTCACGGTTCTTGGCAAGGATTGGGCCCTGATCTGAGTGGGATACCGAGAACGTACTGCACCCATCCCTTCGCAGATTATGAGCGTGCGCCATATCACTAAAATACCCCCCTATGCTGAATAAGAAGAGTTCTTTTGCTGGGGTGCCAAGCTTGCTTGCCATGCCCTCCACCCATTCGGTGATTCCTGGAGATCGCTGCTTAAGCAGGGCAAACACCTTGTTGAGGGCTTGTTCTGTGTAGACAGGAAGCATTCTTGCCTCGATGTTCTCCTGTGCGACGAACCTCTGAAACTTGCTGAGATGGGGAGGATTCTTTGCAAGAGTACGAGACATATCCGTCCCGAGCTTGTACGGGCTTCCTGCAAGATCAATAGTTTGGATAGGATAGGTCTCTTCCATCCTTATTTCTTCCCTCTTGTCAGCTTCGGATCGAACGCATCTCGCAAACCTTCCCCCATCAGGTTTACCCCCATTACAAGGAGGAAGATGGCAATCCCCGGAAATGCAGTGATCCACCAGGATTGAAAGATGTAATCACGCCCTCCGGCAACCATTCCTCCCCATGTGGCTGTCGGAGGCTGTACTCCCAAACCTAGAAAGCTTAAGGATGCTTCCATCAAGACAACCCAGCCAATGCGCAGAGAGGCGACAACGATCACAGAAGCCATCACGTTAGGCAGAAGTGATCGGATCAGGATATGCCAGTTACTCGCCCCCATTGCTCGTGCAGCCTCCACATAGTTTTCCTCCTTGGCGACCAAAGTGTCGCCACGGATAACACGGCAGGGAGTCACCCATTCCTTATATACAAGAGCCAGAATGATGTTCTTTAGCCCAGGGCCAAGTACAGACATAATCGCTAAGGCAAATATCAGATAAGGGAATGCTAAGAGTGTATCGACAATACGCTGAATAATAGCGTCGACCTTCCCTCCGAAGTATCCGGAAACGAGTCCGATCATCACACCCGTAATAGTTGCCACGGAGACGACAACGACCCCTATCAGGATGGATATCCTTGATCCGTAAATGACACGACTGAGAATATCGCGACCGAGAGAGTCGGTGCCAAACAGGTGTCTTCTACTTCCTCCTTCCATCCAGAATGGAGGGCTCAATCGTTCCGTAAGCTTTCCTGTGTTGGGGTCTTGAGGTGCGATGAACGGAGCAAAGATCGCCATGACGAGGAAGAAAATCGTCAGGATTAGCCCAATGACCGCAGCTCGATTCTTTCGGTACAGCTTCCAAAACCGCTTAAATTCCATGGTTTATCCTTCGCAGCCTGTCTAGAACCTGACCTTTGGGTTGAGAGCTGCGTATAGCAGATCGGCAATGAAGTTCATCACTACATAGGTCAACGCATAGATCAATACCACCCCCTGCACTAGGGGGTAATCGCGCGTATAGACGGCGTTTATCACGAGGCGCCCCAGACCGGGCCAGCCAAAGACACTTTCGACAATCATGTTGCCTCCCAAGAGGATGCCAATATTGAGGGTGACAACCGTCACTGTGGGCACAAGGGCATTACGCATCGCATGTTTCAGGATAACGACTTTATGGGAGAGCCCCTTTGCCAAGGCTGTGCGTATGTAGTCCCGGGATAGGACTTCGAGCATGCTGGAGCGAGTAACTCGCATGGTCAGGGCTGCCATATAAGAGCCCAAAGTGATAGCGGGTAACAGGAGGTGGCGGATGGCATCTCCTAATGCACCCCAATTCCCGGTAATGACTGCATCGATCAACAAGAAATTGGTAATAGGGGCAAGGCCATACCCATAGTTGGCCCTCCCTGTAACGGGAAGAATTTTGAGCTTCACGGAAAAAACGATGATCAGGAGCAATCCCAGCCAGAAGCTAGGCATGGAGACACCTGCAAGAGCTGATACTGTGCCAATATGGTCAAGAAGCGAATACCTTTTTACTGATGAGATAACACCTACGGGAATTGCAATGATCAACGAGATGATGATCGAGAAGATGGTGAGTTCGAACGTTGCTGGAAGCCGATCGGCTATCAGGTGCATTACAGGGGCGCGTTGGAGGATTGATCGGCCAAAGTCGCCATGGAGAACCCCACCTAGAAAGCTGAAATATTGTATATAAAGCGGCCGATCGAGCCCTAACTCATGCCGGATCTGCTCTATCTGCTCTGTAGTTACCACGCTGCCCCTTCCCATCATGATCTCCACAGGATCCCCAGGGGTTAGGTGCATGATGAGGAATACGATAAAGGTAATTCCAATAAGGACAGGAAGCGTTTGCAAAATTCTTCTAACAATATACGAAAAAGTCACCTGTAAAAACTCCCTTGATTAAGGTTAATAAAGCCCACGAGGAATGCTACGCATTCCTCGTGGGCCTACGCATAAGTTATGCCGCTCCTCAATCAGAGACGGATACATCCTGTAGGTTGATCCGACTGTCTGGGCTTGGAGTCCAGTTTTGCACACGTTTTGACACTCCGTATACCTCCTTGGTTACGTACCCCCAGACCATGGGACAATCTTCGTAGATGATCTCCTGGCCTTGGATGAAACATTCCTCCCTCTCGGTGAGATCAGACGTGATTTGCGATAGACTGAACAGGAGATCAAGGGTTTTGTTGGAGTAGCCTGTGTAGTTCCCGCGTGCCCCGGTTCCCAGTTTGGGCACGAAGATCCCCTGCGGATCCATGCTCCCATTTCCCCAATCTGCGAGCAATATCTGGCGCTTACCAGCTAGCAGTTCCGGCTTGAGGATGCTCCACTCCCACACCTGGACAGAGGCATTAATGCCTACCTCACGCAGCATCTGGGCATAGGCTTGAGCCACGTTCTTGCTAAAGTCCTCTGTGTCAATCACGACAGAGAAACCGTTTGGATAGCCAGCCTCGGCCAGCATCTCCTTGGCCTTGTTAGGGTCATATCCGTACGGATCGAGATCCGCGTAACCGATCGCGTTCGGTGAGAGGATCGTTGGAATTACTGCGCCAAGTCCAGAGTAGAAGGTGGCAACGATCTCTTGCATATCGATCGCGTAGTTCATCGCCTGGCGTACCTTTTTATCTGTGAACACGCCATTGGAGCAGTTCAACTCAACGAAGTAACTACGTGTTCCATTGCATGTGGTGATTGTTGCGTTGGAAGAGGCCTCGATCTGGCCCATGAGGTCGGTCGGTACCTTCTCGATGATATCCACCTCTCCCGCCAGCAGCGCCGCGATTCGGCTGGAGGTCTCCGGGATAACCTTGAAGATCACGGTCTTTACCTGCGCTGGGCCGACCGGGAGAATATCCGGAGAGCCACCATAGTAATCATCAAAGCGTTCCATTACGATTTGAGCCCCTTTATCCCGGAGCACAAACTTGAACGGGCCCGTTCCCATCGGATGTTCGGCAAGGTAGTCATCGCCGACCTCTTCTACGTAGTGTTTGGCTACCATCTCCTGAAACGGGAGGAACGCGAGCAGATGCCCCATTGGCGCATCAAGGGTGAGCTTTACCGTGTAGGTATCAATCACCTCTGCCCCATTAACGGGGTCGAGGAGGCTCTTACGCGGCGACGTCAGCCCATTGATCATCCCTTCCTTAACCAAGCGATCGATGGTAAACTTCACGTCCTCAGCAGTGAACAATTCTCCATCATGCCACTTAACTCCCTCCCTGAGATGGAAAACCCACTCGGTGGGAGAAACTACTTCCCAGGACTCGGCCAATTGAGGAACGACCACCATGTCAGTTGTTCGGGTGACAAGACCATCGTACATGTTGCGGATGACAGTCTCAGTTTCCCTGTCACGGTGATTGCCCGGATCGAGCGTTGTCACGTCCTGATGTATCCCAATAACAAGGGTGTCGCCAGCCGCCCACCCTAAAACTCCTCCTAACAACAGGCCACTCACAAGAATGGAGATAGCCACTACTAACATTCTCTTCATCACATACCTCCTTGACGATCCTTTTTGCTGCTCTAACACCCCGAGCTTACGCTCTTATACACTTTTGTCTACGATCACCTCCCCCTTTGTTTAGGATAGAAGCATAGACTAAGGCCACCTGGTCTGAAACTTGGTTACATCTACTTGTTTCATGACGAGAGGATTTATTGATATGGATACAGGGAATGCGCGACCATTAAGGCATTGATGACTTATTGCATTACTCACGGAGTCAAACTTCATTCGTTTTAGCCCCCTCTTCCCCAAAAGGCGAATTGGCAATACCAGTATGACCAGTCTAGCAGAAAAGCAGTTCCCTGTCAACCCTAAGAGTTGTCTCATGCAAGATAAACATGAGGGAGGAGCACTGGCAGCGCAGGCGCGTGTGAGTTCGAATCATGGGAGGCATGATCCTGATGGTGAAACGGATGCTTCCATCTCGCATATCTTCCCTTTTTTCATAAAGCACCGGGTATGGAAGCGACAGCCACGAGGAGGATCGATAGGAGTGGAAACCGTTCCCTTGAGGATAATTCCCCCCTTTTCTTTCCACAGCTGGGACTGCCGAGAGCAACGTTTTGGTATAGGGATGTAGGGGATTCTCAAATAACTCCATGATTTCAGCTACTGTCAGCGGCGGGGTCGGGAGGCGTTCATGGCCACTTGCGTATCCTCTCCGTGTCCAAGCACTGTCGGCGACACTACTGCTTCTTGAGAAGTCTGCCGGGATATCTCCCAGTGTGTTCTCCTTCCTCAATTACCACATCTCCATTGACGAGCACATACTCAATCCCCTGCGGGAACCGACAGGGTTGTTGAAAAGTTGCATGATCTATCACAGTCTGGGGATTGAAGATTACGATGTCCGCGGCTTGCCCCTCGGCGATCATTCCTCGATCTTTCAGTCCCAGTCGACTCGCTGGGAGGCTGGTCATTTTTTGAATCGCCTCGTTCAAGTCCAGGATACCCTTTTCCCTGACGTAGCGACCGAGAACGCGTGGGAAGGCTCCGTAGTATCGCGGATGGGGGTGAAGCTGCGCATAACGTCCCTGGGGGGAGACAGCCTTGCCATCGGAAGAGATCATCGTGGCAGGATGCTGCATTATGACCTCTACATCCTGCTCCGACATCGCTGGTACCACTACCTTAACGCTTCCCTCTTGAGTGGTCAACAACCTAAGAATGGCATCGACAGGCTCTCTTTGCCACGTGGTTGCAAGCTCTCCAATTGTCTTGCCGACGTATTCTAGATCGTTCTTCACTTCGGTCACAATGATCTTTTCGATCTCGATTTCTTCCAGAGGCGATCGCCAGGTCTCTGTCCCGCGCAACATGGCTTGCTTCAGAGAGTCGCTGAATTGCTTGTCGCTTAGACGGCTCAATACCTGATCGATACCTTGGGCACGCCACGCAGGTGGAATGGCATCGACTAAACCTGAACCATACGCTGTGTAAGGATATTGATCCCAATGGACATCCACTCCCTCAGCGCGTGCCCTATCAAGACGAGCAAGCAGGTCCGCAGCCCGACCCCAGTTGCTTTTTCCCTCAAGTTTCAGGTGAGAAATCTGAAGGGAAACCCTACTCTGATTTGCGATATCAATGACCTCATCCACCGCAGCAAAGAGCCTTTGCCCCTCATCCCTCATGTGTACCGCCCAGATCGCGTTGTTCTCTCGAATGATCCTGCATAGCTCAATGAGTTCTTCGCG
>Ga0315547_1001547_pt1 | contig 17975 bp, 13 predicted proteins | sample SalMarSW160240MG_2_FD_202542 | JGI IMG/M metagenome (GOLD analysis project Ga0315547, IMG submission 202542) | Salt marsh sediment microbial communities from the Plum Island Ecosystem LTER, Massachusetts, United States - Salt Marsh Sediment SW1601-240 ...
AGAGGACTCTTCTCTTTTATCGGTGACCGCCTTCTGGTTGAACGGCGGGTGTCTCAGGTCGCCTATTTTGATTTTTACGAAAACCGTTATAAGATTCAAAGGAATGGAGAGCCGCTGGGAGAATACTCTGCGGAGTCGGAGTTTTTGGATTCGTTTTTCTCCCTGGCCTCGGTTGAGCTTGGCGAAATCGAGCCTTCCGATGCTCAGAACCACTATCTATTGGGCCGGGTGAGGATGATGCCTGTGAAAATCATTGCTCCCTTGAATATCATCACCCTTTTCTCTTCCGGAACGGCCTTCACTACACCCTGGATCGAGGCCAAACTGAAGGCAGGAGCCGAGGAGCAATGAGGCGCTTTCAATCCAGCGCAACCTCCGTAGGCCTCCTCGTCCTGATACTGATTTTTATCCTTCTCATCGCTCTGATCGTTGTCTTTTCCCAACAAATACTCATCAATCTCGCCGGTGTCGATGTGCAGGCGAATATCGTAGTCTACGTGGTGGCCATCGCGTTTCCCCTGATCCTGTTGGGGCTGATCGTATTCCAGATCATCCGCCTGATCCGAGAGCGGGCTACTCGCAAGTCCGGTTCACGACTGAAGACCCGGCTCATCATATTTTTCGTGCTCATTGCCCTGCTCTCATCGATTCCTCAAGCGCTCCTGTCTGTAAACTTCATCAACTCGGCCATAAATTTCTGGCTGGAAGCGCGTCTTGGAGATGCTCTTCGGGGAGGACTTTCCATATCTTTGGAGTACTACCGAGGCACCGTGGAAAACCTGCGCAGCTTCAATCAGAGTTCGCTGATGCCCTTTGTGCTACAGGATCTGGACAGAAATCCGGAGAGACTTTGGAAGAACGTCAGAACTGTAAACTCGGAAGTCCGGTTCATCCAGATTTTTGCCGAAGATGGATCGGAAGTACTGTTTCGTGGAGATCAGGAGGGCCGGCTTCGTAATCTGGTTCGTTTCGACGATCTTACCGGGGATCTGCCCAAAGAGGATCGGGAGGATGTGAGCATCCTTCGGAACGCTTCGGTGTACGAGCTGGGCGGACGGCAATACACGGTGGTGGTGGGACGTACGATGCCTGAAGATTTCGACAGCAAGGCGCGCCGTCTGACCGAGAGCCTGGAAATATTCAATCAGCTCAACCGGTATAAGCGATTGTTTCGCCTGGTCCTGATCTTTTTTTACTTTTTCTTTTCCTTTCCCATCTTTCTGCTTTCCATTTTGGTGAGCTTTCTCCTAACCGAAGAGATTATCCGCCCAATCGTCAACCTGGAAGAAGCAACCCGCAGAGTAGCAGAAGGGGACTTTTCTTTTCGGATCCTGCACCGTTCCGCCGACGAACTGTCTCATTTGGTAGGATCTTTCAACCGAATGGTCTCGGAGCTATCCCACTCGAGGGAGAAGCTCAGGCAGAGTGAAAAGATCTCCGCCTGGCAGGAGATTGCCCAGCGCCTGGCCCACGAGATAAAAAATCCTCTGACCCCGATTAAACTCTCGGCCCAGAGAATACTGAAAAAATATGCCGCTGGCCCTCAGGCACAAACCGCGGAGTTTCAGAAGGTGTTGGAAGGCTCCATTTCTGCTATCGTCAGGGAGGTGGACAATCTCAACGATCTTCTGGTTGAGTTCCGGGAGTTCGCCCGTCTGCCCATGCCGCGGCTGCAGTCTATTACCCTAAGGGAATTGGTTGAGGAGGTCGCCCAGATGTACACAAACCTCTCGGCCAACGTGACCATCGACTCGAGCCATATCAGCGAAAACAGCCTGATCCGCGGCGATCCAAATCAAATCAAGCAGGTATTTGCCAATCTGCTGAGGAACGCGATTCAGGCTATGCCCAAGGGAGGTGAGATTTCTGTTCGTTCTGCGGTAGTTAACAAGGAAAATCACCGATACTGCCGAATCTGGATCAAAGACAGCGGCGAAGGGATACAGGAGGAGATCAGGACAAGGGTGTTCGATCCCTACTTCACCTCCAAACGGGAGGGCACGGGACTGGGTCTGGCTATTGTGGAACGGATCATTTTCGATCATGATGGAAACATCTGGTTCGAAACCCAAGAAGGTGTGGGTACGACATTCATCATAGATCTTCCGTTGGGCTTGAGGGATGAGTTTTGAGCAGTATATTGGTTGTAGACGACGAACAGGGAATTCGTCAGGTATTACAGGATGTCCTGGGAGATGAGGGCCATCAGGTATTCGCAGTTGAGGACGGGTTTCAGGCTCTCGAAATTCTGGAGAAGGAGGCCGTAGATCTGGTAATCCTGGACGTCTGGCTGCCGAATATGGGAGGAATCGATGTTCTAAAGCGGGTTCGTGGGGGTTGGCCTGATATCGAGGTGGTGGTCATTTCCGGTCATGCCAACATCAACATGGCGGTCCAGGCGGTGAAGATCGGAGCCTTCGATTTCTTGGAGAAACCCCTGTCCCTCGAAAAAACCATAACCGTTGTCGAGAACGCCCTCAAACTCGAAGAGCTGAAGAGAGAAAATCGAAATCTCAAAGAGAACATTTTCTTCGAAGATGAGATGATCGGCTCCGGAGAAGAAATGAGCAAAGTGCAGGAGTTGATCGAGCAGAGTGCCGGCAGCGATGCTCGGATCCTCGTTCTTGGGGAAAACGGTACGGGAAAAGAGCTGGTTGCTCGGGAGATACACCGGCGTTCCCGACGCGCTAAGTCTCCCTTTGTCGAGGTGAACTGTGCCTCGATTCCGGAAACCTTGATAGAGAGTGAGCTGTTCGGGCATGAGAAAGGGGCCTTCACCGATGCCTACGCCCGCCGTAAAGGCAAGTTCGAGTTGGCCAACGGCGGGACCCTGTTTCTCGATGAAATCGCCGACATGTCTCTCAGCACCCAGGCCAAGGTCCTCCGCGTTCTGCAGGAGATGAAATTCGAGCGCATCGGCGGGGAGAAATCGGTAAGCGTAGACGTGCGGGTGATCACCGCGACCAACAAGAACATACACGAGGAGATCCGGGCAGGTCGTTTTAGAGAGGACCTGTACTTCCGCATCAATGTGATCCCGATCTTCGTTCCACCCCTGCGGGAGAGGACCGAAGACCTCCAGGCGCTGATCGACTATTTTATGGACAAGTTCAAACGGCCTGCCGAGGGGGAGGCGAAACGTTTTTCTGAAGAGGCGATACAGCTCTTAAAGATATATTTCTGGCCGGGAAACGTCAGAGAGTTGAAAAATTTCATAGAGCGTATTAACATTATGACCGAGGAAAAGATGATTTCTCCGGAATCGATTAGACGGTATCTCACCAGCGGTACGGATTGGGAGAAAGACGAAGTCCTCAAAGGTTTCGAGAGCATGAAGCTCAATGAAGCCAAGGACGAGTTCGAGCGGGAGTTTTTGGTTAAAAAGCTCGAGGAAAACGAGCAGAACATTGCCCGCACCAGCAGGGTTCTGGGCATCACCCCGTCGCACTTGCACAATAAGATCAAGAAGCATGGGATAGAGATCAAGAAGTAGCATGAAGGGTCTTACGGTTCGGCAGAAAGAAGTCTTGGAGTATATCAAGACTTACATCCGTACCTACAAGTACCCTCCCACCGTCCGGGAAGTTGCCGAACATCTCAAGGTTTCCGTAAAGGGCGCCTACGACCATCTCAAAGCTTTGCAGAAGAAACAGGCTATCAAATGCCACCTCAACCGGTCCCGAACCATCAAGGTTCTGGGTGACGGAGATCTGTATCAGGAAGATCAATACCGATCCATACCCATACTCGGCTCCGTGGCCGCGGGGGAACCTCTGTTCGCCGAGGAGAACATGGAGGGCCACCTGGCGGTGCCCCAGGGCTATCTTCGCTCCGGCAAGTACTTCGCCCTTCGGGTAAAAGGCGAAAGTATGAAGGACGCCGGCATCTTCGACGGCGATATTACCGTGATCCACCATCAGAGCACCGCCGACAACGGCGATATCGTTGTCGCACTGGTGGACGAGGCGGTAACACTGAAACGTTTCTTTCTCGAAAAGAATCGGGTGATGTTGAAGGCGGAAAATCCCGCCTATCCCCCCATTTATACCCAAAACGTTCGTATCCTGGGAAAGCTCCTCTTCCTTATCCGCAATTATGAGTAAAAGCGACGCCCTCTACCTCCTGCTCGGACCGGAGGAGGGCGAAAAAGACTCGTTTGTCAACCGCTTGATCCAGCGGATCACCAAAACGATCGGCCAGGCCCCCGAGATCCATCGCTTCTATGCCTTTGACAGTGATATCGGTGAGATTCTCGCCGCCCTGCGCAACGGCGCGCTGTTTTCTCCCTACAGGGTGGGGCTGCTTCGAAATGCGGAGCTGTTGAGCAAGAAAAAAGACTTGGATCAGCTGGCCGATTACTGCAATCGTCCGGCCCCTCAGACCTCTCTGATCCTGTTATCGGAGGAAATCGGACGGATTGACAAACGTCTGGAAAAGATGGTGCCGAAGGAGAATAAAGTCATTTTCTGGGAGCTCTTTGAGAATCAAAAGATGGACTGGATTCTCAATTTCTTTAGAAAGAGTAATATCCAGATCAATCCTCAAGCCGCCTCTTTTCTGCTCGAAATGGTGGAGAACAATACCAAGGAGCTGAAAGACACCTGCGAAAAATTGAGGGTATATTTCGGCGAGGGCAGCAGAATCGAGTATGCAGACGTGGAAAAGATCCTCTACCACAGCAAGGGTGAAAATGTCTTTACCCTTTTTGAGAAGATATCGAGCAGAGATCTTGACGCTTCTTTGGAGGTATTGACCAAGCTGCTGCTTTCCCGCGAGGCGGATCCGGTGGGGCTGCTGGCGGGCCTGCTCGCTCAGGTACGAAAACTTAAAGTCCTGAAAGGGCTGATCGAGCAACGCTGCTCCTACGAGGAGGCGTTTTCCCACGTGAAGATGAGAAGCAAGCGAATGCAGAAGATCTACGCCGAGGGTTGTCGGCAGTACAGTCTCGATGAGCTTCAAGCGATCGTACTGCTGATCGCCCGTTTCGACTACCGGGTTCGCTCCCTTAAGAGCAACCTCCACGCCACCCTGCTTCATCTTTTTCTCTATTACCTTGTCGTCAGAGGCGGCAGCGTAGATTTTAGGTTTTGAAGCTTCGGATTTCCAGCTTGGACAGATAGGTGAGCAGCGCCCGGGCTTGCTCGAGACTGAGGGAGGCCGCCTTGGCAATCGTCTCCGGTTTTTGCTTGCGGATGCCGGCCAGCGATCCGAAGGCTGTCAACAGAGCTTTGCTTTTTTTGTCCCCGATCCCCTTGATGCTCTCCAGTACCGAGGTGTTCAATTGGGTCGCCCTGACCTGTTTGTGGAAGGTGGTGGCGAAACGGTGGGCTTCATCTCGTACCGCCTGGAGCATACGCAGTGCCTCCGAGGTCTCAGGGAGTATCAGGGGTTCTGACTTGTGCGGCAGGTGTAGCTCTTCGTGCTTTTTCGCCAACCCCACTACCGGAATCTGCGGGACTTCCAAGGCCTTGAGCATGGCCACAGCGGAGCTGACCTGACCTCTGCCTCCGTCGATCAGGATGAGGTCGGGAAGTTTCCCCCTTTCGTTGAGCTGCCGCGTATAGCGGCGAGCCACCACTTCTCGAATGGCTTCGAAATCGTCGATGCGCCCATTGAGAGATCGGATGTGATAATGTCGGTAACCGCTTCTCTGGGGTTGCCCGTCGAGGTAGGTCACCAACGAAGCCACTGTTTGTTTTCCCGATAGGTGAGCGATGTCGAATCCTTCGATATGCCGGGGGGGATGCCTCAAATTCAGGGTCTGCTGCAGATCCTTCAACGCCTGTCTTTTTCGTTCCCCTTCCGCTTCGAGCCGAAAGCGGGCGCTCTCAGTGGCCATGGCGATGAGTCGGGCGTGCTTTCCTTTTTTTGGAAAGCCCACGGCAATCCGCGAGTCGGTGAGTTCTTTTAGATAAGATTCAAGCAGTCCCTTGGAGTGGGTCGACTCGAGCTCTTTCGGTAGATACAGTATATTCGGCTGACTGGTCCTACCGCCGTAGTACTGGCCCAGGAAAGCGGGAAGGAACTCCTCTTCTATTGAGTAGTTCTTCAAGAGCATCGAGTCCCTGCCGATCAGCTTTCCTGCCCGCAGTTGAAGCACCGTCAAACGTACCCGCTTTTCCTCGCTCCAGTAGCCCAGGTAGTCTCGGGCTTCATTTTGAAAATCGACGACCTTCTGCTCTTCCGACAGGGACTCTAGAGCCTCGAGCTGGTCTCTGAACGAAGCGGCTTTCTCGTACTCCTGCTGTTCGCTGGCCTGTCGCATCTTTTGACGCAGCTCCCGGGCAAGCTCATCGGTTTTGCCGGCCAAAAGCATCTTCACCTTTTCCACCCGCTGCCGGTACTCCTCGTGGGTGATCTTGCCGGCGCACACGCCGGCGCAGCGCCCGATCGAATAGTAAAAGCAGGGCTTTTTTTTTCCTTTTACCGTGCCTCTGCATTTTCGCAGGGCAAAGAGCTTATCGATAATGTTCAGATACAAATCGATATGGCTGACCTTGGGGAAGGGTCCGTAATACTTGGAGCCGTCGAATACGATGCGGCGGGTGCGAAACACTCTTGGATAGTCCTCATTGGTCAGCCTGATTACAGGATAGGTTTTTCCGTCCTTGAGATTGATGTTGTATTTGGGCTTCCAGCGCTTGATCAGGTTGTTTTCAAGAAGCAGGGCTTCCGCCTCGCTTCCCGTAGGAAAGACCTCCAGGTCGCCGATTCGGGCTTGCAGGTGCCGGGTTTTAATGTCCCTGCTGTCGGTAAAATAAGCTCGAATCCTTTTTTTCAAGCTCTTGGCCTTTCCCACGTAGAGGATTTTCCCATCGGCCCGCTTGAGAATGTACACGCCGGGTGAATCCGGCACATTTTTTAGTTTTTCCGTCAGTTCAGAGCTTTGGATTTCTCGCTTTCCGGGGTTCATGTTGTATTCTGAGAGTTCCGATTATAATGTATAGAAGAATCGTGAAAAAGATAACTCTTTCTGTTACCGCTGCGTGCATCTTCTTCCTTCTCTGTCCCGGGTCCCTTACGGCATTGGATCAACAGATCGTATTGGGAAGGGAAGATCTCTGGCAGGATGTCTCGTTTTCGGAAAATCTCATCCTGGTGAAGGGGCGATGGGGAAGCCAGGATCTCGTTCTGCAGGAGGCGGAGTACTCCCCGGGCGGTCATACCGATCTATTGATCCATTTCAACAGACTTCCTCCCCAGGACCACATGGGTCACTATCAGGTTGCTGAACAGGATTTCCTGCTTTCCAGGCGTGTTGTTGCTCTCGGGGAGGGAAGCGGGGGCTTCAACAGCGGGAGCAGGGGGCTGCACCTCGTACCCCAGGAGCAAGCTCTCTTTCGCCAAGGGACCTGGCTTCAGGATTTCAGTATTGAGTTCTGGATGTACCCCGCGCGCTTGAGTGACGGCGAACAGATCTTTCTCTGGCAGGGAGCCCGGTGGAACGGGGATCAGGTGATCCCTCAAGAGGTGCGCTGTACCGTGCAGGACAGAAGGCTCGATTGGATATTCGACAATTTCTTTACCGGGCCCACCGGGCAGGCGGCTTCGTTACACTTCCGGGGTGTCACCGCTTTGGTTCCCAGAGATTGGCATCACCACCTGCTTCGCTACGACAGCAGGATCGGCTTGCTGGAGTACCTGGTGGACGGTATCCCCGAAGCGATTCTCTACACGACCGACTCAAGGCGGGAGCAGGGTATGATTTTGCTGCCCTTTGCCGGGGATGCGGGACCCGGACAGGTGAGAATTGGAGAACGGTTTACCGGATTTATGGACGAGCTTCGTATCTCCCGAGCCTTCGTGGAAACTCCCTCTCTCAATCACTACACGAACCAGGTTGGAGTCTTTCAGAGCCGTACCTTTGATCTAGGATACACGGGGACAGAGCTCCAGCGTATTAATTCGGTTTACAGAACTCCCGGGGATTCTGCTGTATATTTCTACTATAGAATGACCGATCGTGCAGATGCAGATACTTCCACTGTTCCGTGGATACAATTTCAGGCCGGGCAGCCGCTTGAGGACAGTCGAGGCCGCTACCTCCAGGTGATGGTCGAATTGTATTCTGATGGGGCACGTCGCCGATCCCCCGAGGTCTCGGAGTTGCGCCTCGTGTACGAGCAGGACCTACCGCCGGTGCCTCCTACGGGCCTGTATGCCGTGGCGGGGAATGGGAAGGTCCGGTTGTATTGGAATAAGGTTAACGAGGACGATATAGGTGGGTATTTTATCTACTACGGCTCCGAACCGGGCAGCTACCGCGGCAGCGACAGTGATCTCGGAGCTTCCCCCATCGACGTGGGAAATGTCTCTCAGTTCGAGGTGACGGGTTTGAGCAATAGCAGGTTGCACTACTTTGCCGTGGTGGCCTATGATGACACCGATCCTCCCCACCGCAGCCTCTTCTCCCGAGAGATCAGCGCTCGCCCTTCGAGCATGCTTCCCTAGGACAAGTGCGATGAAAGCGATGACCGTTCACGAATCCCTGACTCGAGCTCGTAAAGCCTATCGGATCGGGGACTACAAGCTTGCCGAGCAGATGCTGCTGAAGGCGATCGAACGGAATCCCCGCATGAGCCTGATCTACAATTTCCTTGGGAGTGTTTACGAAAAGCTCGGCGATTACGGTCTGGCCATCCGGCAATTCAAGCAGGCGATCGGGCTGAAGCGGGACTTCACAGAAGCCTACAACAACCTCGGAGTGGTTCTTCGCAAGATCGATCGCTTCGACGAGGCCATTGCCGTCTTCCGAAAAGCCCTCAGCCTTGCCCCGGAGAGGGCCGACATCCACTATAATTTGGGGAATGTTTACAAGAACCTGGCTCAGGATTCTCAAACCCTCGAAGAGTTCTCCCAGGCACTGAAGCTTGATCCCGGATTTGTGCCTGCCTACAACAACCTGGGAACAGTCCTGGAACGGCAGAGCCGCTACGATGAAGCCATCGCTACTTATCGGCGCGGTTTGGAACGGGATTTCAATCAACCCAATCTCCACTACAACTTGGGTATTGCTCTGCAAAAACAGGGCAGTCTTCAGGAAGCCCAGTCTGAGTTCGAAAAGGCGCTGAAGGTGAAACCCGGCTGGGTGGAGGCGATGAACAACCTGGGGGTGATCTTGCAGATCCAGGGCAAGAACAACGAAGCGCTCCAGGTCTTTAAGGAAATCTTGAGGATCGATCCCGACAATCTTCAGGCCCGAAACAATCTCGGTGTGGTGTATGGAAACCTGGGCATGAACGACGAGGCGGTACGGCAGTATCGGGATGCCCTGAAGATCGATCCATCCTACTTCTCCGCCGTATCCAACCTGGGTTCCTTGTTCGAGAACCGCGGTCATTTTTCAGAAGCCCTCCAGGAGTTCACCCGGTTGGTGGACCTGGATCCGTCAAATCTGGAGGGCCGTTCCCGTCTGGCCAATACCTATTTCTACCTCGAGCGGTTCAAGGAAGCTGCGGAACTGCTGCTTGAGATCCTCAATGAAAACCCGAGCCACAGTCCCAGCTTGAGGACTCTGGCCAAGGTGTATCAGAAGACAGGAAATGACAGGCAGGCGGAGCAGCTGTACAGAAGGCTGCTGGAGGTGGAGCCTGAGAACAAGGGGTTTCATCTCGACATTGCTGAAGTTGCCAAGGACAAAGGTGACCTCGAGAAGGCTGAAAAAGAGCTGCGTACATACCTCGAAAGCGTTCCCGAAGATGTCAAAGCCCGTCTACTTCTAGGGGAGCTGTATTTCCTGCAGAATAGACATAAGCATGCGTCCCAAGTGTTTAAAGATATTTTGGAGGACCACCCGGATCATGTAGAGGCACACGAGCTGCTGGCAAAAATCTACAGGAAGATGGGCAATCCCGGCGGGGCGCTGGAGACACTTGAAAAGGTGATGACCCTGGAAGGAACTCGGGCGGATTCCCAGGATTTGGACAAGCTGCGCAGCACCCTGGATGCCTACGAGGATACGATTTCCGAGTTTGCTTCTCCCCTTCGTTCCCAACTGGAAAGCAATGTTCAAAGGTTGAAACAGTTGGGCCGGAAAGCCGAGGCTGTGGAGGAGCAGGAACCTGCTCTGGATTTTGACAATCTGGCTGAGGAAGGGCAGCCCGTGATACAGCCGGAAGCTGTGCCGATCATTAAATTCGGCGGGCAGGAACCGGTAATAAAGATAGCGGAAGAGGAAGAAACGATCGATCTAGATGAAATGGAGGAGAGCCTCGAGGCGGAAAGGGTAGAGATCCAAGATGAGACACCGGAATCTCTCATGACTCTCTTAGACAACCAGAAGTTGTACAATGAAAATCCAAACTGGAAGGATTTCCAGCTTCCCCCTATGTTTCAGGAACGCCTGCCTCAGAGCCCTGCGCAGGAGCAGCTTCGTCAAACCATACCCCAGACACCATCTAGACCGCCTCCGGAGATGAAGCCACCGCTTCCGGGGCCGCCGGTTCAGGAATCTCTATCTCCGCCGCAGCAACTGCTTTCCCCGGCGCAGGAACTGCTTTCCCAATCGGTTCAAGAGTCGATGCGGGCGCAGGCCCAGATGGTAGACCGGCTTGCCCAAGAACTGCAGGACATCTCCAGCAGGATGAATGCCCGCCCTCAGTTCATTCCTGCTCCCGTCCAGCCGCCACCGACCTCTCCCCCCTATCAACCGCCACCCGCGTTGGAACGGCCCGTGGTCCCGCCGCCGGGTGAAGCCGCGGGGGGGATTCCCCGATTCGCCCGGGATTTTGTCGAAGACGAGGAGGAAGCCGGGTTTTCTCCCTTTGGTGGACCGGCTGAGCCGCCTAAGCCGACAGCCGAAGCGGCGATACCCGCGACCGCCTCCGGAGAGACGTCTTTGGAGACCGCAAAGGCTCCGGAGATACGGCGTGAGGTGTCACCAGAGAAAATTGCTCAACAGGGCCCGGGAAAAGAGAGGAAGAAGCATCTGCGGCAAAGGCTCAAGGATTTTCTCAAGCGAGTCCGGGAGCGGTTGGAGCAGCGTCGGTCAAAACTGAAAAGTATTGCCGCTGAGGAGCCGAAACCACCCGCCCACAAGGCTTCAACGAAAGGACCAAAAAGACCAAAGGCGGAAAAACAAGCCGCTGGTGTTCTTCCTGGTTCCCCACCGCCCGAACAGTCGGGATCCCAAGCTCAGGGGCTCATGAACTATTTGGAAGAGCTGACGGAGTACCTGCCGGAGAGAAGGCAAAGTAGCTTTCTCCACAGTGACGCTCGTTTGAAGATAGAGTATATTAAGTCAAGACTTCAGGGGAGATCGGGAATCAAAAACCAGATCGAAAGCAAGTTCACACCTCAGGTTCCAAGCAGTTCCCTCGACGTAGGGAAAATCGCCGAGACCTTTGACTTCATGAAGGACCTAGCCTCCTATCACCCGGACAAGACTCTCGGTACGATGCTGCAATCGAAGCTCAACGGAATCCTTCACAAGATCAGGGAATAAGGCGATGGAAAAAGATACAATACTGAAGGTTATCCAAGCATACGTACACAAGATGCCGGCTTTACCGGTCACTGTAGCCAAAGTGCTGGAAATCACCAACAATCCAAAAACCTCTCCGGCGGACCTGAACCAGATAATCAGCTTGGATCCGGTTCTCATGGGGAAGGTTATGCGGTTGATCAACTCGGCGTACTATTCCCTGCCCAACCAGATCACCTCACTCGTGCGGGCCATCATCATGCTGGGTATCAATACCGTCAAAAACCTGGCTTTAAGTACCGCCGTTCTTGGAACTCTGGGCCGCGCCAGTGACTTCCAGGCCTTGAACATGGAGGGTTTCTGGCGCCATTCGATCAGTGTTGGGGTAACTGCCAAGCTTATCGCTACCCGCAGGAATGTGGATCCGAAACTCCGGGAGGAGTACTTCATCGGAGGGTTGCTCCACGACATCGGTAAGATCCCCCTGAACAACAAGCTTGCCACGGAGTATGTACAGGCGATTTCCAATACCGACCGCGAGCACACCCCGCTGTACAGATCTGAAGAAGATATTATGCTCGTGAACCATGCGATGGTGGGCAAGTTGATCATCGAGAACTGGAGGCTGGGGGAAAACCTCTCCGATGCCGTATGTTTTCACCACAGCCTCGATGAGTACATGGGTACACATCGGGGTCTGGTCGTCACCGTCGCCATAGCCAACCTGTTCAGCAATACCTATGAGCTCGGTTTCTCCGGTGACCGTTACCCTGAAGAACTTCCCGACGAAGTTTTTCAGGAGATAGGGGTTGACTGGGATTATTTGGAGAGTATAGAAGACACGGTGAAGGGCGAGATCGAGAAGGCCCAGGTGTTCGTGCAGGTGGCCCATTGAAAGGTTTGAAATTGTGTCGATACGAGTGAGATTCTGGGGAGTGCGGGGTTCTGTACCCTGTCCCGGGCCCAAGACGGTGAAGTACGGCGGAAATACTGCGTGTCTGGAGCTGCGCTTTGGAGAAGAGGATCGGCTGGTCGTCATCGATGCCGGCACGGGCATAAGAGAGCTGGCCGGTCATGTCATGAAGAGCGATCTGCCCAAAGGGCCGATCAAGACCGAGCTGTTCCTGACCCATACCCATTGGGATCACATCATGGGATTCCCCTTCTTTATCCCCATCTTTGTCCCCAACACGGAGCTGAAGGTCTTCGGACCGGTTACCTACGAAGAGGACACTCTCGATAAGATTGTCGGGGATATGCTTACCTATCGATACTGGCCGGTGCGCCTCACCGAACTGGCAGCCAAAATCGAATATTTCAATCTCAAGGAAGGGTCCCAGGATCTTGGCGGCGGTCTCTGGCTGACCACGAAGTACCTCAACCACCCGATCCTGGTTCTTGGCTATCGTTTCGAGTACCGCGGCAAAGTGTTCTGTACCGCCTACGACACCGAGCCTTTCAGCAATGTGTTCGACGTTAGTCCCGATGATCCCAGCTACGACGAAGAAGCGGTCAAGGAAGGTGCGCTGGCCGCCCAAGAAGAAAACGACAAAGTAGCTCGTTTTTTCCAGGGAGCAGATATACTGATTCACGACTCCCAGTACACGCACAAAGAATATATCTCGTCCAAGCTCGGGTGGGGCCACTCCTCCTTCGAGCATGCGGTGAACGTAGCCCATAAGGCGGGGGTGAAGAAGCTGCTCCTGTTCCATCACGACCCGGATCGAAGCGATGCGGAGCTCGAGCTGATAGAGAAAAAGATACAGGCGGCTGCCGGCGGGAAGACCTCTATGGAGGTGATGATCGCCCGGGAAGGCATGACCGTTGAGGCTTGATCAGAGATTTACATATTGCTATGATATTCTGCAACCTGGGGGATTAGCTCAGATGGTAGAGCGATAGGTTCGCAATCTATAGGTCAGGGGTTCAATTCCCCTATCCTCCATGTTCAACCGCAAATGTATCCCAAAAGGCAAAGGCTTTTTCAACCGATCCTTCTCATTGTCATTCTTGCCGCCTGCCAGACCCAGAGAGAAGCGGAGTTGGATGTGCCGCCGGTACAGGAGCCCCCGGAAGTTAGCATGAGACCCCTGCCCGGAGAACCGGAAATCTCCGGAGACAAAATAGGAGATATGAGCCTTCCCGTCTATCCTCAGACCGGGATACAGTTGCGAAGTGCTGAGGAAGTAGTGGAACTGTACCTTCAGCAACTGACTCTCCGCCAGAAGATCGGCCAGCGTTTTCTCACCGGGTTTACGGGGAAAAGCCTTAGCAACTCCACGAAAAAGCTCATCGAGGAAGGCTACATAGGGGGAGTCATGCTGTCCCAGCGCAATATAAAAAACCGGGCGCAGGTAAGGGCCCTCACCGAAGCCCTTCAAGAGACCGCACGGGCTCAAAATCCTCCTATAGGACTGTTTATTGCCGTAGATCAGGAGGGAGGCCGGGTGAATCGTCTGGATCTGGATACCCTGACGCGCTTTCCCGCACCGTACTACTGGGGGGAGTATCAGGACCCCCACTATGTCGAGGCCGCCGCCTACATCATCAGCAGAGAGGCTCTCTCCTTGGGCTGCAACATCAATTTCGCACCGGTGCTGGATCTGTACAATACACCCGACGATAGTATTGTGGGCGACCGGTCCATGGGAGAAAATCCTGTTTTGGTCGGCGAGCGGGGGGTATACTATCTGTACGGTGCACAGCGCGCCGGAATCGCCTCGGTGGTCAAGCATTTCCCCGGTCACGGCAGGACAACCGTAGATTCCCATCATGAGCTTCCCGTTGTCGATATCGATGAAAAGACTCTGCTCAACGAGGATCTCCTTCCCTTTCAAATGGTGATTCGCCATGGAGTGGATGCGGTCATGACGGCCCATATCCTCTATCCCCAGATCGATCCTGATTTTCCGGCCACACTTTCGGCCACCCTCCTGCGCGGTCTGCTCCGCGGTCTGCTCGGTTTTGATGGTGTGATAATCTCCGATGACATCGAGATGGGTGCGCTCCGCGGTCGCTACAGCCCGCAGGAGATTGTCAAGCACGGTTTAAACGCGGGAGTGGATATCATTCTTGAATACGGAACCCTGGACGTATTGCAACTGATCGAGGAAGTCCATACCATGGTGGAGAGCGGTGAAATTTCCCGGGAGATTATCGACGAGGGAGTTCGCCGTATTTTGCTGCTGAAATGGAAGTACGGCTTGCTGTAGAGGATAGGCGATCGAGACTGTGAAAGACAAGAGCGTCCTGTTGATTGTGGATCTACAGATCGATTTCTGTCCCGGCGGGAATCTGGCCGTACCGGAGGGAGATAGGATCGTTCCCCTTGTCAATCGGTTGGCCCGCGGCTTCGAGCGGATTGTCGCGACCCAGGATTGGCATCCCCAGGATCATGTTTCCTTTGCTTCCAATCATCCGGGGAAGAACCCCTTCGATACAATCCAGACAGCAGAAGGCGAGCAGGTCTTGTGGCCCGATCACTGTGTTCCGGGTACCCGGGGCGCGGAGTTTCATCCCGACTTGGAAACCTTGGCCTTCGATCTGATCATTCGCAAGGGATCGAACCGAAATCTGGATTCCTACTCCGCTTTTTTCGAGAATGATCATGAAACGCCAACGGGATTGCACTTCTATCTGCAGGGTCTGGAACTGAAAAGTGTGTATCTAGTGGGATTGGCCCTCGATGTTTGTGTTTATTATTCGGCCATCGATGCCCTCAGGCTGGGTTTCGACGTGACGCTGATCGACGATGCCTGCCGAGGGATCGATACCCCACCGGGAAGTTTGGAGGCGCGCCTCGAGGAGATGAAAGAGGCAGGGGTCCATATCCTGAAGGCTGAGGATGTGAGTTGAGATGGAAAGAAAGTGTTTCTTGAACTGCGCGATGCTCACAGATTTCTACGAGCTGACCATGATGCAGGGGTATTTCCTCCAGGGTCACAACCCCCAGGCTGTATTTGAGATGTTCTTCCGAAGGGCCCCCTTTAACGGCGGTTTTTCCGTGTTTGCCGGCTTGGAGACCCTGCTGAAGAGCATCGTCGATTTTTGCTTCGATGCGGAGGATCTGGACTATCTGTCCAAACAGAAAGTGTTCAGGAAGGAGTTTCTCGACTATCTGGCGGACTTCCAGTTTCGGGGTGAGATCAACGCCATGGAGGAGGGGGCCCTGGTGTTCCCCAACGAACCCCTGATTCGCGTCCAGGCGCCGTTGATTGAAGCCCAGCTGCTGGAGACTCTGCTGCTCAACATAGTCAATTTTCAGACCCTGATCGCCACCAAGGCAGCTCGAATCTACCTGGCCTCCGAGGAGGGGGAAATCCTGGAATTTGGGATGCGCCGAGCCCACGGTGTGAATGGCGCTCTGGGTGCTACTCGAGCCGCCTTCATCGGTGGGGTTTCCGGCACCTCCAACACCCTGGCGGGAAAGCTCTTCGATATTCCCGTGAAAGGGACCATGGCTCATTCTTGGATCATGAGCTTCGAGTCGGAACTCGTCGCCTTCGAAAAGTATGCCGAGGTGTATCCCGACGGCTGCATTCTGTTGATCGACACCTACGATACCTTGAAGAGCGGCCTGGAGAACGCGATAAAGATCGGCAAGAAACTGCAGGAAAAGGGGCACGACAGCTTCGGGGTCAGGCTTGACTCCGGGGATCTGGAGTACTTGAGCAAACGGGTTCGGAGGCGCCTCGATCAAGCGGGCCTGAAAAATGCAAAGATCGCCGCCTCCAACGAGTTGGACGAAGGGATCATCCATCAACTGATTACCGAGAAAGCGCCGATCGATATTTGGGGTGTCGGCACCCATCTGGTGACGGCCAAGAGTGATCCCGCCCTGACAGGTGTATACAAGCTGATGGCCAAGGAAGTGGATGGGAAGTTCTCCCCCACCATTAAGGTGTCAAACAATCCGGAGAAGATTTCCGACCCGGGCATCAAACAGGTCCACCGTTTCTACAACGGGGCCGGTTCTCCGATCGCCGATTTCATTGCACTAGAGGGGGAAGAGCTGAAGGTCGGCCCGCCTTACCGCTTCTACCATCCCCGCTATCCCTACCGGTTTTTGGATGTTGGGGAGTATCAGCGCATCGAGCCTCTGTTGAGTCCCGTGATGGAAGAGGGCAAGATTCTGGCCGATTTTCCCGACCTGAGAACCATCCAGAAACGTACCAAGAACAACCTGCAAACCCTCGACGATACCTATAAACGTCTGATCAATCCGCACGTGTACAAGGTATCCCTCTCCGAGAAACTCAAAGATCTGAAGTTTGGTATGATCGCCGAATACGAAAGGGAGGTTCAAGAAAGAGCCTCCCGGAAAGGATCCGATTTCCGGTGATCGTCTCCGATCAAACCCTGAAGAAACTCCTCTTGGAGGGCGCGATCGTCATCGAACCTCTCGAGGATCACCAGATCCAGCCCGCCTCGATCGTTCTGCGCCTGGGCAATCATTTCTTGAAAGTCGACGAAAACCGGATGGAGGCGATCAGTTTCGACCGGGAGCTGGAGTATATCGAGTTCAAGCGGGAGGAAATCATTATCCCGCCCCACAGCTTCCTGTTGGCCGTGACCCGTGAATACATCCGGCTGCCCAGCGGCAGGCGCATCTGCCAGATCGTCTTCGCTCTGATGGACGGCCCGGCCGCCAGTCCGTACAAGGGCAAGTACCAGAACCAGCGCGAGGCAGTCGGCAGCCGAATCTTTCTGGACCAGGACTAGCCGTGGCGGTTCTGTGTTTCCGTGCAGCAGCCCCGCTTGTCCAGCCGGAAACCCCGCTTCCTCGACTAAAATGAACAGCACAACCATGCGAATAGGCGGCAGACAGATCGGTGATGGCACTCCCTGCTTCATCGTGGCCGAGGCGGGCAGTGCCCACCAGGGAGAGCTGTCCCGAGCCTTTGAACTGATCGATGCGGCGGCGGAGGCTGGGGCTGACTGCGTCAAGTTCCAGGTCATCTTCGCCGACGAGATTGTGCATCCGAAAACCGGCAGCATCGAACTTCCCGGAGGGAAGACGGCCATCTATGAGCGTTTTCGTGAGTTGGAACGGGATCTGCCTTTCTATGCCCGGCTCAAGGAGTATACGGAAAAGCGGAGACTGGTATTCCTGTGCTCCGCCTTCGGCATGAAGAGTGCCCGGCTGCTTCGTGAGCTTGCCGTCCGGGCCGTCAAGATCGCCTCTCCTGAGCTCAACCATTTTCCCCTATTGCGGGAGCTGGCCGGCTACGGGTTGCCCCTGATCATCTCCACGGGGGTATCCACCCTGGCCGACATCGAGCGCGCCCTGATCGCCGCAGGCTCCCGGACGGTGCTGCTTCACTGCATCACCGTTTATCCCGCTGCGGAAGAGGAGTACAACCTGCGGGTCATTCCCAACCTTCAAGCGGTCTTCGGTCGCCCCGTAGGTGTTTCCGATCACTCCCGGGATCCTCTGTTGGTGCCGGGGCTGGCGGTGATGACCGGTGCCTGCATCGTGGAGAAGCACCTCGCCCTGTCGAGGGAGGACGGCGGCCTGGACGATCCGATCGCTTTAGACCCGGACGCCTTTGCC
>Ga0315547_1001549_pt1 | contig 17946 bp, 21 predicted proteins | sample SalMarSW160240MG_2_FD_202542 | JGI IMG/M metagenome (GOLD analysis project Ga0315547, IMG submission 202542) | Salt marsh sediment microbial communities from the Plum Island Ecosystem LTER, Massachusetts, United States - Salt Marsh Sediment SW1601-240 ...
AGGGGGGGCTGGGGCAATACGCACTTTACTTCCTCGACCAATCAGGCGCCGCACATTGCCCAGCGGGGAGAGACCGGTGAGGGGCGGACAATTCGGCTGGAGATGAGGCTTATTGCAGACGTCGGTATTATCGGTTACCCTAATGTTGGTAAATCGACCCTGCTGGCGTCGGCATCGGCAGCGAAACCGAAGGTCGCCAGTTACCCTTTCACAACCATCGAGCCGGTGCTGGGCGTTGTCGAAATCAGCCTGGAAAGTTTTGTAATGGCGGAAATTCCCGGACTGATTGAGGGCGCCCACCGGGGCCGTGGACTCGGTTACGACTTCCTGCGCCATGCCATGCGCACGAAAATCCTTATTCACCTCATCAGCGGAGACTCCGAGTCGCCGTCCGACGACATGATGCGTGTTAATGAAGAACTTAGCCTGTTCGACCCGTATCTGGCGCAGAAGCCGCAGATTCTGGCCCTGAACAAAATCGACCTGCCCGGGGTGCAGGAGCGCCTGGATAGTATAAAAAGAGAGATGTCCGGTGCCGGTATCAAGGCCCATTATATTTCAGCGGCGACCGGCCAGGGTGTATCGGAGCTTGTGGCGGAGGCCTTGAAGGTGCTGAAGGCGCAAGCTGCCGTGGTGGAGAGGGTGAAACCACCCGTGAAGGTGTTCCGTCCCCGCCCCAGGGAATCGCGTTTCACGGTCAGCCGGATAGGGGATGAACTCGTCATATCCGCGCCTGACCTGGAACGCGTTTTCGCGGGGGCCGGCGTCACTCCTACCGATTTGCGCTGGCAGCTCAGCCATCAGCTTAACAGACTGGGCGTGAACAAAGCACTGAAGAAGGTCGGCGTTAAGGCGGGCGATAGAATCCGCTGCGGAGAATTGACCTGGGAGTGGTGATGCTATGAAGATAGGTGTACTCGGTGGAACGTTCGACCCTGTTCATCGGGGGCATATCATGATGGCCGAAGAGGCGAGAGAAGCCCTGTCTCTTTCGGAAGTGCTCCTGGTGCCGGCGGGGCAGCCGATGTTAAAGGTGAGTGAACGGATAACGTCGGCGGCACACCGTCTGGCCATGCTGTGTCTGGCGGTGGCCGGAAAGCAGAATTTGAAGGTGTTCGCCGTGGAGATAGATCGCCCGGGCCCGTCTTATACCGTTGATACTATTGCCGGTCTAAGGAACCAGTATGGCGGCGAGGATGAGCTATACTTTATCCTGGGTTGGGACAGTCTGGAGCAGCTCCCCGAATGGCATGAGCCGGCGCGTATAATCAGCCTGTGTTTCCTGGCGGCCGTGCCCCGCCCCGGCTGGTCACGCCCCGACCTCAAAGCTCTGGAAGCCGACGTACCCGGTATTTCAGAGCGTGTGGTCTTTCTGGAGAAGCCGCTGGTAGATATCAGTGCCTCAGCGATACGGGGAATGGTGGCAAGGCGAGAACCCATCGACCATCTTGTCCCCGGCCCCGTAGTCGATTATATTAAAGAACATAAGCTTTATACATAAAAACAGGAGGTTCAACTTGAAAGCGTTAGGAATCGTCGGCAGCCCCCGAAAAGGGGGAAACACGGAGATATTAACAGCCCACTGCCTGCAGGCTATCGCCGAGGAGGGACTGGGTACGGAGCTGGTCAGCCTGGCGGGACTCGATATTAAAGGGTGTAATGCCTGCGGCTACTGTTCCGACCATGATGGCTGCTCCATCGAGGACGACCTGCAGCCCATCTACGCCAAGATGGTGGTGGCGGACGCCATCGTTGTGGCCTCTCCGGTCTACTACAGCTCGGCCACTTCGCTGGTGAAAGGTTTCCTGGAGAGGGCCGGATACATGTCGCGCGGGTCGGGGGTTTTCAAAGGGAAAGTGGGCGGCCCTCTGGTAGTCGCCCGGCGCGGCGGGCAGAATTTCACCGTTGCCGAGCTCCTATTCTGGTTCCATATTATGCAGGTAATCAATCCCGGCTCGACCTACTGGAATATGGCCTTCGGCCGTGAGAAGGGCGAAGTCAAGCAGGATGAGGAAGGACTGAATATCGCCTGGAACTTCGGCAAGAACATCGCCAATCTTGTTAAAAAGCTGAAGGCTTAAATTCGTTGCTTAAATGTAAGCATACGGTCGAAAAACTATTGACAAGAGACAATAGTTATTATAAATTAAAATAACTATGCGTATGCTTGTAGCAATACCGGTTTTTGACATAGATGGGGCCTGCGTCGAGCTAGCCAAGATTACAGGTAAATCTGAGAAATATAGTAGGCAAAGGCTAAATGTGTTAGTAAAGCAGAAGATCCAGACGCCTATAAAGGTTGGGAGGCAGTATTTACTCACTGAAGCACAGTTAAACTTACTCGCTGACGAAATAAAATCTCCAGGTAGGCCAAAAATATAGATAATAAACAATAATAAATTACGCATTATTCACGCCTGATTAACTATTGACAAAAGGCAATAGTTATTCTATAATTTCATCAAGATGAGATTTTACAGGTCTAGACAGAGGGGTGTATAATGGTAATATCTTATTCCTTGGAGTTAGGGGTGGTTACGGAGAGGACTCAAAGAATTCTAGACCTTGCCTATGAGACCGGTGCGTTAATGACCGGTGCTTTCACACTTTCTTCTGGTAAGAAAAGCGACCATTACTTTGAAGGTAAAAGACTGACCCTTCACCCGGAAGGCGCTTACCTAATCGGTAAGGAAATACTGGACATGTTAGAGGGAATTGATGTAGACGCTGTTGGTGGGTTAGTAATGGGGGCTTTTCCGATTATCACTGCCATCGCTGTAGTTAGTCACATAGAAAGTAAGCCCATTCAGACCTTCATAGTTAGGGAGCAGCCTAAGGTGCATGGAACGCGAAGAAAAATTGAAGGACATTTCAAGAAAGGCTCCAGAGTAGCTATAGTCGATGATGTTATAACCACAGGAGGCTCGGTAAGAAAAGCAATAGAAGCTGTAGAGGCAGAGGGCTGCGAGGTAGTGAAGGTGATAGTAATCGTTGACCGGAACGAAGGCGGAAGTGATCAACTGAGGGAAGGAAGATACGATTTTAAAGCTATCATAAACCTACCGCCTTCGGGGGAGGCAAGTATCAGTGAGCCTTCAGCAGTTACGGGAGAAGCTGGAACAGGGATTTTACGCAGATAACCTGTACGAGATGGCACGCCTCTGTAAAGATATGGCGCTGGAAAGTAAGAATCCAGTGCCATTTTCTATTATGCAAAAAATGTTCTCTTATATTGCTGATTACTGGCATGATAGGCCAGTAATTGTAGAAGAAGCTAGATTGGTTGAAGCTGAGCTTAAAGAGCCACTGCGGCATCTCATTGATGCGTTAGAAAAAAAGGCTGCAAATGAAAAAATCAATGAACTGGTTGACAAGGCAGTTTCATCATATATGTTTCTTTTTGATAACCCCTTGGATTAATCCGGTGACCCGCTAAATTTTTAATCGTTCACCCTTTAGTAGCATCTAAGGCCCCATCTTCGGGGCTGGTCAACCCTCTCACCTTTAAGCTATAATAATGTGTGGCGCAGTCCGCCGCAGAGGTATCCCCATTGAGCGATGAACCGGTAGTCAGTGAAGAGCTGGAAAGCCTGCTCAACGTCGAGTTCGGCCCCGAGGTCTATGAGATTGAGAAGGGGATGGTTAAGAAGTTCGCCGAGGCCGTAGACGACCCCAATCCCGCCTGGCAGGAGGCAGCCCCCCCCACCTTCCCCGCCGCTCTCGTGCCCACCGGACTCCTGCACCGGCTTTTCAATGCTAAAACCCCGCTCACCCGGCTACTCAACGGCGCCAGCGAGCTCGAGTATTTTCACCCGATAAGAGTGGGCGATGTTATTTCCGTCACGGCGAAGCTCACCAGGCTGCGGCAGATGGAAGGTAAGGAAGGCCCGACGCTCTTCATGTTCACGGAAGTCATCTATACCAATCAGCGTGGCGAGGTGGCGGTAAAAGGTAAGAACACTTACATCAAGTACTAGCGGGAGAGAAATGGCCGAGCAGGTTTTCTATGAGGATATCGAGGCGGGCAGCGAGATTCCGGCGCTGGTCAAGTACCCGACGACCATGCAGCTGGTGAAATACGCCGGCGCTTCCGGCGATTATTACCAGATACACTACGATAAAGATTTTGCCCTGGCCAGCGGACTGCCGGGCGTTATCGTCCACGGCTGGCTGGCGCTTTCTTTCCTAGGACAGATGCTCACCGACTGGCTCGGCGAGGGGGGTACGCTGGTAAAGCTGAACGGCAGCTACCGGGGTATGAACCTCGTCCACGAGGACCTCATCTGCAACGGCAAGGTAACCAAAAAGTACGTCGAGGATGGCAAAAACTGCGCCCGGGTGGAAATCTGGGCGGAGAACCCGCAGGGCGAAAAAACGGTGACAGGCTCGGCGGTGGTCACGCTGCCCTCGCGGGGCTAGCGCTTATCACGAATGGCCACCAATATAGTCCCGTTTGCAGACCTTCACTTTTTGTAGAAAATTATAAACCCCCCCTTGACATTCGCCGCACTGAGATATAATACTTTAAGCCTGCGATGAAAAAGTTCGAGTTGATAGAGCATACCTCGGATGTCGGGCTGGCGGCCTACGGCAAGACCCTGGCGGAAGCCTTCGTCAATGCTGCCGCCGGCATGTTCTCGATAATCGCCGAACTTGATGGCGTCGGGGAGACCGAGTCCCGCCGCATTGAAGTAAGCGGAGACGATGTCGAAGCCCTGCTTTTCGAGTGGCTGAACAGCCTCCTCTATTACTTCGACGTGGAAACGCTGTTATTTAGCGGGTTCGATATAACAGAGTTTGAAGATACCCGCCTGGTGGCGGTATGCCACGGCGAAAAATACGACGCCTCCCGACACCGCCTGAAAACCGGGGTGAAGTCGGCCACCTATCACATGCTCGAGGTGGACCGGGGGAACAATAAGGTTCGTGTTATCTTCGATGTATAAACGGCTGTCATTGCGAGCCCCGGCGTAATCGGGGCGTGGCAATCTCCAAGATAGCTCAAGATATAGATAGGGATTGCTTCGTCGCTACGCTCCTCGCAATGGCAAAAATTTGTTTTTCAGGAGGTGAGGTTATGCCGAAGTGGGAAGGTAAACTGGAAAAAGTAGACGAGTTCCGCTGGCGCATACCGAAGGACTACAAAAAGGGCATGCGCGTTCCCGGCCTCATCTACGCTGACGAAGGCATGCTCCGGCAGATTATAGAAGACCAGGCCCCGGAGCAGGTGGCCAATGTGGCCTTTCTGCCCGGTATCGTGGGTAGCTCGCTGGCGATGCCGGATATCCACTGGGGCTACGGATTTGCCATCGGTGGCGTGGCCGCGATGAGGGTCAGCGACGGCGCGGTATCGCCGGGCGGAGTGGGCTTCGATATCAACTGCGGCGTCCGCATCATGCGCACCAACCTGACGAGGGAAGAAGTCAGCCCAAAGATAAAGGAACTCATCGATGCCCTTTTCTACGCCGTGCCTTCGGGGCTGGGCTCGAAAGGTAAAATAAAACTTCGTTCCGGCGAGATTGACGAAGTCCTGGTAAAGGGGTCGAGATGGGCGGTGGAGAAGGGATACGGTCGCCCCGAAGACCTGGAGACGACCGAGGAAAATGGGGAAATAAAGGGCACCGACCCCCAGCGCGTCAGCGGGCGGGCGAAGGAGCGTGGTATTCCCCAGCTGGGCACACTGGGCTCCGGCAACCATTTCCTGGAGGTCGCCGCCGTCGACGAGATTTACGAGCCGGAGGCCGCTGAGGTCATGGGCATGAATCGGGTGGGGCAGGTAATGCTCTACGTCCACTGTGGGTCGCGCGGACTGGGCCATCAGGTTGCCGACGACTATATCAAGGAGATGGTCAGGGCCATGCCGAAATACGGCATCGAGGTGCCGGACCGCCAGCTCGCCTGCGTCCCGGTAAATTCGCCCGAAGGTAAGGATTATCTGGCCGCGATGCGCTGTGCCGCCAACTATGCCTGGGCCAACCGCCAGTGCATCACCCACTGGGTGCGTGAGGCCTTCTGCCGTGTTATGGGGATGAGCGAAAGCGACGCCGGACTGCAGCTTATCTATGATGTCACGCACAATATCGCCAAGATTGAAGACCACGAGGTCGAGGGCAAAAGAGAGAAGCTCTGCGTCCACCGTAAGGGTGCCACCCGTGCTTTCCCGGCCGGCCACCCCGATATACCGCAGAAGTACTTAAAAATAGGGCAGCCTATTCTTATCCCGGGGGACATGGGTCGTGCCTCTTACGTGCTGGTCGGTACGGAGCAGGCCATGAAAGAGACCTTCGGCTCCACCTGCCACGGCGCCGGGCGTCTGCGGAGTCGGTCCGCGATGAAGAAACAACTAAGCGGGAGAGACGTACTGGCGGTGCTGGAGGCCCGCGGTATTACCATCCGGGCGGGCAGTATGTCCGGCCTGGCCGAGGAGGCCCCGGAGGCCTACAAGGACGTGGGGGACGTGGTCCGGGTGGCTCACGGCGCCGGCATCTCTAAAAAGGTGGCCAGAACGAGGCCCATAGCCGTGGTCAAGGGTTAAAGCTTTGTGGTTGAGTAAATGAGGAATTGCGTAAATTTGCATCATTTATTCCGTATGATTTTATCGGGGTCCTTAACGTATTTCGATGCCATTGTACAGTGCACGAACAGGATAGGCTTATCCACCCTTAGAAAGTGAAGCGGACAGTGTATCATCCCCGCGGGAACGTAGACGCTGGTGGTATGGGTGATTTTATGTATTTCCCGCTCTTCTCCCAGTCCAATCTCGATATCCGCATCCAGGTCGTCCATGTCGTTCGGGTCGAGCGGTATGAAATACAGGTACATATCGAAGTCGTGTGAATGCGGGGCGTCCTCCATGAGGGTGGGTTCGGTGATGCGCAGGAACATAATCGTAAAATCGGACTTATAATCGGTTTCCCCCGTGTATATAAACTCGGGGCCAAATCCCCCTATTGCCACGGGATGCCTTACCACGTATTTGCCGTATTTTGATTCAGCCATCTGTAAAATCCTCCTCTTTTGTGTAATGTTATTACGAAAACAGTATTTTTTCTACCTCTCTCAGCTTTTGAAGTCCCTTGACCTCTTGCGGAAACATGGGTATTTCGCTGATTTTCAGGTGTGAGTATTTCTCATAAATATGTTTCAGGTATGCCTGCTGTTGCCGGGCTTTTATCTGTAAAAATTCCGATTCCTCAGTCTTGACGACGTTATTGATTATCAATTGCCCGACGGATAGCCCGTATTTGTCCAGCTCCCGGAAGGTGCCCTCCAGCTGCTCTACCGCTAAAGCCTCCGGTATGGTAACCATGGTGAAATTAACCACGTTCCTGAGGAAGTCCATGTTCTCGGCGGAAAGCTCCTCCCAGCGCTTGAGGATATCCAGCACCGGCTCCCGACTGCGCCTCCCGAGCTTGAGTCGGGAGTAGATGCGCGGCGCCATCCTCAGGTGGTTGCCCAGCAGTGCCGGCGTCTCCAGCAGGCTGAGCGTCTGCCCCAGCGGCGCCGTGTCCCAGACGATATTTTCGTAAAGGCCTTTATGGCTCGTTTCCCTGATGTAATCGACCATGAATTCTTCGCCGAGTCCCGGCAGCACCGAGGTCATGAATTCCACGAAATCTTCATAGTCGATATCGACAAACGCTGAGAAGACCTCGTAAACCTCCCGGCCGAATTTCCTGTCCCACATCTCTCTGATTTCCCGCTCGCCGATTTCGCTGACGTCGAGGTACGGCAGGACCCCGGCCGCCTTCCGGTCGTGGGATACCTCGAAGATGTGCGATAACGACGGCGTGGCGTCGGTGGATATGGTCAGGGTCGGCCCCGAAGCGGCGTGGTGTAACGCCGCGGCGGCGGAGCAGGTCGTCTTGCCGACCCCTCCCTTGCCGGTGAACATGGTGACGTGGCTCATGTAAGGATTCTACCAAAAGACGGCGGGTATGTGCCACAGGCAGACTAATCCGGCAGGACGAATATCGGGCTGTTGCTCAACCGCAGCGAGGCGGCGTCGGCTACCCTCTCGGCGCCGGTGATGTCGATTACCTGGACTTCTCCAGTTATTTCCGCCGGCAGGGAGCCGCTGCCCCAGAGGGCGTAAACGGTCTTACCCTGAACGTTGAATTTATACTGGCCGTCTTCGATATGCCAGCTGCCCACCCTTTCCCTGATTATTTCAACCGTATCGCCGCCGCCAAGTTCTCCGAGAATATTGGCGACGGTCAGGTGCGCCTGGAAAAGGGCGGATTTCTCGCCGTTGTTTTTAATCAGGGCCGACCTCTCGTCGAAGGGTATCCCGGCATCGTAAAACGGCGGCATCCGGAGATTAACGTAGAAGAGCTTGTCCGCGCCGTTGGCCAGGGCGAAGATGTAGCTACGGGCCAGTATTTTGGCGAAATCCTCGTTGGCGTAGCTCTGCGTCTGGTGTGTCTGCTGGTACTGCACCTCGGTCACCCAGAAGGGCTTATCCTGAAGGCCGTTCCCGGCCAGGAACTGCTTGAACGCAGGAATATTCAGGTGCTCGCCGTGGCCGATGGAATGCATATTCATGATGTCCAGGTATTCGGCGCCGCCCAGGTCGAAGACTTCTTGCCAGAAGGTGACATCTATATCCATCATCCCCGCCATGCCGCCCTGCACGATATAGGCTTCGGGGTCGGCGTACTTAACAGCCTCATGGGTGGTCTTCAAAATATCGAAGTAGTCGGCAGCGTCGCCCTGGAAAAAGATGAGCGTGCCTGTACTGAACTCCGGCTCGTTCATTACTTCCCAGTGCTTGATGGGGACGGTCAGTCCCGGCATGTCGTCGATGCCGTCGCCGTCGTATCTTTCGACAAGTTTAATAACAAAGTTTTTATAACCCTCCATGTCGCACGGTTTACCCTTGGTAGTGGCGAAACGGGGGTCGCCGGGCTGGTCCGGCGGAGGTAAATCCTGGTGGCATTTCTCCTGGTCCCAGTGGGCAAAGGGCTGAATGTTGGCCAGGACGTGCAGTCCGTGAGCCTGCGCCTGCTGCACCTGCCGGTCCGTTTCGTAGAAGTCGAAATGGCCGGGCTCTCTTTCAATCATCCCCCACTGGAACAGCTCGAAGAAGGGGCGGTCGTAGGCGCCGCCGGCCTCGCGGGCGGCTGCGAAGTCCCAGTGGGCCGGCATAAAGCCGAATCGACTTTTAAAAGTCTGCCAGAACTCTTCGGATATGACGGTCGGCTCTTCCTGCGGAGTGGTTGCCGGAGGGGCCGGTTCTGTTTCCGCCGGAGCGGGGGAGGGCAACGGTGCCCGGGGGACAGCTGGAGTCTCCTTACAGGCCCCGAACGACGTCATTAATGCCAGAATAAGTCCCGCTAAAGCCAGGTACCTGCAACTTCTCATCGATGCGCCGCCTGTCCAATAAAATGACAGCTGGCCCTACTTTAGCTCTATTGCCGTGATTTTGTCAACTTTCCTGTTGGCCGGATGGAGATTGTGATACTATAAAAACAGAATGTAATCAGTTCGGGGGTTAATGATGAAAAATTACCGCGTCTTTTTGTTTGCCGCCGCCTTTTTTCTGGCGGCTTCCGCCTTATTCTATGGTATTCATTATCTGATATTCCGTGACCCGCATCATATCTTCATCTACCTGCTCGGTGACTTCGCCTTTCTTCCGCTCGAGGTGTTCCTGGTGGTTATCGTAATTGAACGCATCCTTACCCGCCGCGATAAGCAGGCCATGCTTTATAAGCTTAATATGGTCATCGGGGCCTTTTTCAGCGAGGTGGGCAACAAGCTTCTGGCCGACCTGTTCAAGTATTTCGATAATAAAGATGAAATTTTCCATAACCTGAATGTCACCCAGAACTGGACGGCTAAAGATTTTAAGCAGGCCGACGCCTTCGCCTATGATTTGAAAATCGACCTCGATATCCGCAAGATTGACCTGGAAGGGCTGAAAAAGTTTCTCTCCGGGAAGAGGATGTACCTGCTGACGCTGCTGGAGAACCCCAACCTCCTGGAGCATGACCGCTTTACCGATTTGCTCTGGGCGACTACCCACCTCGACGAGGAGCTTGAGGCTAGGCCTTCGCTGAAAGACCTGCCGGCGGCGGACCTTGAGCATCTGACCGTTGACATCGAGCGTATGTACGACCACCTTGCCAGCGAGTGGCTGGACTACGTCCAGCACCTGAAAGCGACCTATCCGTTCCTCTTCTCGCTGGTCCTGAGGACGCACCCGTTCCAGGAGAAACCTTCGGCGGTGTTCGCGTAAGGAAAGTGTATGTACCGGCTGATTGACACCCACGCCCATCTGGATGAAATGGAAGACCTCGACCGGGTCCTGGCCGAGGCCAGAGAGGGCGGACTGGTGGCGATAGTGGCCGTCGGCTCCGATTTAGAGTCCAATAAAAAGGTGTTGCAACTTGCTACCCTTCATGGAAAATTCGTTTACCCGGCGCACGGATTGCCCCGTAATATATCAGAGGGGCAGCGAAAACGAGTTTACCTCAAGCCCGGCGGACGTTATGAGGTCGCTACGCGGCGCGGCGGCTCTGAAGAACGTGAGTGAAGAAAAGATTGCGGAAGTGACTACACAAAACGCGTTAAGACTTTTCGGGATTGCTTAGTTAGGTAATTATACACTCTCCAGTGGAGACACGCCAGACCAGTAACCGCTCCTTTTCTGCCTCCTGTATTCCATGTAAATAAACGCAAATGTCACGATAAAGCCCAGGATATCCGAAACCGGTAACGAATACCAGACTCCGTTCATGCCGAATAGATGTGATAAAAGATATAACAGCGGCACAAACAGGATAAACTGGCGCACCAGTGACAGAATCAGGGCCATCGTACCTTTAGAAAGCCCCTGAAACGCGGTAATAAACATAATATTCGGGCCAATAAATAACATTGTGGACAGCATTATGCGAATTGAAGGTATGGCTACCTCGAGTAACTCCGGGTTGTTACTGAATATACGGGTAATCTGGGGGGCAAAAATCTCTAAAAATATAGTGATAACGGCAAGCAGTAACGCAATCCCAACCGAGGCCAGTTGTACCGCTTTCCACAAACGTTTGGGGTTTTGCGCGCCAAAATTGAAGCCGACGATAGGAAGCAGTCCGTTGGAGACACCGATAATCGGCATAAAGGCAAGGTCGGAAATGCGGATTACTAGGCCGACCGCGGCAATAGCGATTGACCCATAAGAAGACACTACTCTATTGAACAGAATAAATGCCAGACTCTCCGTTAGTTCCATTATCGACGACGGGGCCCCGACGCGGTAAATATCGCGCAGGATGGGCATATTGGGGAGAAGGTGGCTGACCTTTATCCGGAAAGACGTTTTATGGCCCAAGAAGTAATAAAGACCGAGTAAAGCCCCGCAGGACTGGGCTATAATCGTCGCCAGAGCGGCTCCGCGGATGCCCATTTCAGGGAAAGGCCCGAGGCCGAGAATCATGAAGGGGTCCAGGATGATATTAATGATGCTTGCGGCAATCATAATAACCATTGGCTTTACGGCATCACCGGAGCCGCGGATAAGGCTGCCTATTACCAGAACGAAGATTATCTGGGGTGCTCCGTAGGCGGTAATTACTAAGTACTGGGTGCTGTATTCCATGATATCCGGCGTGGCCCCGAATGCAACCAGGAGGTTTTCTGAGAAGAAAATAGCAGCCAACATGAAGAGGAGACCCCAGAACACGCTTAAAAAGAATATCTGGCCGGCAACATGGTTTGTGGCTTCGACATTATTCTCACCAAACCGCCGGGAAACGAGGGCGCTGATGCCGATACCGGTACCGCCACCTACCGCGAAAAACAGGATCTGGTAGGGGAACACTATCGTTAACGCGGCGATAGCCTCGTGACCCAGCTTGGCAACCCAGAAGGTGTCAACGATGTTATAGAGACTCATGGTTATCATTCCAGCTATGCTTGGCAAACTAAGACTGATAAGCAGTTTGCCAAGCGGCATGTAACCTAATCTTTCGGTGTGTTCTTTCATTGATTCTCTCTACGAAAAGTTCTAAGGGGTGGCATGAGCAAATGGTAAAGCTGCGGCCGGTGTCCCCGCAGCTTCATTAGGAAGGGGGTACTAACTGGCCTTTCGGCCAGCGGGGCAGTCGTTCTATTTTCCCAGAATCTCTGCCGCGTCGCTGATGTCTATCTCCAGCATCTTCACGTTGGCCAGGATACGGTCGGCATTCCGGTCCACCGCCTGAATCCCGCCGGAAATCTCTTTCAGCTCCTCGGCATCCTTCCGGAGGGCTTTGATTTTCTCCACCATTCCTTTGATATCGTAATTCTCTGCCATTATCCTACTCCTAATGTTGTTTGGGCCGCTGGTCCTGGAAGCGGCGGCTCTTGGTCTGGGACCGGGGCAGGCTCTCGAATTCGTGAAATTCTATGTTATAGCCCAGGTTGGTCTTCACCCTCAGCTGGTCGACCAGCACCGCCCTGATGGCGGCCTCGTCGTCCTTGTGCTCGGGGATTATTTCCACTTTCAGCGTGATATCGTCGATGTCGCCCTTCTTGGTGACGACCACCTGGTATTCGTTGCTCAACTGCGGTACGTCCCTGACCACTTCCTCGATAGCCGTCGGCGAGAGCAGCACGCCTTTGACCTTGGTGATGTCGTCGGCGCGGCCCTTGAGTCCACCCTCCAGCAGCCGGAATGTCCGCCCGCAATCGCATTGCTGCGCGTTCCACTGGATTAAGTCCTTGACATCGAACCTGATGCAGGGCTGGGCCATGCGATTGAAAGTAGTCACCACCATCTTGCCCCTCTTGCCGGGCTTGTCGATGGGTTCGCCCGTATCGACATCTTCAATCTCCACCAGGTAGAGCGCCTCGTTAACGTGCAGGCCGGACTGGTGCTGGCATTCCCAGCCCCAGTGGCCGATTTCCGTGCTGCCCACCTGGTCGTAGACCTTGGCCCCCCAGGCCTCCTCCATCCTTTTCCGGGTGGCCGGGATGCTGCCTCCGGGTTCACCCGCCACCGTGATTTTCCTGATGAACAGGTCCCTGGGTGGGTCTATGCCCATCCTTCTGGCCGTCTCCGCCATGCCCAGCACGTAGGTCGGCGTGGCCCCCATCGCTGTGGCCTTCAGCTCCTGCATCTTTAATATCCTTGCCTCGGTATTCAGGACGCCGCCGGGAATCACCTCGCAGCCGAGCTTCTCGCCGGCGTAGTGGTATGCCCAGAAGGCGATGAAGATATTATAGCCGAAGGGCAGGAACAGTCGGTCGCCGCGTCGGTAGCCCTGGGCGTACAGTGCGTAGGCGTAACACTCGGTACTGTATTCCCAGTCCTGCCAGGTATCGGCCTGGTAAATGGGTTGCCCCGTGGTGCCGCTGGTCTGGCGGTAGTCCGTCACCTGTTCCAGAGGGACGCACAGGATATCGCCGTAAGGGAAGGGCTCCTTGCCCGGGCCCTGGACTTCCCTCATCATGGACTTTTCCATCTTGGGGACTCTTTTGATATCGTCGAATGTCCTGATATCGCCCGGCTCTATGCCGGCATCGCTGTAGAGCTTGTGGTAAAACCTGGATTTTTCATAGGCCCAGTCAAATATCTCCTTAAATTTTTTGAGTTGCAGTTGCTGGAGTTTTTCTCGGGGTAGTGTTTCCAGAACGGGGTTCCAGTATTCGTCGCTGTTCATAGGATGTAACTCTCCTATCTATCACTTTTCGGTCAGCGTACTAAGACGCTATCGGCCAGATATAATATACTCAATAATAGCCTGCATTGGCAAATGGCATGCCTGCTGAAGGCTGCTTCCGCCCCCGTCGGAAAGCATACCGTTCATTCCATATGGAACAAAGGCGTACCGTTATATATACCCGGTAATAACGCTATTAAGAGAAATTGATTGCGATATTGTGTTGACAACGTATCATAAGAGTTGTAGAATGATTCTGTATAGAACTTAATTTGACGCTTTTGTAGTCACCGCTCGGAAAAAGCATGACCATCAGTGAAGTAAGCAAGAGGACCGATAAAACCCCGCTGGGTACCCTGTTATCCGTTTTGATGTCTTTCGAGGTGCTGGAGCGGTATCTGGAAGTTGAATTAAGGCGTTACGACGCCACCCTCATCAGATTTCACATCATGAGTACGCTGTTCAAGAACGGCGGCGAGATGACGCCGTCGGAAATCGCGGAGAGCGTCTTCCGGGAAAAAAATTCCATTACGGCGGCCATCGATACCATGGAAAGACAGGGTGTCGTTCGCCGCGAACCGTCGCCCAACGACCGCAGGTCTGTCAAAGTCGTCATTACCGATAAAGGCTGGCAGGAAGCCAATCAGCTGAATCCGGTCGCCCAGGAGTTAAGCCGCGAAGTCCTGTCCTGTATCGACAAAGAGCAGATTGAAGTATTGGTCGGTATTATGAGGACGATTAGAGAAAGCCTGTCTCCCAGGCTTGCCAAGACCACTGGAAACGGAAAGCTCTGCGAATAGTGTTAATATATATCGTGGTTTCACAGCGCAACCGGAGGGTGTCTGCGCTGAATACGAATGAAGAGGGGATTATGTAACTGTGAAAGAGATAAGGATTCACGGACGTGGCGGGCAGGGGGCCGTTCTGGCGGCCAGGATGCTGGCCAGCGCCTTCGTTCTCGAGGGCAAGTCGGTGGCCAGCTTTCCCATGTACGGTTTCGAAAGGCGTGGCGCGCCGGTAGTGGCTTTCACCCGCATTGATGACAAGCCGATTCGGGAAAAAACGCAAATCTATACCCCTGATTGCCTGATTGTGATTGACCCCGGCCTGTTAGCCCTTACCACCCTGTTCACAGGGTTGAAGCCGGAAGGCGTGTTCATCCTGAATAGCCCGAAGAAGTTGACCGAGCAGCCCAGCGAAAACCTGAAAACAAGCGGCGTGGTCAACGCCACCCAGATAGCCGTTGAGGAAATCGGCCGGGATATCCCCAATACCTGCCTTCTCGGCGCCTTTGCCGCCACTACCAGCTGGCTGAAATTACAGTCCCTGCTGGACTGCCTGCCGGACTATCTCAGCGGCGACATCCTTCAGAGAAATCTCAAGAGTACCGAGAGAGGATACCGCGAAGTGGAGGTAACCAAATGGTAATAAAACATAAGAATATTTTTAAAACGGAAAGCGCCTGGTCGAATGCCGACGAGAAGCTTCTCTGTCTGGACACCGGCAGCTGGCGGACGGAGCGGCCGGTGCTGGACAAGGAAAAGTGTAACTACTGCGGTCTCTGTGCGCTCTACTGTCCCCCGCAGTGCATGAAAGACATGGGCGACTATTTCGAGGCCGACCTTGCTTTCTGCAAGGGCTGCGGTATCTGTGCCACGGAGTGCCCGCGCAACGCAATCGCTATGGTTCCGGAAGGAGAGTTTGCCGATGAAGGCTAAAAAAGGTCAGGTTAGGGTAATAACGGGCAACGCCGTCGGCGCCTACGGGGCTATGATTTGCCGGCCGGAAGTAGTGGCGGCATACCCCATAACTCCTCAGAGTGAGTTGGCGGAGCAGCTTGCACAATTCGTAGCTAACGGTGTTCTGGACGCTGAATATGTGGAAGTTGAGGGAGAAAACTCGGCGATGAATGTCGTCTTGGCCGCCAGCATCGCCGGCGCACGGACTTTCACCGCTACCTCTTCTTACGGGCTGGTATTCATGTATGATGCCCTGCAGGAAACCGCTAGCTTCAGGGCACCGGTGGTGATGGTGGATGCTAACCGGGAAACGCCCGGTATCCATGCCGTTTCCTCCGGGCAGCAGGACATGATTTCCGCCAGGGACACAGGATGGGTCCAGATAGTCGTGGAGAACGACCAGGAAATTCTTGACCAGATTATCATGGCCTACCGGCTGGCGGAGGACTACGATATCCAGCTCCCCGTCATGGTGAACTATGATGGCTTTTATCTCTCCTACCTTGCCGAAGCCGTGGAAATTCCCCCTATTGAAGACGTCGATACGTTCCTGGCGCCCCTTAAACAGCAACCGGGACGCCAGAAACTGGTTCCGGGGGTGTCTATCGGCTGCGGCACTCACGGTATGGAGATGGGCTATGTCGAGGCGCGCTACAAGCACTGTATGGCGCTGGAACGGGTCAAGAATAAGGTGGATGAAATAGACAAAGCCTTCGGCGATTATTTTGGGCGGTACTACGGAGGCCAGATTGAGGAGTACCGCACCGAGGATGCCGAGATAATAGTGCTGGCCTCGGGGAGTGCCGCCGGAACGGTACGGACAGTTGTCGACACCAAAAGGGAAGAGGGTGTGAAAGTAGGTATGGTCAAGCTAAGATTATTCCGCCCCTTCCCTGCCGAACGGCTTATAAAGGCCCTAAAGGGGAAGAAAGCGATAGGCGTTATCGACCGGAGCCTCTGTTTCGGCTGGAAGTATGGGCCTATATGTATGGAGCTAAAAACTCTCGCAGTGAATATTGGTGCTATACCCATACTGAGCTATATCGATGGCCTGGCGAATCTGGATGTCAACGTACCTCATATAGAGAGAGTAATAAACGAAGTCAATGCTGCTGCCCAGGGCAAGCCCTACCAGGAGGTAACCTGGATTCCGATGGAGGAATGAGGAAACAAAGATGGTAGAAAAAACGAAGAAAAAATCACGGGTTTTTAACTATTTCTGCGAGGAAGACCAGTTCGCCGGTGGTGTTGCCTGGTGCTCCGGCTGTCCCCTGGAACTCACCGCCAGGTTCGTGCCGAAAGTCCTGGGGAAGAATATGGTATTTGTCGGTACGCCCGGCTGCGCGGCACCGGTATTACACGGGCAGAACGTGGGGGCATGGCATAGATTGGCTTACATGGCCTCCGTCATGACCGGAGTGCCCTCCAAGGCTACCGGACTCACCCGGTATTACAACAGAATAGGCCAGGATGCTACCGTGGTCTGCTTCACCGGCGACGGCTGCGCCACCGATGTCGGTTTCCAGCCCCTCAGCGGGGCCGCCGAGAGAAACGAGAAAATCATCTACATCACTTACGATAATGAAGGCTATATGAACACCGGCAACCAGAGGAGCAGCGCCACCCCGCTGGGGGCCGCCACTACGACGACCCCCGTTGGTAAAATCGGCCGCGGCAAGACGACCGTTTCCAAGAATCTGCCCCTGGTCATGTTGATGCACCGGCCGGCGTATATGGCTACGGCCACCCTGAGCCACCTTGAGGACTTCGCCAAGAAGCTCCAGAAGGCCAAGGAGAAGGTCAAGAAGGGGTTCGTCTACCTTCATGTGTTCTCGCCCTGCCCCGTAGGCTGGCGCATTAACTCCAATATGTCAATCGAGGTATGCCGCAATGCCGTGAGGACCAACTACTTCCCCCTCTGGGAGGCGGAAGATGGAAAACCCAGATTCACGGTTGAGATAGCCAACCCCAAGCCCATTACGGAACTCACCAAATTGATGCGGAAATTCTCCCATCTGAAAGAAGATGGTCTGGCGGAGTTGCAAAAGGCGGTCGATGAAAGGTATGCCCTTGTCAAGAGCCTTTGCGATGCATATAAGTAAACCCGGTTATTCACCGTGATTCACGGTAAAGGAGATGTGTCTGGAGACAAGAAGCCTTAATAAATATCCCGAATTGGTGTAAAAAACTGCTTCTCTTGACAACTTGCGCCAATCTTTCAATATCGTGTAAATTAGAAAATAGCGGCGATAAAGCTGTATAACTAAGGAGGTGGAAATGGTAACCCAAGCAAAAAAGCCGGAAAATAACAAGCCGGTACTGGGGCTATCCGTTAAAGGTAACCCGGAAATCTGGGACGATACCTGGGTTTATACCACTTGTGGTGGTTGCTATGGCCAGTGTGCTATACGCGCCCACCGTGTTAACGGTGTCATCGTTAAAGTAGATGGCGATCCGGATAGTGACTTCGGTCCCAGGGGCGGTATCTGCGCCAAGGGCGAAGCCATGATACAGGCCCACTACGACCCCAATCGCTACAATTACCCCTTGAGAAGGACCAACCC
>Ga0315547_1001551_pt1 | contig 17933 bp, 14 predicted proteins | sample SalMarSW160240MG_2_FD_202542 | JGI IMG/M metagenome (GOLD analysis project Ga0315547, IMG submission 202542) | Salt marsh sediment microbial communities from the Plum Island Ecosystem LTER, Massachusetts, United States - Salt Marsh Sediment SW1601-240 ...
AATTACAAAAAACTGTATTTACTCAAAAATGCTATTCAAAATGAAGTTGCTTCTAAATCAAATAAACAATGTGCTGCCTGAACCTCTCTTTTAAAATTTCAACTAAAAATGAAACATCACCCAAATAATTGCCATAATCGCCAAGTAAATGCCAAATAATTGCCAAATCACTTAAGTGTATAATGCACATTTCTTCCTTTACCTTTTGAAACCAATATTTCTTTCTCTAATAAACCTTTTAAATCTATTCTTGCGCCCTCATCAGAAATTCCGGTAATTTCGCGATATTTTTTATTTGTGATTTTTCCATTTTCTTTTACATATATTACTGCTTTAATCTGTCTTTCATTAAAGTCTAAATCACTAAGATTTTTTTCAGTTAATCTATCTTTATTAAATGTAATCGCAAACCCGCCGAACTTTTCTTCAAAATCCGGCTCCGGCAAACCGGCTTTAACACAATCTGCAATCATTCGTTGAATACCGCTGCCGTAACGTTCAATTAAAGCCAAATCATAAAAAACCTGGGCAATGAGTTTATTTCTGGGTTTTGATGAATGCGTCGGGTCGAGCAAATCATCAATAGTCAGATCAAAAGGTAATCCGCCTGGATTCCAGATATGGATTGAATCATCGAAAATCTTGATTTGAATATCGGATGACTCGCTGTAATCGCGGTGACATATTGCATTGATAACAGCTTCACGCAAGGCTTCCAACGGATAGTCCCAAATTTCGTCGCGCTGTGGTTTGCCGGTAATGACAAATTCAACATTAGTATTTTTGCGTATAAAATTCATCACTTCATCAACCTGATTGATTATTGTCCCGGATATCAGGCGATCATCGATGATTTTTGTTTCACCCTTAAACCTGCCACAGTGAACCGTTGCCTGAGTGAGCGGGGATTGTGGATTTTTACCAAAGAGAAGAAGCGCAGCCCAGGTGGGTTTATTATCTTTGATCAGTTCAAGCTTCTCAAGAACTTCTATCGGTTTAGCCGTATTTGCAAAATTTCTTCTACCGGAAGATATGGAAGACAGGATATAGTTTTTTATATTGACTATATCAAGAATATCTGAATCAGCAACAGCAGCGGGCAAAGCATCCCAACTATTGCCGGTCGATTGTAGATGCATTTGTGCAATTTCCTGCGGCGACATTTGCCGGTTACTATTTGAGACTCTTTTAAAACATCTTCCGCGAAAGGAAACCGGTTTAAGCGGATATTCTTTAATTTTGATGATGACAACAAATTTTCCGTTTATCGGAACGGATTCCAACTCTGGAATTACAGTCGGTTCCGTTACCTGGTATATCTGATTACTCCAATTTACCATTGTATTTGTACCAACAGAAATTCCTTTCACTATTCCATTGTTGTCCACACCAATAAGAATGATACCGCCTCTTGTATTTGCGAAAGCGACAACTGTTTCCAGAGATTCGCGATCAAATGATTCTTTAAACTCAACGGTCAGTGATTCACCTGATCTCAAAATTTTATCAATATTCATGTAACATTACCACTTTTGTTTATAATCTCATTGGCAGAAATCAGAAAACGCACAACTTCAATCTTTTCTTCAGCCTTTAAATTCTCCGACGGATTCTGAATGATATATAGTTGCGGATTACTCGAAGTAGGCATCACCGCATAAAGATAATAATCATCCTTAAATCGTTTGGCTTTAAACCATTCGTTTGGGGTCAAAGCTACCACAGCCGTTTTCGAGCGGGCTTTCACTTCAATATATCTGATTGTTTTTGTTTGGGGATCCTGGGAACGAATATCGAAACCAAGATTTTCAGCAGAGACATCTTCGGGAATCCTGTTATGATTCTTTTCATACTCCATAGAAATTTGCATACCTATTTTTTCAACTTCAGGGTCGTTACGCATTTCCGTATCAACTTTAGGTTGGGGTAAAACCCTTATTATACCTATAAACCTTGGCATACTCATGGTCAGGCTCTTTTCTTTTTCGATTTGTATTTTAAGTTCTTCGAGCGCTTTTTCGTAGCCTTCTTTACGTTCTGTTTTATTGCGAATTACCAGGTCAACATTTTCACCATGTTCTTTTCTGTCGTATAGATCAATCAAATCACCATCTAATTTAACAATTAAATATTCCAGCGATTTGAAACCATATTTCTGTTTAATTTCAGCCTGCCGTTCCCGCTCTATCAACAATTCACTTTTATATTCCTCCAAATCTTCAATCGCTTTTACGCTCGTTTTGTTTTTTAGCTCTTCAATACCTGCTTGCGAACCTTGTGCAGGCAAGTCAACAAATTCCTGGTTGTTGTTTGTAGCTTCCGCCAAATCCCAGATGATTGAAGCGGAAACAGGTTTAATCTCATGATCATTAATATAAAAACTGAATAATCGTTTTCCGGCAACTGAACCAATACCATCGTCAATTTCACCTTCATAGAAAATAATATATCCGTCTAACTGTCCATCGGGATCAAAAAAGGTAGCCCCGGTTAGCAGTGAATCTGAATATTTTTGATCAATAAAATTCATCATTCCTTCGAACAGTGGATGTCCGAAACAGATAAATTCCGCATCCTGGTTTTTAAAGGCAATTTCTTTATCGAAAGTGGCTTTGGGATATTTTTTCAATAAGTCCCCGAATGATTTTTTAAAGGTATCTTCATCCGCAATCCTGCGAATACTAAAAGGAATGGAATCAATTGCCAGGAAACCATCTTCCCTTTCTCTCAATTTGCCATTTGCTTTATTAAAGGCTTTCTTAAAAAAGCTCTCTGTATATTCCGGTATCAGGCGGTGTTCACGAGCTACTTGTTCCATCTCTTTGATCCGGGTATAATCAATATAGCGCGTAGCCAGACTTTCGCCAAGATTTTCTTTTATCTGGCTGATATATTCATCATCAACTTTAATATCGATTTCTTTTAAGATTTCATCAATAGTTCTTGAGTTAGCGGCAGCTTCCATCATCAGATGGGAAAGATTTTGATTATAGAGCACCTCATCGAGTACATCAAAAACTTTATCACTTCCCATTGCTTTTCTGATCTCATCCAATTTCTCAAATAGTTTATGAAGAACTTTGCCTTCACGGGTATCAATAGCCACAAGGTTAAAAACAAACACTTCCTTTTGCTGACCATAGCGGTGTATCCGTCCCATGCGCTGCTCAAGACGATTCGGATTCCAGGGTATATCATAATTAACCATCAAATGGCAGAATTGCAGATTGATACCCTCGCCGGCAGCTTCCGTGGCAATCATTACATCGGTTTCATTTTTAAATATACTTTCGGCTTTTATTCTTTCCTCCAGTTTCATTCCGCCGTGGATTGTATTTGTATGATAACCCCAGGTTTTTATCTTTTTCTCCAAATATTCAAGTGTGTCTCGTGATTCTGTAAAAATGAGTATTTTTTTGTCCCTTGGATCCGGATATTTTTCAGATAATTCCTGAAGTGATTTTTGTAATTCCTTTAATTTTTTCTCTTCTTCATTTTGGATGATCGTTTTAGCCTGTTCAACAAGTTTATCAATTATGGATATTTCCTTTTGAAGTTCTTCCCTGTTTTCTGCTGTGCTTAAAGCTTCCCAGATTTCTTCAACCTTCCAGCGTTCTTCTTCGCTCATATCGTCCACTACATCCTGATTATAAAATTCCTCAGGCATTCTATTTCTGGTTTCTGCTCCTTCAAGATATTCTTCAAGACGTTTTTTCCGACGCTGTAATGATTTAAACAAAGCATAAGTGCTGGATGCCAATCTGCGTTGTAATATCACCATTGCGAAAGCAATATTTCTCCGCTTGTCTTTATTCAGAGCTTTATTGTAATGGGTTTCAACATATCTTGATAAATCGTTATAGAGGTCAATTTCATTCGTTGAATTGGTCCTCCATGAAAATCCTACTGTATCAACATGCCGGGGCAGAAAAAGTGGCTTTCCTTCGAAATCTTTTAAATCTTCTTTAATTCTTCTGATGAAAAGGGGATTGTCTTTATTTTTAATCGACTCTTCTACCATTTCATTGGTAGCAAAGAAACCGGGTTCAATCAAATCTAAAAACAATCTGAAATTTTCAGGATCGCCTTTGTGGGGCGTTGCCGTTAAGAATAATAAATGTTCACAGTTTCTTGATAATGTTTCACCTAATTTATATCTGCTCGTTTTATCAATTTTCTCACCATATCGATAGGCGCTCATTTTATGCGCTTCATCAACGATGATCATATCAAAATGTGCTGCAGCAATAGACGGAAGTACATCTTCTCTTTTGGCGAAATCAATGGAAGTGACAATCTGGTTCTCACGCATCCAAACATTCTGCCCGAAAAGTGAATCAATATATTGTCTTCCAACAGGTATAAATATTTCTTCAAATCGATCTTTTAATTCTCTGCGCCACTGATCTTTAAGATGTCCCGGGGCTACAATCAAAATCCTTTTAACTAAACTTCGAATCTTCAATTCTTTTATTAGAAGTCCTGCCATGATAGTTTTACCGGCGCCCGGGTCGTCGGCAATCATAAACCGGATTCTTGGCTTTTTGAGAATGTACTCATAAACAGCTTCAATCTGGTGTGGCAACGGATCAATTTTTGAAGTATTCATGGCGATCAGCGGATCGTACATTGAAGCAAACCGATACCGGGTTGTCTCAAGAGCGAGAAAAACTTTCCATGATTCTTCTGTAAAGTTGGTTTGAAATTGGTCTAACTCAAATTGTGCAAATTCTTCTTTTGAAATGAGCTGATCGATGTGTTGGCGGGTATTTGTTGTAACGCCAACAAGGTGGATATAATTTCCAGCTTCTTCAATAAGCTTTATTTCGACTGGTTCTGGCCAATTTGGCCCAGTAATTACAGTTCCTTGTTTAATATTATTCATATTTCAACTCGTGATATTATAATCAATATTTATGGATGAGTAATTTATGAAAAAATAATAATTTAACTGCGATTAAAAAGTATGAGATTTAAAATGAGTGGTATAATGTTAAAACTCAGCTGCCGCTATGAGGCACCAGCGAAATAGCGGTCAGGTGTAGCGTCTTGTCGGGTGAACAGGTGCCGGAGAATCTTCAAGTTCCTTTCGCTATGTTTGCCGGCGTTAATAAACTTTTTTTCAAGTCTGGTCATTTTCATAATTACAATCCTGTTTACTTTCGCTCATGCGAAGTTCTCCATATCAGCCGTGTGTCATGGATGTGGGTACCTCAACTGTCACCCAACGGTTGAACTCAGCCGCCGCGTTAGCGTTCGGCTGTAGTAAATTGTTAGGTGGCTTTCGAATGACGTATGGCAGCGATAAGTTCGCGGACACCAGAATCGAAGGATGTTCGGAAATCAGCATACTTCAAGTCAACGAACAATGGTGGAATATCACACGTTTCCAAGACTAGGGGTAAAATATGCACACCTTTATCGTTAAGTTGACGCATCAAGGTCGAACTCATTTCATGTACTACCCAAGGTTTGATCACAGATCTGCGTGACAAAACCGCGATTAGGAAATCACATGATTTGAGTCCATCGTTTACTTTTTCGACAATGCTATCACCAACAAATATTTCCCGCTTGTCGTACCACGCGAACAATGCCCGTTTGTCAAGCTCACGTACAAGTCTTTCAACGAACGGTTTATCCTCAGAAGCATGGCAAAGAAAAAGGTTTGGCGGTTCATATGCCTTTTCAACGCGCGCTGTTATTTCTGTGACAAATGATTCTGCCTCAAGGAGTGTTTGGTCGTGAATCTTGATGCTGTAGCTCAAGTAAGCGATGTCATCGTAAATGCTAGATTCGATATTAAACACACGATCAGCCTCCAGAAGTGGGTCAAGAGAACGTGCACCAGAGGTAATTGCTTGTTCGAAGTACTCTCTGAGTACATTACCTCGTGATTCTTCTGTTGGCGGTATAAAAGCGGTTGATAGGTGTGCGAGAAGTCCTTGTTCGACAGAATTCGTAAATGCTGCATGAGGGTAGCGCGAGTAGAGTTCGCGGAACGAGCCAATAACACGATCACACAGCTGTACTTGGATTTCGATTGGTATTTCGGAAAGCAGAATATCCCCGTGATCTGATGCAATCAGTTTAAAGGCCTCACCATCTTCGGCGAAAACCTCTTTGCCATCTGCGAAAAGCGACTCGCAATATTTATCAGTCTTCAGGCGCACGCTTGAAATCCATTTTAATTTTGCCACCTAACGGTGGAATTAACCGGCTGCTTTTGTGGTCGGCTTTAGTGAATTGTTGTGCATTATTATTCCCCTTCTTTTTACCCAATTTTTTGCTGAATTTGTTCAATTGGAAAAAGAGCATCCCAATAATCTACATTAGAAGTAAGCTTGTCTAAAAAAGCTTCAAAACTCGATAGAATATAGATATGGAGGTGAGAAAAAGAATACCCCACACCAAAGGGCCCTGTCCAAAGATCCTTTCCCAAATAGACTTCACTGGATGACACTTTTTTTGGTTCTTCTGCCAATTCTCCTTTTTCATTATAATTTGCTTCCCACAGAACTCCCTCGTTTAACACTAATACAGGAATGATTATTGAAAGAGCGACTCCTTGTTCATTTTTTTTGAAATCATTAGTTGAGTCCGATACAAGGTCATATGCTGATGAAACTGCTTGAGACCATTTACCATATACCTCTCCATCACCGGTAACCAACTCTCCGTTTATTCCTCGCCCAACCTGTGTTGTGGATTTTCCACATGGATCATTTTTCCCATATATTGTATAGGGGGTATCTAGTCTAATGCTGTCGTAATTTTAACCTAATGCTTGAAAGGAATTAGCAGTTCTTTTATGTGAGAAAATAACTTCGTGATATGACTCTTCATAAGTCCTCGGGAGAGTCGAAACAAGCAATGGATATGACTCTTTGAGATTTTTACATTCTATTGCAAGGTGTACTGAAAATCCATTTTTTCTAACGGAGCCCCGAATATCGAACTGTCTCGCTAGCTTGGTTACAGGGTCTTCATACGTTCCACCGTGCAAAACTTCTAGATTCCTTTTTTTAAAGTTTTTGAGCACGGCGATCTCTAACCTAAAATCATCTTGTCCAGAAAGATATTCATTTAGGTCACTAACTGAGATTGGATTATCCTTTAGCTTTGCCATTCTTTTTTATATGCACAACATATATTCTACTGAAATATACAATATTATACTCATATGTGCAATTAATAACGGAATCCGTATAATATGATTTATTGTTCTAAAATACGGAATTGTAATGCCCAAATGATCACGAGGCAGGCTTTCGTTTATGGGCTAAAGCCCGGTTTTTTAAATTCCCTGTATTGGCGACTTAGAAAGTCGCCCTACATGATGTACGAAACAGCCGGATCTACCGGTTATACTAATAAGTCTCCGTGGCATGAGAATAATGTAGGTCGACTCTCCCTGCCATAGGCATTCCTATGGAAGAGTCGACTATGTGGCGACTTAGAAAGTCCCGTAAGCCAGCTATTCTTCCGGCAATCCATCCGTTACCCTCCCTTTAATGCCGGGGTAAGTTATCTATTACCCTGTTAATCCTTCCGTTACCCCGGGATTTATCCCGGGGATATTACGCTTTGCAAAGAACGGGCTTTAGCCCATTACTTTTCTTCCAGCAAATCAATTCCTTTAATGACGGGCATGAAACCCCAAAGCAAGCTTTGGAAACTTATTCCGCAGCAGAGTTGTGGAAAACCAGCCTGCCCGGGGCAGGTTAACCCTCCGCCTTCTTCGGGATTTGTGTTGCAGTATGTCCGGTCGGGAGATGAAATCTAACGGTGGAATTAACCGGCGCCCGCACTATCGATGCTAAAAGTTGCAGACGATTCAGGCGTCCGGTTAAATGATTTGTTCTGCGACCCATACGCCATGCTGCTCACCATGAGTTTAATGGTACTTCCTACCATTTAGATATCAATCCAGACAGGCTTTACGCATTCTTTTCCCAAAGTCATCAGAGGACTTGCTGTTGAGCATTTGATTATATTTTTAAATCATTTATAAGATCCAGTATTCTATCCTCATCAGCTTCATCTGCCTCAAGTACTCCCCAACCATATTGATTTTGAAATAAACCATCATAGGCTGAATCATGAAAGCTTCTAATCACGTGCGGAATTTCGTTACTATCAAGAATTTCCTTGATTCTGAGAGCTTCAATTTCACTACTAAGGGATAAAATTCTTTTCATACTCGATAATTGTCATTGTGTGTAATGCCAAATTATTTGAACATCTTCATTATTATTTATTATGGCGCGCATAACGGTGGAACTAAGCCGCCGCGCCAGCGGTCGGCTGTAGTGATTTGTTATGTGTTCTTAATATTTATCCTCAACGTATGTAGTAAAACTACTGTATACGACGTTCGTGTCTATTATTTTGTCGAAATCGTTAACTTGTCCTAGTTCTTTACAATTAATTTCCTTTTTAATATATACTTGGACAAAATGTCCATGCTTATGTCCAAGTTTATCAATAAAACCATCGCAAATAACTATAACTTGGACACTATGTCTAAGTATATGTCCAAGTTCATCATATTAGGCAATAACATATCTATAATTTGGTGAATTAATATCTTCACCATTATCGGTAATTAAGCCAAGTTCTTTTATTTTAGCCAAATGCCTTTGAGCAGTTTTATACCCAATATTAAAATGTGCAGAGTATTCTCTTGTACTAACTTCTCCCTGTGCTTTGATCCATTCAAAACCCTTTATTTGTGGATCAGTTAGTGTTCCCAGATCCTTATCAGAATATGATTCTTTCACACCCCTTAATGTTCTTGGAAATGTAACAATGAGATTTGGATTTTTATAAGTTATTATCGGTAAGGGTAGATCATACTTTTCCCTCATTGTACGATAAGTCTCCATTCCTACTCCCGTTTCTTCCATTAAACGCATAATATTAAAGATGTAAGCTAATTCAGGATTGCGTGTTTGTGAAATGGCCGTGAAGTTTTGCAGGTCTTTGAGAGTATTTGGGGAAATAGGTTCACCAGGACTTCTAACCTCAATTTTTTCTGGTGTAATTTCAAGTTCAACTTTAGTGCGCCTGTTACCATAATCACGATGAATAATGGCATTAATAATTGCTTCACGAATAACATCTGGGGGAAAGTGTGATACTTTCTCTCTTGTGAAATCAGATCGATCCATACTTTCAGGAATTACCTTCCTCGCCCATTCCTTAACCTGATCAGGTATCAACACGAGGGCATTGTCAAAACTTTAAGTATCCGGTTCTTTATTATCACCATAATCAACCTTTGCCTTAACTGAAGCCTGTGGATATTTGTCGCGTGGATTTTCCCCAAAAAGTAAAATGCAATCACCTGTTGGGCTGACTTCTCCGGTTTTTTCATCCACTTGTAGCAAGTCTTTATTAAGTAAGTCCCCTTTCAAATCATCCGAATCATACACGAATTCTTTCTTAGTTTTAGCAATATATAATTCAAGGGCATCTTTTGACAAGGAACTAATGTTCGTATTTTTGATTGGTCTTTGTAATGGACCCGTCACAATTTCTATGGAAGCCAACTCGCGCCTATTTTCATCTTCTATCCAATCGATAAAATCTTTATTATAGGCTATGATCTCCTTGTGTAAGTCTTGATCGAAGGGTAGGACTTCTACTTTGAATTTCTCCTCCAGAAGCTTTTTACCCCCCTTGGCTTTTGAATTTAATTCCTGTACACCATACCAAACCTTTTTAATACGTGCATTGCCTATTCTTTCTGCACAACAGGTTTTGGGGAATTTTCTTGCTTTTGGTCCACAGGGTTCAAGTGTGGCAAATAACCAGCAATCTGAGACGTCTTTAGTTTGAAATTTTTTGTCAAGCAATGTATATTCAGCATGATCTCCTTCCCGAAACTCACCCCTGCAGGCTGTTTCATAAGTGCCATCGGGGAATACAAGCACAGCACCGACCCGCGGGCTTGGTGAATCTTTATTCACTTCATCAATAGATTTTTTCATAGCTTTTATGGCCAGTTCCATATAAAAACGGGGTTCTTTTCTTTTGTCTTCAGTGTTTTCATTTTTTACCATGGTATTTCTTTATATATTGTCTTTCTTACATATAACGTGGCCTTCAGTGGCACTGTTTTTTGCGTCCGCTGGAAGGATTGGTTATGCCTTGCCAGTTTGAAACTCAAACACTTTCACTAGTTGCGGTGGAAGTACTTTTGTCCCCAACTCGTATTCATCTTCCATTATTGCGATTACAGCTATGGCCGCAAGATACGACTGTGCGAGATGTGAACCTGCGGCAGCGAGGCCCATAAACTCGATAAGATCCATTTCATGCTCAGTTCGAGGATGCCGTCCTTCTTCGTATCTCACTTTGTTTTCATCTGCGTCGAGCCATATGGTTTCGTGTGCAATGGCGTTTCGGATTTTCGGACGAGCGAGCCGACAAAAAAGATAAAAAGCGCCGTCCTCACCACCCGTCAATGAACTAAACTGATTTAGCTTATTTGTATATGTAGTGTCGAATACATTAGTCGTGACTGGCCGCCCCTCCTTTGTTCGCCAAAGGATAATTAAATACGCAAGTAACCCGTTCAAGAATTCGTTGTAGGCTTGGAATTGCTTACATGCTTGTTGCCAGACCATTAGACGATTTTTCGACTGCGCCACCTCGCGCATAGTAAGACTTGCCTGCGCCAAAGAACACCAACGCGGAAGAAGTGTCGATTCTGGAACGCCTGGATAATCAATAGTAAAGCTGTTGATCAATGATTGAGCGATCTCTGGGTCCCGCTTCTTGGCCTCTCGGTATGCTACTATCAGCAACTGGCAGGAAAGATTACGTATCTGTGATAATTCGTCGTTCTTTTTAGAGATTTCCTCCCAAAAATCGAGAACGAATTTCAGCAGAATTGCGATGCCTGATGGTAACTGATCATACTCATTTTGCGCCTTCTTGATTGAGTCACCGAACTGACCATCAGCGGCCATATCAGCAAACTGCTTGAGTAATCGAGAATGCGATTCCTTCATTTTCATTTACCTTTATAACGCTCTTCAGAGAAATTAGGCCCGTTCTTTTTAAGTTTCTGATTCTACTATTTTTATTTCTTCATCTGTTAAATCATACAGCTTGTATACGAGGTCATCAATTTGCCTGTCTGTGGCGTCGATTTGACGCTTCAACATCTCTGTTGCCTGGGGCATTTTGGATTCGGCCAGTTTTTTGTTTAACTCCAGCATCTGATCGACAAGACTGACCATCAGGTCGTGCCGGGCAACGTCGGCGGAATCGTCGAAGTTGATGGTGCGGATGGGGAAACGTTTACAGTCTCTTATAAGGATCTTTTGGAATCGCATTTTAAACTCATCAAGAAACCTCTTCCGATGATAGAAGTTGATTAACTTAGAATTCAAAAGCCCCAAAATGTACTCAAGTGAAGTCTCGTCAATAGGTAGCAGGTTAAATGCATTTTGGGTGTTGTAAAGGGCATCAGATGTTAAGGTAGCCCAAATACGCAAACTGCTCCAATCGATTATTTGCTTGACTAGGATCCGCTTTTCTGTAAAGAACCGCTCTTCACGAGGTGCCCCAAGCCAGTCACCGTAACTGATCCATTCTTCACCATTCCAGCTAATTTGATAACGGCGAACATCATTTCCTTTCAAGAGTTTCTTGTAAGTCGAATTTTTTTGGTAGTCGGCGTGAAAAGCCTTTTCTTTGATCTGTTTCTCGGTATGTCCCTTGTATTTGTCATAGGGTGTCAATCCTAAACAAAGCTCAACCAGGGAGACCAACGGAACGCCTCTCGCCTTAATTTTTTTAAGAATGACATTGTGGATATCAGTCGTATTAACAGGCCAAACATAATCAGGAGCTTCAGCCACATTGCTAATCGATAATTCTCCATGAATATACGCTGTTGTTGGCGAGATTGACAAAATTCGTTCATATCCACGATATGCAATAAGATTAGTCGGCACTTTTGTTTTGTGAGGTAACCGCCAAGTTATAATCACTGTATCAACTTTGACTTCTCCAGCGGCGGAACCAAAAGATTCATTCGGTAATCGAGCTAAATCTATCAATGTGGTTTCATCGAGAATTTTTTTTCTTAGCGCGGTATAGGATGTTTGTGCTAAGACCGCAGTCGGGACAATCATTGAAAAATAGCCGTCAGATTTTTTAAGCAAAGAGAATGAACGTTCCATGAATGTAGCAAAAAGGTTGACACGGTTGTTGGCGCATTCGTAAGATTTAAAGATATAAGATAGTTCTTGTACCGGGAAGCCTTTCAGGTCAACATACGGCGGATTGCCGATCACCGCATCAAACCCGCCACCCTTCATGATCTCCGCAAATTCGGCGTTCCAGTCAAAGGCATTGACGCGATAGATTTCTTCTTCGTCAAGAAGACTCATCTGTTGATGGTCATGGAATTCCGGCCCGATCAGGGAATTTCCGCATCTGATGTTATTCGACAGGTCAGGCAGAACCCGTTCCTGAAACATGAGCATCTGCTTGCCGATGCTCTGCTCGTCCTCGCCTTCAAGCACCTTGAGCAGCAGGGACAGCTTGGTCACTTCCACCGCCTGATGATCGATATCGACGCCGTAAATGTTGTTCAACAGAATCCGCTTGCGCTCATCGGTGGTCAAGCGCCATACCCCTTTCCGGGACTGGTAGATGCGGGGAATCTTGCCTTTTGACCAGTTTTCCGGGCCGTCGTTAATATACTCATCCCGATGCCAGTCCAGTAAAAACTGATATGCGCCGATCAGAAACGAACCGGAACCGCAGGCCGGGTCCATGATTTGTAGATGGCTCACGCCACCCCTGGGGCCGGGCTTTTTGCCTTCCACCAGCTTGCCCACCGTGTTTTTGACGATATAGTCCACGATGTAGTCCGGCGTGTAGTAAACCCCGCCCGCTTTGCGGACTTCGGGCTTTTCCTCGATTTTCGCCTGATGCCCGGCGGTAAGGCGGATGACCTTGCCCAGAAACCGTTCATACACTCGGCCGAGGATATCAGCCGACAGAACGGAAAACTCGTAGGGGCTTTCCGGATAATAGAGATTCTTGAAAATTTCCTTCAAAGGCTTGTCGTCGATTTGCAGGGAAGGCGTCAGATTGTCGCAATTTTCGCGGCCTTTTTCTTTTTTGAAATGAAACAGCCCGGAATTGTATTTCTCGTCCGCTTTGTTGAAAAGATGGAACAGCCGCTTGTAAACATTCTCCCCGTTGCGCAGCGCCATCAATCCGCCGTAAGCCTCCATTCCCCGATCCTCACAGATGCGGAGAAACACGATCCGGTCGATGGTCTGCTGAACGGCGAAGTTCAATTCCCGCTGGGAAAGGTTCGGATTGCGCAGTGCGATGTTGCGGGCCAGGAGTTCCCGCCAGTTCTCAATCTCTTGCAGAAAAGCGGTGTCAACCTCGGTGGTGCCTTTTTTGCCTTTCTTGGCTTCGACGTATTTGTCAAAGGAGCCTTTCAGGATGGCATCTCTGGAAAAGATGTCGGCGATTTCCTCCCACCGGACTGCATAATCCGTGTATTGTAGATAAAGGATGCGGGAGTGGGAAACCTTGTCGATTTTCGACGGTTTCACCCGGCAGTCGTAAACAGCAAATTCCTCGAAATCAGTCAAAATGCTCAGGGGCAGCTTGGCGCTCCAGCCATAGCGGCGCAACTGGTAGGCCGGATGGATGTCTTCCTGGATATTGATGGACGGTTTCTTCGCTTCCAGAAAAAACTTGCGGGCGCCGCCGATCCGGAAGCAGTAATCCGGCGCCTTGGTTATGCCGCCGACCTTGATGGCGTCTTCGTGGATAACGTCCTTGTAAGCTTCAGCATAGCCCTGTTTGTTGGCGACATCCCAGCCCAATTCCTCGAAAAAAGGGTCTATGAATTCACGGCGCACCTGGGTTTCATTGTAAATGCCTTTTTTATACGATTCCAGATTGCAATCGAACGTCTCAATTAATTTTTTGATTCTGTCAGGTACGCTCATAGTTCATTACCTACTTTATTGGTGCATAACGGTGGAACTAAGCCGCCGCCGCATGGCGCGAGATTTGCATTTTCGCAAAGAGCGTGACAGGCGTGAGCGGTCGGCTTTAGTGAATTGTTGTGCATTATTAATGTTACCATGGTATAGTGCGAAAGTCTCTTCCATTTTCTTTGACTGTGAATGTCCTTGGGATATTTAATTGGAAGTTTTTTAATTCTTTACTGATTTCAGATTTCAAAGATTTCATCCTTCGATTATCGATCATAGCGTAATCAATCTCTTTTAAGATTTCGCTTTTTCTTTTTCTGCTACTGATATTTCTTCTACCGCTGTTCTTTAACAGTATCATGAATATCATCAAAGCTCTTCTACAATACCTTGAAACTAAATGGATATCAGATTCATATTTCATTTCTCCAGAACCATGGAGGAGAGTACTTCTAATGTTATAAAGTTTCTTTAATTTTTCGAATACTTCAAGTGAATCAAAACCAGACAAACCTAATAGGAAAGCTGCTCTAAGAGCAAGCTTATATTTTATATCAAAAGATCCATCATTAAACAGAGCTTCCAGGCAAATTATGGCACTTATAAAACCCTCGTTGTTGCTAACTGATTTTTTTTCAGCTTCATAAAAATACTCCAATGCAATTGTTAGAAAACTATTTTCTTTGACTACATCGATATATTTATCATGTAGAGTTCCTATAAATCTGAGAAATTTAGGCACGTAGGGTTCGATTTCACTTACTGCTGCATCTGGCAAGTGGGTTTCTATTGAAACATAGAGCCTTCTCTCCGTTCCTAGTTTTTCGGGGGATGTAATAGAAACACCACCTCCGCTACTTAATTCAGGAGTCTTATGCGTAATTAGGCATGATATCCACAAATAGGGTTCTAACCTTCTTTCACCCCTGTCGTCTTCATCACCAAGTATGTAGGCGTTTAACTCATCTTCTTTTTTCTCAAGTAAAATTTCGTTTTTTACTAACCAAAACTTTCTTCTCAAGCGAACTTGCTTTGGAATTAATCCTTCAATCTCATAATTCCATTGAAATAATTTTTTACCCATTTGTCATTAGCTTGCAGTGCACATAAATATAGAATGGTCCAAATTTCAGATGCATATATTCTACTGCCAATAGCGGCAATACAGTAAATATACAACGCATTATCCGGATAATCAAGAGATGATCGGGGAGTTGATAGAAGAGTAGTTTTATAATTCCTTTCCGATTAAATATAGGGTAAAACCAATATAGCTTGTTAATAATATAACTGCCTCCCACCGGTCCATTTTTCTCTTACCCCCGGTAAACATGGCCATAAACAAGAAGATTGTCCCGGCTGCAAGCATGTACAGATCCGTATTAAATATGGTATTATAATGAATGGGTTTAATGAGGGAACTGACAGATAAAATGAGGAAGATGTTAAATATGTTGGAACCGATTATATTACCAACAGCTATGTCATTATTCTTTTTAAGTGCCGCAACTACGGATGTTGCCAGTTCGGGCAACGATGTTCCCGCTGCCACAATGGTCAATCCGATTATTTCTTCGCTTACACCCAATGCTGTTGCTATGTCAATTGCATTATTTACTATCAGTTTACCGCCCGCTACCAAACCGGTTAAACCAAAAAGAATGAAAAACCAGATTTTCAGGTTGCTCAAATTCGCAGGCTTCAATCCGGGATCTGCCGGGTCTCTTTTTAGTTGCTTATACACGTAGAAGAGGAAAAGCCCAAACATAATGAGCAGAATCAGTCCGTCAATGCGTGAAAGAATTGGTGTGCCGGCATGGAAGAAATCATTGGTCAACAGATAAAGCATTGCAACCGCAAAAAGGGAGATTGGAATTTCTTTCCAGACGGTGCTTGATTTTACAAACAATGGAGTAATAAGTCCCGTGATACCGAGAATGATGAACAAATTGAAATTATTGCTGCCAATGACGTTCCCGAATACAATATCGTGGTGGTTCTGGAACGAGGCAAAAGAATTCACCACCAGTTCAGGTGCTGATGTACCAAACGAAACAATGGTCAGTCCGATGGCAAGGTCTGATATGTTGAATTTTTTTGCCAGGGCTGACGCACCCTTTACTAACCAATCTGCACCGATGATGAGTAATGCGAATCCAAGTGCCAGAAGCAAGCCGGGGACTAACATACGGATGGTCCTTTTTCCATTATCATGAGCATTTAACCGATCACTTCACAAACCCATGCTCTTCAAGGCATTGCCTGATGTTTTGCCAGGTGAACTCGATATCCGGGTCCAGTCCGACTGAAAACCGGATCAAGCCTTCAGACAACCCCATCTCTTTTTGAATTTTTTCAGGAACCTCCGACGAGGTGCTTTTCCCCGAATTACTGAAGAGTGTTTTAAAATATCCCAGGCTTACAGCAAGGTATCCTATCCCCTTTTCCTGCATAGCCACCATTAATTCATTTGCCCTGTCGGTTGTTCCAAGGTCGATACTGATCATTCCACCAAATCCAAATTGCGGATTCATCGTTCTCTTTATCAGATCATGACCCGGATGCTCCTCCAATCCGGGATAAACCACTGTAAGACCGTGTTCCTTGAATTTTTTTGCAAGAAAAGAAGCATTTTCACTATGCTTTTGAAGCCTGATATGAAGTGTAAAGAGGTTTTTATGAATATTTGCAGCCCTGAAGGGATCAAGCACCGGTCCAAGCAACATGGCAGTACCCGAATGCACGTCGATCAGCGAATCGATAAACTCTTTGCTGCCGCATATGGCTCCGGCAACACAATCACTTTTCCCGTTAATGAATTTGGTCATGCTGTATACCACCACATCCGCGCCCAGCTTGCTGGGAGAAAAGATCATAGGAGTAAAGGTATTGTCCACAACCAGTTTCAATCCATGTTCCTTTGAGATCCGGGCAAGTTCAGGTATATCGGAAATCTGTAACAGCGGATTTGTAACCGTTTCAGTGTAGATCACGCGGGTATTTTCCCTGACTGCTTTTCTTACGGCATCCAGGTCAGTAATGTCAACAAAGGAAACATCAATGTTAAATTTTGGCAGGTAGTTATTGAAAAAAGCATAGGTTCCCCCATAGGTGGTAATGCTGGATACGATGTGATCACCGGAGTTACAAATCTGCAATATGGCTGAAGTAATGGCAGCCATTCCGGAGCCGGTGACCCAGCCCGCTTCTGTACCTTCCATTGCTGCAAGCGCATCAGAGAGTTCATGATTGGTTGGATTCCAATGCCTTGAGTAGAGAAAACATCCTTCCCTCTTCCCTTCAAAGGTATCGGTCATTACATCCCCCCTGGAAAAGGCAAACGTGGAAGAATCGGAAATGGACGGATTCACGCCATCATAGGGGCTCAGGTGCATGGATTTTTGCAGGTCAACTGCCGGATTGTATTTCATGGCTCTTCAGAATTGGTTCGATCTTAAATGTATGGAAAGTTACTCTTACTTACAAGATGCTGATGCGTTTTTCCTGCTCAACTGGTTCCTGTCATGGTTCCTGGTTCCTGCCCGCCCGACTGAACGACTTCAGTCGTTCGGGCGGGGTTCCTGGTTCCTGGCCATGTGAAATAGCGGTAACTCCTGACGGAGTGCTAAATCATTGATAATTCCCTTCTCTCCGTATTTCTCAATCTCTTCGTCTCAAAGTCACTCCCTCTCCCCCTCTCATCTTTTACCGAGGTCCCAGGATCCACTTTTACTACCCACTGCGTACTGCAGACTGGGGGCTGCCGACTTTCTCCCCGGCTCACAGTCACATAGTCACTTCGTCTCTCAATCTTTCCCTCTTAACCCGCATTATTCATGCAAAAACGCAGTGCATTGCATGAATGTGTGATGGATAGAGGGAAGCAATGCGGGAAACCCCGACAAGAAAATACCCAAATTTGAGGATTGGAATGAACTCAAATTT
>Ga0315547_1001555_pt1 | contig 17915 bp, 18 predicted proteins | sample SalMarSW160240MG_2_FD_202542 | JGI IMG/M metagenome (GOLD analysis project Ga0315547, IMG submission 202542) | Salt marsh sediment microbial communities from the Plum Island Ecosystem LTER, Massachusetts, United States - Salt Marsh Sediment SW1601-240 ...
GGGGCATGAACACCTTAGCCGTGGACGCTGATCGTATTCGTAGTATCGCCGCTTGGCCATGGATAGTTAGTCTCAACTTGACAGCGAGTTAGAATTAGCCGCGCTCTCCAACTCCGATCGCGGTGGTTTCGTGAAGTAGTTATCTGAAAACGTCAAGCCGAATCCGTCACCCTCGAACCGCGGGAAGGTGTGGAGGTGAACATGTAAGACCTCTTGCATGGCGGCCTTGCCGTCAGCGAGAAACAGGTTGACTCCTTCACACTTGAGTCCAGACCCCCGGAGCGCCTCAACCATTTCCTGGGCGACACGGAACATCTGAGCACCCGTCTCTGGATCGAGATCTGCGAGATAGGCGGCATGCATTTTGGGTACTATAAGCAAGTGTCCTGGGTTAACTGGCTGAATGTCCATAAACACAGAAATGCTGTCGTCGTGGTGTACGAATGCTACGTCCCTTTCACCGTTGACAATATCGCAGAAAATGCAGTTGCTCACCTAAACTCCTTATGCAATCCAACGCCCCGGTTCAGCGGCGGCGCTTCACCTGCGACTGCGCTGGTTACGGGAGATCCAGCGCTTCGCTCACTTCCGGTGACACCTTGTCCAACCCCTCGAGTTCAAGTGCGATTTCCTTAGCGCGGTCCCGCAGCTTGGCCCGCGTTTCAACGACTTCGCGGGTTTCATTGGCGATGTCAGCGCGAAGGCGTTCATCCTTAGGGATGGGCAAGAGCACTTCGAAGATCCGCTTGCCGAGCGTGTCGATGATGTCGCGCGTGAATTGTTTGGCTCGCATTTGGCGACGGACGATTGGCGCGTTCAAGAGCGCGAGCAACAGGTACGGGTCGATCTCGTGAGGCTTCTCGTCGCGGAGTTTGTAAAGGCCGCCACAGTAGAGAATCTTGGTGTCCTTTTCGGTGAGGATGCAGGACGTGCCGACGAGATACGTGCCGTCGCGGACAACGAGGATATCCCCGTTCTTCACGTCCTGGGCATTGTATGCGTAAATCTCCTCGGAGACGGCCTGCTTGGGGTCGCCCTTAAGCTCCCAGTTGGAGATGTCCGACGTGCGGATAAACGGAATGTCGCCGGTCCCGTAGGCCATCTTGCCTACCTCAATCCCCGTGTTCCAAGAGAGCACCCCGTCCTTCACCAACTTGTCGAGAGATACCAGATGGTTTGACCCGCCCAACGCGGCAATGTCCGCCTCTAACTCAGGATCGTAGTACCTCGGCATGAATACGTTGTTGCGGAGCCTTGAAAGGGCCAGGACGAAACCCGGGTTGCCGTGCTCAACGACCTCCACTACCGCGTCGTCTGGAACCGCCTCGTCCAGCGTCTTGATGTAGCCCTGGACCCAATACGGAATCTTGCGGATCTTGTCGCGGAGACGGGACCGCTCCGTAACCAAGTCCCTGACTTCGTGCGTAATCTGCGCTGCACGCGCGTTGTCCTTTGGGACCGGAAGCACCAGTTCGCGGAACCGGTCGCCGACCGTGTCGATGATGTCTGCTGTGAACTGCTTGGCGCGAATCTGGCGCTTGACGATAGGCGCACTCAGGCACGCCAGGAGGAGCCAGGGCGAGACGGGCGAGTCCTCTTTCACGCGGAATTTGAGCAAGTGCGATTGGTAGAGCAAAGGCAGATCGGATTCAGTCACAAGGGCAACTTGCCCGATCAGATAGGTCCCGTCGCGGACAAACAAGATGTCTCCGGACCGCACATCCTGGGAAGGCCCGTACTCCCCGTAAATATCTTCGCTGACGCCTTGCTTTGCGTCCGTTTTCAGTTCCCAATTGGAGACGTCCGAGGTTCGGACAAAGGGAATCGTGCCCGTGCCGTATGCCATCTTGCCGATTTCGTTGCCGGTCGCGGCCTGTATGTGTTTCTTCGCCAAGAGATCCCCCAGCACAACCAGGTTGTGCGTCTTACGCAAGTCAGCGAGTCTCGCGGTAATCCCGGGGTTGTAGTACTTGGGCAGGAAGACATTGCGGCGAATAGCCCCGAGGGTCATCGTAAAGCCCGTGTGGTCTTGAGTGGGAGTTGTGGTCATCATCGCGGCTCCTCACCACTTCCCAATGATTGTAGCCCATCTCTCATGGACGCTGGGGATTTCATCCAACAGGACGCCGTTTCCAGCTTTATCCTTCCGGATGGTCGGATTGCCGCGTGAGTCGTGCCCGCACCACTTCACATCCGCCATGAAGATTTCGTAGTCCTCGTCCTTCTTGGGCTTGGTGTTTTCGACGAACAGGACGCAGACTTTTGCATGGGTGCCGCCCTTGCCGCTGGTCTTGAAAAGCGCTTCGGGCATCGACACAACGCCGCGAATCTTTACCTGGCCCCTCAGCCAGGAGACGACATATTCGTAGGTCGGCATGCCGAAAACCGCTTCGGGCAACACAATGCCGAGGCGTCCGCCCGGTTTTAGAAGTTGCAGGCATCGCTCGAGGAACAGGATTTGAGGCGGTTGATCGTCGTGGAGCGTCGCCGTCTCCTCAAGCGCCTTCGTTTGCTTGTTCCTCTTCCATTTGTGGCCGAGGTCGAACTGCGACAGAATTTTGTCGCCTTTGACCACGATCTTTTTGCCAAAGGGAGGATTTGTGAGCACGACGTCGAAGGAGCCGGGCCTGATCTTCTGCAGCATGGCTTCGGTCCAGTCCTTGAATGACTCCAAACTGTTGGCGCAGAACACGCCACCGCGCCCGTCACCGACGAGGGCCATATACGCCTTGCAGACCTTGGCAAGGAACGCGTCCTTGTCGATGCCTCGAAAGCGGTCGGTGGCAACCTCAAACTCGCGTTTGGTCAGTTGTCGTTCGGACCAGCCCTTGCGCTTTGCGTTCTCACGGAGCTGCGCCCACACGTGCGAGAGTGCGTTGATGAGGAATCCACCAGAGCCGCATGCGGGGTCGATGATTCTCTCACCGGGCTTGGGATCGACGATCTTGACCATCATTTCGACGACATTGCGCGGTGTGAAAAACTGGCCCTCCGAACCGCGCAGAGCCGGGCCGATGAACACCTCAAAAGCATCGCCGATAGCGTCTCGGTCAGCCTCCATGATGCAGTAGTTCTGGAGTTCGCCCACGACGTAGGCGAGGCTATCGGCATCTAGTTTGATCGTGTCACCGGGGTCGAACACATCGCCGTACGCGGCGTCTTTCACCCGCTCAAAGAGCTCTTTGATCCGGCCCTGGATCTCGCTGTGCGGTTCGCCCACTCCTGCGCGGAAGGTCACAGTTTCGTCCGGGTCAGTATCCTGTTCGTCGAGGATCTTGCAGAACAGGAGATTGATGATCTCCTGCGCGAGCGTCTCGTCCCGGGTGATTCCAGTGGTCATACCAGCGAGGTGGTTCCGCAGGTCGCGGAAGATGGCCTTGAGGTTTGATGGCTTTCGCAGGTCCTTCCGGTTGAAAAGGCCGATGTCCTCGATCCGCTGTCCCTTGCGGGGGATGTTGGGCAAGACCTCGTAGGTGCGGCGGCCGTCCTTGTGGTGGACCTTGCGCACGTACAAGTGTTCACCGCCGTTGAACCAGACCCCGACCTCGGCTGCGGACATGTCCATGTAGAGCCGCAATTGGTGTTCGCCGTCCTTGCGCTCTTTCTTCTTACATTCAACCACCATGAACAACTCGTCCTCTGTCTTGTCGGGCGAACGAAAAACGGCGATGTCCACCGGATAGGACCTGTCTTCGTCTGATGGGCGGATTCTGACCCGGTATTGCGGGCGCGTCTGAATCTGATCTTTGCTGTAGCCATAGTCCTCGACCAAGCGGCGGGCGAAGATCTGGACGGCATCCACTTCTTCCGGGCCAGCCTTTACCCAGTGACCAGAGACGAAATCCTGGACCTGACCTTCTCGGCCCTCCGCCTCTTCAACCTTCTCAAACTTGGGCCTCTTCCTCACTTGCGACTCCTCGCATCCAGTTTTTCGGCGTATTGCTCGATCAGCCCCGCATCCGCGAAGCTGAATTTCTCATTGTCTCCGATAATAATGTGGTCGTGTACCTTCATGCCCATCAGCAGGCAGGCAGAAACAAGATCGCGCGTAACTCTCTCGTCATCCCCGCTGGGTTTCGCTAGACCAGACGGGTGGTTATGGACGACGACGAGAGCAGCAGCCGAGTGTCGAAGCGCGAGCTTGATAACTTCACGCGGATATACGTGCGCGGCGGTCAGCGACCCCTTGGTGACGTCACAAATCTTCAAGATGTGATTCTGTCCGTTAAGTAGAATGACCTTGAACACCTCCTGATCTATGTCTCGCATCTCTTGATACAGAAGCTTCAAGACGTCGTCCGATGACTCGACGTATGACCGGTCTTGGAAACCTTCAGAAAGATAACGCTTGCTCATCTCAATCACCGCCAGGAACTGAGCGATCTTGGCTGGGCCAAGGCCCCGCACGGCCTGCAATTCCTGTATCGGAGCAGCGTAGAGACCTCGAAGTGAGCCGAAACGTGAAAGAAGATCCTCAGCTAAACTAATAGCACTTTTACCTTTTACACCTATACGAAGGAAAATTGCCAGTAGTTCAGCATTAGTGAGCGTTTCTGGGCCTTTCAAGAGTAGTTTTTCTCGTGGGCGTTCCTCTGCCGGCCATTTTGCGATTGCCTTCGTGCGACGTGTTCCTGGCATGCGCGTCTTTTCAATTATCTTCGATCTAACCATCTGCATTCCTCGCCGTCTAACGACTAAGCTCACCTGCTGGCAATGAGCGTCGGCGAATTGCCAGTCAGGTGGAGCGCATTGTTCGATTCAATTTATCCATATTGACAAATCGTCAGAATCTCCAGTTTTACTACGAGTATAAGCATGCGCTATCGCAATTCCCACGCTTGTAAGTGTCGTGCTTTTCATTGGTGAATTTTCCCATACATCATATATAATAGCCATATTCTCATTCTTATTTATTAGGTCCTTTTTTATTTCTTCATCGCTTATTACGTATTTCTTCCAGAAGGCCTCTATTTTTAGATACTCCGTTTCACTAATTTCTTCTTCTTTTGTTTTATTTTTTAACATCTTAAAATCTGTAGCATTGAATTGAAAAAGACTATTATCACGTAAGCAAGGTATTAATAGCTTTTCGGTACCGCTGATTTGCTCAATTTCACTGTTAAATTGCTCTTTGGAAAAGCCTTTTGTAAAAACTCCTGGGTAAGTCTGTTTCAAGATATTGGTAATGCTTGAGCTGCCAATTGAAATGCTACCACATCCAGCAAATTCTAAGTGCTGGTAGCTCGCTTGACTCTTGGGCAAGTCTTTTGCGAAGGGAGCTAAACGATGTCCAAGATAATATTGCAGCATATTTAATGAATCCATTCGCAAATAGCGTGTATATTTGAGGGAGAATATTATGCTTAAAGCACAGAGCTGTGAAGTTGTCAGTTTTGGCGCAACAGCAAGAGATTCATTTAGAACAATCTGAAGGAGACCTCTTTGATCTACTTTTGTTCTTTCGACTAATATGTCAACTAGGAGGTCACCTAAATCCTTATCACCTGATTTTGCATATTCTTTCTGAACTGTAAAAAGAGAATACTGAAAATCTGGGTCTTGTGCCTGATTCAAAGCTTCACGATTTCGATTTTCCAGTTCATTTAAAAATTTCCCTGTAATTTCTTCGGCGCGCTTTTTGGCTGTATCAGCTGCAACTACAGAAAGATGCTCAAAATTGTTTTTGAAAACATCAAGAGCTATCTCCTTTACATCCGAATATGTGAGCCCAGTTTGGATATTTATAGATTTGGCCTGAATATTGACCGAGTCATCACCAGATTTCTGAACCTGTTTATCACTCATGGTCTTTCCGCTCTCCTATACTTACATCTCTGCCTGCTTGTATATTAACTGACCGTGAGCCCGATTTCTGTTTTTGAACGGTTTTATTCCTCTGGCGAGATACTATCCATCCTATTATTGCAAGAGGTATGGCTACCGCCAATCCACTAAACAACCAAGTTTTGTTTTCAATTATCCATTCAATCATTTTGTTTCTTTCAATCGAACTAGTGAGTATACTGCAAATATGAAATATATGGTCTCAAGAAGCTACAAATCTGCAGTATAGCCAATTAACCGCCGTGCCGGCCTACCCCAAGAGACCTACCGCGGCGGGCTTTCAACGCTAACGGTCCCCATCGCTCCGGCCTGCCCTCACCCCCCTTGCCGCCCCCCCCTCCCAGACCCACCCCCCCAGGCTTACCCCCCGTTAAGGTATCCTATTGGACGTCTGGGCGGGGGGGATGCTCAAAAGGGGGGTTCGGTTTTGGTACGCGCCTAAACTCCTCGACATCCCTGTCTCGTCATCCGGCGCTACCAAAAGCCCTCCGCTTGCCCGAGATAGTGGAAACGCCACTCGCTGCCTCATTCACTGCCGGCGTCGCTTAACAAACGGCGAGAGGGTTCTTGCGGACTGTCGAGGTAGGGTGGGCTGTCCTGGAAGGCCTCTAAAGGCGCATCGCATCTGGATCGTCGATTGACTCTCAGCGGACATTCGGGAATAGTAATATCACTGTGGACTCGAATCTTGAAGCACAGATCGAGGAACTCGCCGCTCTGGTACGCTCCAGCCGCTATCTGGTGGCCTTCAGCGGGGCGGGCATCAGCACCGAAAGCGGCATCCCCGATTTTCGTGGGCCGCAGGGTATCTGGAAGAAGATGCGCCCCATCGAGCTTCAGGAATTCCAGGCCGATCCGCAGGCCCGCCGGGAGTACTGGCGGCGCAAGATCGAGGGCTACCCACAGATGCGGGATGCCGAGCCGAACGAGGGTCATCGAGCCCTCTCCCGCTTATTCGAAACAGGATTCCTGAAAACGATGATCACCCAGAACATCGATTCTGTGTGATACTTTCTGACACACCCTGCCTCTAATTTCTTGTAGTATCTATCTTTGTTAAGTCACCACACAGAAACTAGGACCCTAAAACCAGGGTCGAGAAAATGTTCTGTGTGGTGGCTAACAGACAGGGATTTTTCATACTCCTCCAGTAACTATCACAACTCCACCAGATACCTTGGATGAAAGGCTTTTTCGGTTACCTTCACTTCCTGAATCTCAGCAACCTTGTAGGCCTTCGTCGTTTGCGTTGGTATACCTGCCCTGAGAAGTTCAAACACGTAGAGGAGCAGATTACCCGTCTTAGGCAGGCGAAGCGAGTACGGTTCCGTCAGACGGACCACGCCGTGATAGGAGATCTCGACATACAGACGGTTCCGAGCCCCATAGCGGATCAAATCGAGTTTACCGAATGCTGAGGTCAATCTGCGGGGGGCACGCTGCGAGAGTTCCACTTGCTGTAATTGCGGAAAAGATACCCGTCGAATCGGCGTCTCCTCCGGATTGGAGGAAATCAAGGGGATTTTTTCAACTATGGGAGCCGCCTCGACCCATCTCAGCGCGCCACTGCGCAATTCCTCGAAATAGGACTCTGCCGGCGGGAGGACGGGGAGTTGATGCCCGAGTTGGTCACCCCAGTTTGCCTGCAGAGTATCGAAGTCAACCGCCGCTAGTATGCCCTCCACCGAAGGCGCAGGTAGTGATTTGAACGCAAACTTTTTCCGCAGCGTTTCGCTTGCTTTCTGCAGCTCGATCTGTTCGCCATAGTTGCGAATGATGTTCACCACATCGTAGAGATCCCGCGCTCTTCCCCGACGTTCGCAGAGTGCCCGGGTCTTCTCGGCGAGGATTTCATTCACGCTGTAGCAAAGTATGGACACCGGCGGTTGCGGTGCATCGCTGTAGAAATGCCGGATGGGACGTTTCTCAGGGCTTTCAGCGATGAGCTCATGCTGCGTCAGATCGATCTTGATGCGAGGAAGGGTCCTGGTTTGGGGCATGAGAGGACCGCGGTAGGAGATCTTTCCCAAAAAGGTCTTTCGGTCGGCCTTGTCGAAGCTTTCCTTAACTTCGATCCCGTCTTGCGGGAAATAAATGCCGGTCTCTTCCGTTATTTTTTCCGTACATTCCAACAGCGCCGTGCGGTACACCTCTACTCCGTAAGCCATGCCTTGAGGTACGGTGAAGTCCAGATCTTCGGAAAACCGATAAGTTTCAAAGAAGCACTTCTTCAAGCAGGTGCCGCCCTTGAACACCCAGTTGCAGAGCAGAGGATGTCCGGCGATCCCCATCAGGAGCCAGCCGAGAACATAATCCTTCTCCACGACGTTGGGGAACAATTCTCGCCCGGGAGCGATCGAGAGAACCTCGTTTTTTGGGATCATGTCCCCTCCAGGGGCACGTTGATACGCAGCTTCCAGCGCGTTATGATTGGTCCTTTCTCAGGACCTGCCGGATCCAGTTTACTGATACCGGAGGATATATGGTCCCTGCACGATTTCAGCCAAGTGTTGGGAACCTTTCCTAAGAGTTCCCCGGTGAATGCCAGTCTCTTGAAGATGACCCCGCGATTCAATTTCAAGGCATACTTCAGGAGCAGTTCCGGTTTAGAGTCGCTGCTTGTCCAATAGGCACGAAGGATATCCATCATATGACGTCCACCGCCGGCCAGTTCCGGAATATCCAGTGCATCGATCACTGTACGGTGGCGATCGGCGATAAGAATGGGAATGTTGTTTCGCCAGATCTTTTTCGTACCGAAGAGCTCCCGTTCAGGAATACGGTGAGTGCGGAAATGAATGTAAGCCATCCGCCGGTTGCTTGTCCTCTGATAGCGGGTCGTGAATACAACAATGGTATTGAATACCTGTTCGGTGAGATCCCAGTATTCGGCAGCGCTGAAACCACTGATGTAGCAGGGAGAGAAAAGTTCCAAGGCCATCGCCCATGGATCTTCGGGAGCGATGTCCGGGTGTGGGGAAGACAGGGGAACGAGGATGTACACTCCACGGCTTGCACGCTTGAGCCATTCCTTCTTTTCGAGGCGTAAGAGGATTTTGTTGGCCAAAGGGAGGCTTAAGCCGAACTTCTCAGTAATATCCTTGTTCTTGATCGTGGTCTTTCCATTTCGTATGAACTCACCCAGGATGTTACGTTCGCGGGAGCTTAATCCGCGGTGTTCTTTGTCACTGACAATACGATCCATTCCTAAACCCCACTGATATTATACTTAGACTACCAATAAAGACATTTTTTGTCTCTAATTGCAATTATAATATAACTAAATCGTCTATTCAAGTTTCTTTTTACTTTTCCCATGCGGATGCGATCGGCGCACCACCTCCTTCAGGTCCTCCAGGGCCAGGTGGGTGTAGAGCTCGGTGCTGGTGATCTGGGCATGTCCCAGGATGGCCTGGATGTGCCTTAAGTCTGCCTGGTTGCGCAGCAGGTGGGTGGCCATGGCGTGGCGGAAACTGTGCGGGCTGATGCGTTTTGTCACCCCACTGGCCTGGGCGGCATGAAGCACGATCTTGCTTACGGATCGAGACGAAAGCCGGCCCCCACCTCGGTGGCTGACGAAAAGGGCCTTCTCCTGCTGCCCGCAGACCATCCAGGGGCGTACCAGCCGGCGGTAGGTTTCGGTGTACCGGCGGGCCGCCTCTCCCACCGGCACCAGCCGGTCTTTCTTTCCCTTAGGGTTCACGATGAGAAGCTCCGCCCTTTCGAAGGAGAAATCGGAAAGGTTCAGCGTCACCAGTTCCCGACGGCGTATGCCGGTCGAGTACAGAAGCTCCAGGATCGAGCGGTCGCGCAGGCCCATGGCCGTGTTGGGCTTCACCGCTTCCAGCACCTGGAGGGTCTCCTCCGGAGTGAGCACCTCGGGCAGGGAAGGGGGCCAGGGCAGGGGGGGAAGAGTCTTTAGCCCGTAGGGGGATTGTAGGATCGTGCCCTTCTTCTCCAGCCAGCCGAAAAACCCTTTCAGGCTCTCATGGTAGGACCTCAAGTGGTGCACCGAGATGGGCTTTCCTTGAGCGGTGCGGTACTCTTGGGTGAGGAAGAGCAGGTACGTATCGACATGCTCCCGGGTCACTGCCGAAGGCTCGTAGATGCCCCGTTCGGCCAGGTGCCGGAGAAAGCGGGCAAGGGTCCCCTTTCGGCGCCGGATCGTGGTCTCAGACAGCCCTCGGGCCTGCAAGGAGGAAAGGTAGGCGGAACATTCTGCGTCAATCATCATGGGCTTCGATCTGGTGCCGTTCTCTCGGGTGGCAGCGCTTGAGCACCTTTTTCAGATCGGCGATCTCCACGCGGGTGTAGCGCTGGGTGGTGGCGATGGAGGCATGCCCCAGGATCCGTTGGATGTGGCGGATGTCCGCTCGGCCCTGAAGCAGGTGGGTGGCGCAGGTGTGGCGAAGCCCGTGGGGGCTCACCCGTTTGCGGATCCCCGCCTTGCGGCCGTAGCTTCTCACCAGGAAGCTGATGTTGGTGTAGTGAAACCTCTTGCCACGGAGGCTTATGAAGAGAGACGGCTGATCGGCGGAGGCCAGGTAGGGACGGGAGGCGGACAGATAGCGGCTCAGGTACTCTCGGACCACCTCCCCCAGGGGGACGATCCGCTCTTTGCTGCCCTTGCCGCGAACCCGAAGCTCCGCGTTGCGCAGGTCCAGGTTCTGCACGTTCAAGGCGGCCAGCTCGCTCACTCGGATGCCGGTAGAGTACAGAAGCTCCAGCATGGAGCGGTCGCGCAGGCCCAAAAGGTTTTCCGGATCAGCGGCTGAGAGAAGTCTTCCCACTTCCCGTTTGGTCAGCACGTCCCGGGGCAACTGGTCGAGGAGGCGGGGGAACTCCAGATCTGAAGTGGGATCCTGGAGTACGGCGGACTGCTGAAGCAGGTAGCGGAAGAACTGCCTCAGGCAGGTCAGGCGTTTTCTCTGGGTGGAGCTTCTTAAGGGATTTCCCCGAAAGCGCTCCAGCGACACCTCCAGCTGGTAGTCGGCCAGAACCGTGCGGTCCACCTCGGTGAGCCGGTCGATCCCTCGAGCCTTCAGATACTCAAGGAAGCGCCTGACGTTGCGAACATAGTCGGGGATGGACAGCTCGGAAAACTTTTGAAGCTTCAACTGTTGAGCGAAGCGGGAAAGCCAGGCCTCTGGGCTGAGCATAGCCTTCGTCTCACTTGCCGGGATCCCGGGCGGGGCTCACCCTAGAAGCCCCGCCCGGGTCTTTCCGTTTGTTTTTGCCGCTTTTCCCGCCGGCAGCGGTACCCACTTTTGCTAACTCCTTTTCTTTCATACAGTTACCTCCAATAAAGTGGGTAATACCCGCTTTTACCCGCTTTACCCACTTTGGGGTATTTGCTTGCGCCGTAATCACCTGCGCCCAATCGGGTCGAATTCCCCACTTTCCCTGCCTTTGCCCAGCATGCGTACCGTCTCTCATGCCGGCGCTCCTTCGGCCAGAAGCCGTGAGGCGATCGCCTCGGGGGTGGGGATCATCGAGCAGTCAAGACGTTCGATCGGCTCATCGGCCGCCAGGCGGTAGCTGTTGCGCATTCCCCGCTGGCCCCCCTGGGCCACCTGCAGGTATTCGTAGTCGGTGAGTTTGCGCAGGTACTTCTTCACCGACTCTCCTCCCACCCAGCGCACCTGCCGGCGGATCTGTCGGGCGGTGAGCGTCACCTCGGTGGGCTTCAGATCGCTTGTCTTTGCCTGCTCGCAGAACATCGCCCGCAGCTCTTCGTACAACCTCACCAGGCTGCGGGGGAGCTCGGCAAAGGTGGAGGAAAGCACTCCGCCCACCATGATCCGGTAGGCCACCCGGTAGTCGGTGAGATCGCACTCGATGTACTCTATCTCCTCGCCGCCGGCACTCTCTCGGCTTCGCTTACGCTGTTTCTGGTACTGCCGCAGGAAGCACACCGCGGCGATCAGGTCCACGAAACGCTCGTGGTCCCTGCGGGTGCGCACTAAGGCGGTGGGGAAGTCCAGGTAGGAGGCGAAGGGGTTGACGATCGGAAGGGGCGCCAGCAGCCGCTGAGCGGCATGGTGTTTGCGTACGATTTGGGGAACAGCGCTGCGCCGCTGCTGAAGGCGCTTCAGGCTGTACTTCTCCCGCTGGGCCTGGTGGATCCTGCGGGTTTGGGCCTCCGACTCATCGGCGTTGATCAGGAAGAAGCGGGAGGCGTTCTCCGGGTTGAGGTCGCCCCGTGTGGTGCTCATCACCAGGGACACCACCGCCCGGCGGCTCACCTGAATGCTTTTCATCTTTCCGGTCTTCTCGTCCTTCACCGTAACCATGCGGGAAAGCTCGCGGCTTGAGAGCATCTCGCGGACCTGGTGCTCCACGGCCTCGGAGTGAACCGCCTCGCCCAGAACCAGAAACTTGTGCTCTAAGGCCCCCTCAGGCAGGTAGTTGAGCGCCTGGTCGGAGAGGGATGTGACCGCGATCAGCTCCTCCTCAGGCATGAGCCGGCGTACCGTGTCCACCAGGAGGGATTTCCCGGAGGCGGACTGGGAGAGAAGAAGCAGGCAGATGGGTTCCTGGAGCTTGCGGGAGGAGGCGGCCAGGTACACCAGTTGCTTGTTCAGATCCTCCCCCACGTAGCCGAGGGCCTCCATGTCTCTGACGATCTCGTCGAACAGGTGAGGGCTGCGCAAGAAGGCGAGGCCCAGCCGGCGATCCCCCTCGGAGAGCTCAGGCGGCCGGCCGGCTTCCGGTTCGACGGCAAAGCGGCGGTCCCGCTCCTCTTCCAGATGCTCGAGGATTCGCACCAGGTCGTTCTCGATGCGCTTGGGCTCAACGCCGAACAGCCGGCCCAGGTGCTCGCTGTAGGTGGTGCGGGAGCGGGCGGAGTACAGATCCAGGTTGTCGTAGAAGCGCTCGGTGCGGTACTCGGCCCGGATGTTCACCCGGAGGCTGGCCACGAACAGCTCCCGCAGCCCCGAGACCCGGTAGCGAATCTCGCCGAAGGTGAGCAGCAGGGCGGCCCGCTCCCGATGAACTGTAATCTCCCGAGGGCCTTCCGGCGGTCGCAAGGCAGGGGCGGAGGCGATCTTCTGTTTGAGGGCCTTCGGGTCGGCGCCGCCGGCCAGCTCCTCGTTCCAATCCTTGGCTTCTGGGAAGATCTTCTTGACCGCAAGGCCTTCGGAAAGAAGCCGGGAAGCGAGCTCCTCAGTTGCCCGCCGCCCTGCCTCATCGTTGTCCAGGGCCAGCACCACCGTCTTTACCCGGTCTTCCTTGAGGGCCTGAAGGTGTTCCTCGGTGAGGACCGCGGCCCCGTAGAGGGACTGCACGTTCTCTATGCCGAGCTCCATCAGGCTCAAGGCGTCGAGGATACCCTCGGTGAGCAGGATCTCCTCGAAGGCACGGCCGGCGCTTCGGTTGAACACGCCGCGATGCTTTCCCGGAAGGTAGAGGTGCTTCAGCTTTGCGCCTTCCCGGACGCTTCGGCCGTACAGGCCGACCGCCTCTCCGGAGCCGTTGAAGATGGGAAGGATGACGCGCTTGAAGAAGCGCTCCTTCCCCCGCTCGCCCACAACGCCCAGCTCTTTCAGGCGCCGTTTCTGACCGTTTGAGACCGCAGTCAGGAGGCTACCGTCGGCGTAGCCGATGTGGAAGCGCCGGTACAGATCCGGCTTGCGGATCCCGCGCGCCTCCAAGTAGCTTTGAGCCTCCCGGCTTTCCAGGAAACGGCGGTGGTAGTAATCGACCACGGTGGTGAGGCTGAGCTTAAGGTCCGCCGGTGGGCTTTCCGGCTCCTTGGCGGGTGGCTTCGGATCGGGCTTCGAAGGGGCAGGAGCCGGCAGCCGCCCGGCTTCCTTGCGAAGATACTCCAGGGCCTCGCGAAAGCCCACGCCCTTCATCTTCTCTACCAGGCTCACCACGTCCCCGGCTTCACCGCAACCGAAACAGTGATACAGCCCCTGCTCCCGATCTACAGAAAGGGATGGGTTTTTATCCTCGTGCCAGGGACAAAGTCCTGAGTAGCTTTTGCCTTTTCGGGCCAGCTTCACTCCGAAGGAGTTAAACAGGCCGACAATATCGACTCCTCGCTTTACCTCCTCTTTCTCAAACTCCTCCAGGAACGAGGCCACCTTGAGGGTTTTGCGCCCTGCCAGACGGTCGCTGCTCATGGCCGGCCTCCCGGCTCTTCGCCGCCGTCCAGGCGTTGGAAGAGCTCCTGCCCCAGCTGCTCGAGCTCCTGCTTCACCCGGCTTCGCTCAAGCCTCTTGTGGTGGATCACTCCGCACTTCTGGGCGATCGCCTCTTCCAGCTTGATGCATTTGGACAGCACCGTGGCGAACACCAGATCGCCGAAGGAACCTTCGATCTCAGATCGAATCTGGCTGGTGATCACCGGCACGCTGTCCCAGGCGTTGATGATGACTCCGGTGAGAGAAAGCTCGGGGTTGAGGTTTGTCTTCACCTTGGCTACGGTGGCCAAAAGATCGTTGGTGCCCTGCATGGAGTAGAGGCTGGGATTCATGGGGATGATGAGGTGGCCGGCGGCGCTCAAGGCGTTCACGGTGAGCACTCCCAGGCTCGGCGGGGTGTCGAGGAACAGAAAGTCGAAGTCCTGAAACCGCTCGTCCTGGAACAGCACCTTGAGGCGGCTGTAGGCGTCGATCTCCCCGAGAAGACGTCGCTCCAGGGCCGCCAGCCGCAGGTCTGCTGTTAGCAGGAAAAGTTGGGAGCCGAGGGGGGAGAGCTTCAGGCCTTCACCGCTTAAGGCTTCGTACAGTCCGGCCTGCGGCTCTTCCAGGAGGCTTTTGCTCAAGTTTCCTTGCGGATCACAGTCCACCAGCAGGACCTTACGCCCCAGGCTTGAGGCATAGATGCCCAGCTCCCGGGTGAGGGTGGTTTTGCCCACCCCGCCTTTCTGGTTGGAAAACAGAAGGATGCGAGGGTTCACATCACACCCCCTTCCTGCGGAAGCGTCCTTCGGGAAAGCTGCGCCTTGGCCTTCTTTTTGGCCGAGCGCACCAAGGCGTTGACTTGGCCGTAGGCGCGGCGGAACTGAAGGAGGTTCACTGCCGCCCTGCCCTGGAAGTATTCCATCTGCAGGCGCAGGATCTCGGGGCCGCGGAAAGACAGCCGGCAGGTGATCTTGCCGTTGACCCGCACCCCGTCGATGGCCTCAAGTTCACAGCCGGTCAGCAGGTAGTAGGTGCTTTCGTACAAATCGGTGGTGGTGACGGTTTCCACCATAGATCTCCTCCTTGAGAGGAGAGACCTTCTTTGAAGGGGAGGGGAAGTTCTGCTATACTCAAAAAGACGGTGCTCTTCAAAGAGGGGGTTCTCCTCTTTGGGGTATCGGCCCTGGTTCCCGGGTGGCTAACCTTCAAGGGAACCGGGGCTTTTTTGTTCCCGCAACGCGGGAAGCGTCGTTTCTGCAAAAACCTGTCAAGAGGGTTTTGCTTGATTTTGACTGAACCCAGAATACAATATGATGGTGTATTTGTCAAGCTCAAAAAACAAAAACCGAGTATAATGAAACCGTTATGCCACGAGTGTCTAGGCTGAAACTTCCCCCCCTGGATGTTGATCAGAAAACCATCGGGCAGAGGCTCGCTAAGATCCGCAAGCAAAAGGGGCATACGCAGAAAATCCTGGCTGAGAAGATGGGACTCATTCAGGCGCTTGTCTCCGCCTACGAGCTGGGCAAGATCAGGCTCAACGCCGAGATGGTCATTCGTTTTGCGAAGGCCCTCGAGGTGAGCGCCGACGAGATCCTCGGGCTGAAGAACAATGGCCGCGGGAAAGAAAACCCAAGCCTTAGACTCATCCGCCGGATCAATAGAATCGGATCGCTGCCCTCCGCAAGGCAGAAGACCGTCTTGAAAGCGATCGACTTCATGCTCGACTCAGCGGAAAGACAGGACTGAAGGTTCTACCGGACCGAATTAAAAAACCGATCCAGGGGGCCGCACCCTTCAAACAGGGCCGGTGTTTCCGTTCACCTCATCCCCCATCACGTACACAAACCAGCAAGCAGCACCGGCACTACATCCAGGAAGCGGAGGGCTTTTGGTAGCGCCGGATGACGAGACAGGGATGTCGAGGAGTTTAGGCGCGTACCAAAACCGAACCCCCCTTTTGAGCATCCCCCCCGCCCAGACGACCATAGGATACCTTAACGGGGGGTAAGCCTGGGGGGGTGGGTCTGGGGGGGGGGGGGGGGTGGGGGGGGGGGGGGCGGCAAGGGGGGTGAGGGCAGGCCGGAGCGATGGGGACCGTTAGCGTTGAAAGCCCGCCGCGGTAGGTCTCTTGGGGTAGGCCGGCACGGCGGTTAATTGGCTATACTGCAGATTTGTAGCTTCTTGAGACCATATATTTCATATTTGCAGTATACTTCACTAGATAACGCGGACACTGAAGCGCTGGACGGATGGCGGATGGCAACGACTAAGCTCAGCGGCGCGGCTTGTTCGCATACGCTGTAGCGCCTTGATCGATTGCCTTCATTATCTTCTTATTCCAATAGGCTTTCAAGATGAGACTAATTGTGCTATACTTGCTTCATGGCAAGACCACGAAGAATCGATCCGGACATGGTAGCAAAAGCTCGACTGGTGGTGGCGCAGGCCAAGGATATTGAGAGTTTGCGCATGGCCCAGGCTGTTCTGTTGCCCGCTGTGGGGAATCTGACCCTGCAGCAGACGGCAAGAGTGTTGGGAGTGGGGCGAGCGACGGTGGCTCGGTTGCAGCAGCGCTTTCGGCAACAGGGTGGAACCGATTTGCAGCCACACCCACGTTGGGGCGGACGACGGCGGGCGCTGCTCAGTGTGGAGAAGGAACAGGCCTTCTTGTCTGGGTGGAAAGCCCGGGCTGAACGAGGGGAATTGGTCGTCGTCTCACCCCTGCAAGCAGCCTTAAGTGAACAGCTCGGGCGGCAACTGCGTGCGTCGGTGGTATATCGGTTGCTTGAGCGGCACGGGTGGCGGAAAGTAGCCCCCGACACAAGGCATCCGAAGAGCGATGCGGCCGTGCAGGCGGAGTGGAAAAAAAAACGCTACCGGAAAACCTGGCGGCCGTGCTGACAGCCGATGTGGTGGGCAATCGGCCGATCCGGTTGATGTTTCAAGACGAGGCACGCTTTGGTCGCATGGCACGGATTCGCCGCTGCTGGGCACCGGCTCCTTTGCGTCCCACGGTGTGTAACGGCTACGAACGACAGTTCACCTATGTCTATGGTGCTGTCAGCCCCTTGCAAGGGCAATTGGACTGGAGCTTAAGCCAGAAGATGAATACCGAGCAGATGAACGGCTTTCTGCTTCAGGTCAGCGAAGCTCACCCGGATGAGTTCGTAGTCATGGTGCTGGACGGAGCCAGTTCGCACAAGGGCAAAGAACTGATTGTGCCTGAGAATATCCGTCTGTTCCCGCTGCCGGGGTACTCCCCGGAACTCAATCCGCAGGAACACATCTGGGACGAACTGCGCGAGAAATCATTTCCCAACGCCGTGCTGGATCACATGGATCTGGTGGTGCAACGCCTGAAAGGGGGCATGAACACCTTAGCCGTGGACGCTGATCGTATTCGTAGTATCGCCGCTTGGCCATGGATAGTTAGTCTCAACTTGACAGCGAGTTAGAATTAGCACTGTCTGAAAGACTTATCTCAGTTGCTTCAGTGTCAATCAGCGCCCGTAGATTGCCATGTATTTCTTTTTCCAACATTGCGTTTGCTAGTTGGCGAAACGGAAAACATTTGTCTGAGGGTTCGGCATACACGAGCAGGAACCGGGCAAGGAAGCCGCTGGAAAGCTCGAGACGATTTGAGTTACACGAGATCCACTCCGGCGTGGAAGCTGCAAAAAAGTTAACAAAATCCACACGGGGCTCCATCCGACCTTCCGTTTTCGTCAGGATATCTTCTGGTGGGCAATCGTCAAACGCAGAAGTAATCAGTTCTTTTAAGCCCCTTGCATAATCCCTATTTGAATGGTTTGTGAACTCGGCGAACTCCGAGTATGTAGTGTCTGACCGAAAAGCCGCTAATTGTGTGTGAGGCAATGATTTAAAATCACTCCGCCGCGAAGAAGTTTATCATAATTTCTTGGCACAAGTCATTGC
>Ga0315547_1001556_pt1 | contig 17895 bp, 20 predicted proteins | sample SalMarSW160240MG_2_FD_202542 | JGI IMG/M metagenome (GOLD analysis project Ga0315547, IMG submission 202542) | Salt marsh sediment microbial communities from the Plum Island Ecosystem LTER, Massachusetts, United States - Salt Marsh Sediment SW1601-240 ...
CAGCTTTATCTTCGATTTTCTGGGACACATTAGCTCCTTTCTATATTGAGGTTAGTCTACTACCTCTCAGGAGCTTGTGCCATCTGACTAGAGTGTACGGTTTTAGTAGCCCCTTTCGTGTCCCATTTCGCTGACGGTCTACACTAATTAGCACATTAGCTGATTTGAAGGAAGAAGAGGTTTTGGCAATCGCACAGAAGAGGCTGGACAGCGGTGAGGACCCCTTGAAGATTCTGGGTGATGCCCGAAAGGCAGTGGCAATTGTTGGCCAACGTTATCAGGACGGCGAGTATTTCATTCCAGAGCTGGTATATTCTGGTGAGATGCTGAAGGCGATAGTGGAAATGGTTAAGCCGAAATTAGCCAAGGGTGCTGAGGTTGAGCGTCTAGGCAAGGTTATCATAGGAACCGTAGCAGGTGATATACATGACATAGGCAAGGATATCGTGACCTTTATGTTGGACGTCAACGGCTTTGAGGTCTACGACCTTGGTGTGGACGTCCCGGCAAAGGAATTTGTTAACAAGATAAAGGAAGTTGAACCGGAGGTAGTTGGTCTAAGCGGGTTCCTAACGGTAAGTTTTGATTCCATGAAGGAGACCGTACAGTCCATAAAAGATGCTGGCCTGCGGGACAAGGTAAGGATTATGGTTGGGGGGGGGACTCTTGACGACACAGTGCGGGAATATGTTGGCGCTGACGCTTTTGGACGCTTCGCCGGTGACGCTGTATCACTGGCCAAAGAATGGATAGGAGGTAAATGAAAATGGTGAAAACGCCTGAAGAGCTATATGAGGAGAGGAAAAGAAGAATCGAGGAAGCCGTTCGACTAAGAAAGCCCGATAGAGTTCCGATTTCGCCTGGGGAGAGCGGATGGTGTCTGAAATATGCTGGAGTAAGCTGGAAGGAAGGCTTATATAATCCCGAAAAAGGGTTGGAAGCGCACAAAAAGACAGTAATAGAACTAAACTGGGATGCTTTCGGACTCCCGTTTGGGACGGGCGTTGGGTTTCCAGTAAGAGGATTCGACAAGCTCGACGTTCAGCAGTTGAGGTGGCCGGGGGCTGAGAACGAAGGGAGCAGGATCGATGCGAATACTACATACCAGTTCGTCGAGCCTGGAACAAGGGGCAAATACGACCCGATGCCCGCGGAAGACTACGATTTGTTCCTGGACGATCCTACTGATTATCTCGTCAGAAAGTGGTGGCCGAGGATAGCGAGGGGATTGGAGCCTCTTCAAGAGCTTCCTCCTTTACATTCCGTGACCGGCGTATACAGTTTTCCGTCATTGTTCGGCAGTCCGCACTTCGCTAAGGTCCTCAAAACCCTGTCAGAGGCATCGGAAGAGTTTGCCAAATCGGCGGCTCTTCTTGGACCTTTTGTAATGGACATGGTAAAGAGCGGGTTTCCGCCGCTGGGTTTGGCTATGACTGTTTCACCTTATGACTATTTTGCGGATACGATGAGGGGAACGAAGGGATGCATGTTGGATATGTTCAGAAGACCTGAGAAGCTTAAGGAAGCTATTGATAAGGTTACTCCCTACTGTACAGAAATGGCATTGACAGGAGCCAAACAATTTGAAGATCTCTCTAAAATAGTCTTCATTCCAGTCCATAAAGGAGCGGGAGGTTTCATGTCTAACAAACAGTATGAGGAATTTTGGTGGCCATCAATGAAAAAAGTTATGGAGGATATAATCGACGAAGGATTCATCCCATACTTTTACACTGAGGGAATCTATACTGAGCGCCTGCCCATCATTAAAGATATACCTAAAGGAAAGGCCATATACCACATCGAGACAGACATATTCAAAGCAAAGGAGATCCTGGGTGATACAGTGTGTCTCGCAGGAGGCCCATCTGCTCCACTATTGAATACAGGCTCGCCTCAGGAAGTCAAGGATTACTGCAAGAAGCTTATCGATGTCATTGGCGAAGGGGGAGGTTTCATCATGGACGTTGAAGTCCCCTTGATTACTGCAAAGGTTGAAAACGTGAAGGCGATGACTGAGTTTACACAAGAATACGGCGTATACAAATAGATACTTAGCTTGATTAATGCCTATAATGCCCTGAGCACGTAACCGCTGATACCATTTCCCGAAATGGCCAACGACCCCATCCGCAAGACGGCGGATGTTGCAGTTTCTGAGGCATTAAGTCTGCCTAACTTGTCTGTTCCGCAGAATCTTCTAGCACAAGAGCCGGTCGTCTGCCTCCGAGTCCTTTCGTTGTTGGTAATCTTGTGAAAATCAGTATGGATAACCTTTCCCAAACTGTACTGCACACTTCGTCAATAAGTGTAATGAAAAAGTAAAAGCATCACTGCTCCCCCTTTAAAACCTTTAGTAGTTCTGAAACCATTACCATTGAATGAACACTGGTATGCCTGTGTTTCTATTATAATCAGTTGTGGGCAATAGTCATCACTCTGTAAAAGAAGCGGAGCACTCTGAAACATTTTGATTACTCCGCTTCTTTTACTTAAAAACTGCTATTCCTTAACCAGGCCTTTTGCTATAAGGTACTCTAGGGCAACCTCATCCGGTTCCATCTTGTCGTTGTCAACCTTGGCATTTAGTGCTTGCCAGACCTTCTGCCCTTCGCTGACGAGTGCCGTAGTGGCCGGCTCACCGCCACCGGGGAAGGTGGCTACCAACTCACTAAGGATATCCTCGATTTCGGGGTATTTATCGAGGACTTCCTGGCGGACATAAGGTACCAGGTCGTATGGCGGCCAAAAAGCATTGTCGTCCTGATACACATGCCAGGAATATTTGGCGATAATGGCGTCCGTACCAAAAGCCATAGCGATATCACACTCGTGATTTTCCAGGCCCAGGAGTGATGCTCCCGGAGCCCCGGTCATGAGGGAGTTCTCGGGGACTTTAAAGCCGTAGAACTCCTCTAAAGCGGGCAGCCCATCGGGGCGTGTGGAGAACTCCAGGCCCACGAATGTTTTAACATCCGCTCCCGATTTATAGAGAGCCGCCAGATCGGAGATGGTTTGCAGATTATTCTCCTGGACGAAATCAGGCCAGGAAACCAGAACGTAGGTGTTGTTGTTCCAGATAGCATCCAGCCAGACGAAACCATTTCCGGCATCCTCTTCCTTTACCTTCTGATATATCTGGTTATTGTCGACGCCCGGCGTGTAATCGTGCCCTAGATGAGTCATCCAGGCCGTCCCGGTATAATCGGCACAGATATCGATATCTCCGGCTTCCATCCCTCCCCTGAGGATATCCGTCGAAAGGTCAGATGTCAGAGTAACTGTGAAGCCATTCTCCTCCAGCACCTGTTTCATCAACTGGCCGATAACGTACTCCTCGGTGAAGTTCTTATTGCCGACGGTCACCTCCTTGACCTCTTCTTGACACCCCGTCGCCACGATTGGGACGAGTCCGATGATAATTGCTAAACATATAAAAACTATATTACGCATTAAAAAAACCTCCTAAAAATATCGCGAATTCTATAAGTACGGGTTGTTGCTTACCAATGTCCTTTTTATCACTTATCACCCCCTTTCAAGCAGTTCTTGCCTTGATTTTCAGTCCCCTTGGTGTCATCCAGCTTTCAATCCGCTCCAGGAGAAAACCCAGAACAATAGCCAGGAATGCGGTGGGTGCCGCTCCCTGCAGGATGATTAAAGGCTCTCCGGCAAACACACCGGCCAGTGTTATTCTGCCCAGGCTGTGAACGCCGATAAGCACCGCCAGCTCGGCCGTGCCCACGGTTATAACGGTGGATATGCGTATCCCGGTCATAATAACCGGTCGAGCCAGGGGCAGCTCTATCTTTCGGATGATTTGCCAGTGGGTCATGCCCATTCCCCGGGCAGCTTCGATAACGGCGGGGTTGATGTTATTCATGCTGGCATAGGAATTGCGCAGGATGGGCAGCAGCCCGTAGATAAACAGGGCAATAAATGCCGATAGCAGGCCAAAACCTATCAGCGGTACCATAATCGCAATAACAGCCAGGCTTGGTATGCTCTGCCCCACGTTCCCGGCGCCGATTACACCCGGCGCCAGCCTGTTAAATTTAGGGCGTGTAATCAGGACTCCCAGTGGTACGACGATGACGATAGCCGCCAGCACAGGGACAAACACCAGCAGGAGGTGGGACCTGGTGGCGTTCAGTATATCGCCGTAGGTGAAAGCTGTCGATGTGCCTATCCTGCCCAGGCTGGTGGTCCAGACGGTCAGGCCTATAAGTATTACCAGGAGGCTGATAAGGACTATCCAGCGCCTCACCGCGAACCCCCGGTTTTTACCGCTTCGTGAAGAGCTTCCTGAATAGCGTCGAAAGTCAGGATTCCCTTAAGCCGGTTATCCCCATCCACGATGGGTAATGTCTTAAACCCGCTGCCCAGCATCAGGGAAAGGGCCTCGTTGAGCACGGCATTGACATCGGAGGTCGTCGAAGACGGGCTCATGACATCCTTGACCGTCTTCCCCCTGCCGGCTTTCAGGTCTTCCGTGCCTACCCATCCCAGGAACTTCCTGTCAGTGTCGGTAACCGCGACGGAATCGGCCCCCGCTTTTTCCAGCCGCGCCCGCACCGCAGCCGCTTTCTCCCCGGCGTCCGCCGTGAGCGGCGAACCGGTCATCACGTCCTTCACCCGGAGCAGCTGCAACCCTTTAAGGGCCCTGTCGGCACCGACAAAACCCTCGACGAATTCGTCCTCGGGCTGGTAAAGGAGATTGGCCGGGGTATCGTACTGCACCAGCCTGCCTTCCTTCATCAGGGCTATCCTATCCCCCATCTTAATGGCTTCGTATATATCATGGGTCACGAAGATAATCGTCTTTTTTATCTTCTGCTGTATCTTCAGGAACTCGCTCTGCAGTTCCACCCGGTTTATCGGGTCGATAGCGCCGAAAGGCTCGTCCATTAAGAGTATCGCAGGGTCGGCCCCCAGGGCACGTGCGACACCTACCCGCTGCCGCTGCCCCCCGGAAAGCTCGTTGGGATACCTGTCGATGTATTCCGCAGGATTCATGCGTACCAGCTCCAGGAGTTCCTCGGCCCGCTGCCTCCGCCGGGCTTTATCCCATCCTTTGAGGGCGGGAACGGTCTCGATATTCTGCCCCACGGTCATATGCGGGAAGAGCCCTATCTCCTGGATGGCATAGCCGATATTCCGGCGCAGCTCGCTGGAGACCATCCCGATGTTGTCCACACCGTCGATGTATATCTTGCCGCTGGTAATGGGGATAAGGCGGTTTATCATCTTCATGGTGGTGGTCTTGCCGCACCCGGACGGCCCCAGGAAAACACATATCTCCCCTTTGTTAACCTCGAAACTCACCTCGTCAACGGCCTTGGTTCCGTCCTGATAAACCTTGGTTACTTTTTCCAGTTTAATCATTAACTTATTTACTCACTCTCAAGCCTTTCGGGGTAATCCGCCTTTCTACCAAGGCCATCAGGCCGTCAACCAGTAATGCCAAGATAGAGACGGATATTCCGCCGATGATGATTAAGTCCATCCGGGCATTTCTCAGTCCCCGGAAGATAGGCGCCCCGAGCCCTCCGGCGCCTATCAAAGCCGCGATTGCCGCGATGCCGATAACCAGCACCACGGAGTTCCTTACACCGGCCATAATAACGGGGATAGCCAGGGGGAGCTGAATTTTAAAGAGGATTTGTCTTTCGTTCATGCCCATCCCCCGGCCGGCTTCTATCATAGCCGGGTCGACCGCCTGGATTGCTTTGAAAGTATTGCGTAGGATAGGAAGCTGCCCGTAGATGACGAGGGCGATGACGGCGGGAAGAAAACCGATGGCCTTGAGCCCGATGCTGCTGAGGAGAGACATTAAAAGCCCGAGGAGGGCCAAACTGGGGATGGTCATCATAATCTCGGCGAGATACAGGGTGGTATCAGCAAGGTGCTCCTTGCCTTTACCTGTGATGTAAATTCCGAGGGCAACACCGAGGATAACGGCTATAACGATAGCTACGAATATAATCCACAAGTGGGCTAGAACCCACTCGGCAAGTAGCTCCGGTCGCCTTGATATGAACTCCCAAGCTTCTAGCATTATTCTTATCCAATCTAAAAACTAATCAAGCTAATCGAAGAACACTCATCACAGCTAGAAGAAAACCCGTCTACCGCAAAAGAGCGTACGGCCCTTACAATGCTAACCCGCATCTGTAAACAATGTCAATCGTTATAAGTAATTAGCGGTATATTAGTTGAGGGTATTAGATGTGAGTTGAGCGGATTAGCTGGTTGTATATTGAATAGCCCTATTATTTTTGAATAGAACCGGGAGAAGTTAAATAACTTGGGCTGTTATTCTGGATTTAAAGAATGACGGTGGCTGGCCACCTTAACCACAATGTGTATTAAAACATTTTATTTAGGTCGCTACACATTTCATCTGAATGTGTCGTCTTGTGGTAATGACGTCTACCTTGAGCTACGATATAATAACTCCTGCCGGGGTGGTGGAGCACGGGCCCAAATACTAGGTTAGAGATTGAAAAAGCCTGGGGCGTCAGGGCATAGCCTTAAGGGCTCAACAATCCCGCTTGCGGGAGCGCCAATCTCCTTGTGCCATATCCACCCCGGCACTACTGATGAAACAGCACTATTTTTAAGACCACCTAATGGACAAAGGCAAAAGTCTTCTCAAAAGTTATACCTTTCATGCCTCTCGGCCAAAGGAGAGGGGGAGGGATAGAAAAGAGGGGCTTTCGCCCCTCTTGAACTCCCCATAATCTAGGGGCTTTGCCCCGCCGAAATGCCCCGCTCTAATCTATGACTACCCTGGTATCCCCCACCCCTTTTTGAACCTCGCCGACCACTTTTATTTCGGGTAATTTTGAAGTAAAATGGCTGATATCTTCCGGCGCGCAGACCGCCACCATACCGATGCCCATGTTGAACACGTGGTACATCTCGTCGCGGTCGATATTGCCCAGGCGCTGGATTAACGGGAAAAGCGGTGGCACAGACCACTTCCCGCTATCGAAGCACGCCGCCAGTCCCTCCGGGATGATACGGGGCACGTTATCGACGAGTCCCCCGCCGGTGATATGCGCCATGCCCTTGACGAGCGGCAGCAGCGGCTTCAGCTGGTTATGGTAGCAGAGGTGCGGCTCCAGGAGCGCCTCGCCGATGGGCAGGTCTAGCCCCGGATAGCGCTTCTGCAAGGCCGACCGCGCATCGCCGAAGATTTTACGCGCCAGGGTATAGCCGTTGGTGTGCAGTCCGTTGGAGGGCAGGCCGAGGACGGCGTCCCCGGCGACGATTTTCTTGCCCGCGATAATCTCATCCTTCTCCACCACACCGACGACGAAACCGGCCAGGTCAAAGTCGCCGCCGCTGTAAACGTCGGACATCTCCGCCGTTTCCCCGCCGATAAGCACGCAGTCGACCTCACCGCAGGCTCCGGCCAGCCCCCTGACGATTGCCTCCACCTTCTCCGGCACGAGCTTGCCGATGCCTATATAGTCCAGGAAGAAAATGGGGCTGGCGCCGCAGGTAAAAATATCGTTGACGCAATGGTTGACGATGTCTATGCCGACCGTATCGTATTTGTCCAGAGCCACCGCCAGCTTGATTTTCGTGCCTACGGAGTCGGTGCTGGACACAAGGACCGGCTGCTTATACCCCTTGAATTCGTACATGCCGTTGAAAAAGCCGACATCGCTTAAAACCTCGGGGCGGTGGGTGGCGCTGACGATTTTGCCGATGAGCTTGTTGGAAATGTTCTTGGCGTTGATGTCCACACCGGCTTTAGCGTAGGCGTCTGGCATAACGTCACCTCCTGCGGGTGGAGTAACCTTATGTCTTAGATTACCAGAAATATGGGGGGTGTGTAAATGGCGGGGGAGCGACCTGTCATTGCGAGGAGCGCAGCGACGAAGCAATCTTTTTTATATGTCATTCTCGCGAAAGCGGGAATCCAGCCCCCCTCCTCGTTTCTTATCTATTCCCACCCAGTCCGCCCCGTATCATCCACGGTTTATCCTATAGTCTCTTCCCCCTTAACCCCTCCAGTGGGGCGTCTAAGAGGGGCGCAGCCCCTCTTTCTTTATTTCCCCCTCTCCTGTGACACCTCGTCAGGAGAGGGGGACACAGGGGGTGAGGTAGATAATAATTACAAAAGAGGCAAAGGAGTGCGGCTGATAAAATTCCCCACCATTGACACGTCCCCTTAACCCCGCTAGCATTATCACATAGGTAAAGCACCCGCCAGATCTAACCGGGTATATTGCATCATTTTGCCTGATAGCTTAGAATGATAAGGCACCATCGCGGCGACGTGGCCAAGTGGTTAAGGCGGGGGTCTGCAAAACCCCTATTCGGCGGTTCGAATCCGCCCGTCGCCTCCAATTTTTCACCAAATAAAAACCGGGCTGCCGCAATACCCGGCAACCCGCGTCTTTCTCGCCCTGACTCCCCTTTACGATAAGAAGACTTCTATTTCATCTTCGTAAACGGCTATCTCTTTTCTGTTCATGCCCACACGCACGTTATATATATAGAATACCTGCCCGCTGGGAGGATTCATCCAGTAATAATTAGATATCTCCCCGACCTGCCCCGCGTACTGGCTGATATCGTTTTCGCGCTCCGTCAGACTCTGTTCGCTGGCGGGCTGGATGATAACCTTTTGCCCTACCATGTATTTGGGCTTAACGGCGTTTTCCTTCATAGTCATTTGCGCATAATAATACGAAATTATGGATTTGTCAATACTTTTTTACGAAATTTATCCGGTTTTCGTTAAAAATTACCGAATTCCCCCGCAGCCGCCAGATCGGGCCAACCGGCCGACGCGAAATCACGCCCTCATCTTGACACCCTTACTTTCAGCACCTACAATGATTTTGAAAGCGCCGGGATGGCGGAATTGGCAGACGCAGCGGACTTAAAATCCGCCGGAGAAATCCTTGTGGGTTCGAGTCCCTCTCCCGGCACCAGAATTTTACCAGGCCCGTTAAATAAGACAAAAAATGAAGATAATCGGACTTATAGGGGGAATGAGCTGGGAGTCGTCCGCAGAGTATTATAGGCTCATCAATGAGTTCACCAGGGAAAAACTCTCCGGATGGCACTCATCAAAATGCCTGATATACAGCCTCGATTTTGCGGAGATAGAAAAGTTACAAAACGAAAGAGAATGGGTAAAGCTCACCGGAATTATGATTGACGTAGCCAAGAAGCTGGAAGCTGGCGGTGCAGGATGTGTACTGATTTGCACCAATACCATGCACAAGATGGCAGAAGAAATCCAGGCAGCCATTTCAATTCCGTTAATTCATATCGCTGATGCCACGGGAGAAGCAATTAAGACAAAAGGATTAAAGACCGTGGGGCTGTTGGGAACAAAGTACACCATGGAAGAGAATTTCTACAAAGGGCGGCTATCAGAAAAATTCGGGCTGGATGTGATTATTCCGGATAAGCAGGACAGGGAAGTCGTTCACAACATAATATATGACGAGCTCTGTCTGGGGAAAATCAGTCAGGTTTCAAAAGAAAAATTCAAGAAAATAATAGCCAAACTGGAAAAGGAAGGCGCTCAGGGAATTGTCCTCGGGTGCACAGAAATAACCCTTTTAATAAAACAGGATGATTTAAAAATACCGGTATTTGATACCACTAAAATACACGCAAAAGCGGGAGTAGAGTTTGCATTTAAGTAATATGCCGGCTGGCTCTAATGAGGTTTGAGATAACCTGAAAGGAAGAAAAATGCCTCCCTGGCTGGTAATACTAATAGGTTACCTCCTCGGTTCAATACCGACGGCTTATCTCACCGGGCGTATCCTGAAAGGCAGGGATATCCGGCAGATTGGCGATGAAAACGCCGGGGCTGCCAACGTCTACCGAGAGCTGGGGCCCCGGGCAGGCATAACCGTCGGCATTATTGATGCCGCCAAGGGGGCGGGAGTCATCCTTATAGCCCAGGCAGCCGATATGTCCCAGATTGTCGTCTTATTTACCGGCCTGGCGGCTGTTATCGGTCATAACTGGCCCGTCTTCCTCGGCTTCCGGGGTGGCCGGGGGGTAAGTACCACTATCGGCATTCTGCTGGTTCTGGTAACTCTACCGATGCTCATACTGGCCGTACCCACACTATTAATCCTTATCATCAAAAGGAATGTCACCCCGGCTATGGCTTTCCTCTTTATCGCACTGCCGCTCGTAGACTGGTGGCTGAAAGTCCCGGGCGTGCTTGTCGTTTACGGCATAGCACTACCCGCCCTGACGGGAATTACAACCTACCTCAGGACAAGGCCGAAGGCCATACGAGAGGCCTGAAAACGCCCCTGCCGATTGACAATAACAGCTCGTATTGTTAAACTTAATAAGCAGACGCAAGGCTATGATGCCTTAAGGCTGTACGGAGTTTGCCACCGGGTTTAACTGGATAAAAAACAGAATTACGCAGCGCCGATAGTGTAAATATCAGAGTTCCTGTACGATAAGGGGCTTCATTGACCAACAAAAACGGAAAGGGTCTGGTCCAGATCTTTACCGGTAACGGCAAGGGCAAGACGACCGCTGCTCTGGGCACTATTTTGAGGGCTGCCGGTCACGGCTTAAAAGTATTCATTGTTTTCTTCATGAAGGGCGACTATGAGTACGGCGAATTCAGCACCCTGCCGAAACTCCCCAATGTTAAGGTTCTCAAATCCGGCTTCCGGCAATTCACTGACCCTCTCAATATCAAGCCGGAGGAAAAAGAGCAAGCGGAATCAGCCCTGGCGGCGGCAAGAAAAGCCACACTCAGTGGCAGCTATGACCTGGTGGTGCTGGACGAAGTGAATGTCGCCCTGGAATATCACCTCATCGAACTTGACGAAGTCATTAAACTCATCGAAGACAAACCTCCCCGCGTTGAACTCATCCTTACCGGTCGCTACGCCGATAACGAACTGATTGATAAGGCCGACCTGGTAACCGAGATGGTAAAGGTAAAGCATCCCTTTGATAAGGGTATAAAAGCCAGAAAAGGAATCGAATACTAAATAAACGGAGGTAATTATGAAGGTTACACTGAGCGTCATTAAGGCTGACATCGGCGGCTACGTGGGGCACTCCGAATCACACCCCGCTATTCTTGCTAAAGCCCAGGAATGTTTGAACAAAGCGAAAAAAGAAGGGAAGCTAATTGATTGCCAGGTGACCAAGTGCGGCGACGACCTGCAGCTCATCATGACGCATCAGAAAGGTGTAGGCAACTATGAAATCCATAAACTGGCCTGGGACACCTTTGTTACCGGTACCGAGCTGGCTAAAAAGATGAAGCTTTACGGTGCCGGACAGGACCTTTTAACCGACGCCTTTGCCGGCAATGTCAAGGGCATGGGCCCGGGCCTCGCCGAGATGGAATTTGAAGAAAGGACTTCGGAGCCGGTGCTTATTTTCATGGCGGATAAGACCTCCGCCGGCGCCTGGAACATGCCTCTCTACAAGATGTTCGCCGACCCCTTCAACACTATCGGGCTGGTCATCGCCCCCAGTATGCACACCGGCTATACCTTCGAGGTTCATGATGTCAAAGAACACAAGAAAATACGCTTTAGCTCACCCGAAGAAATATATGACATGCTGGTGTTCATCGGAGCGCCGGCGAGATACGCCGTTAAGTACGTCTACCATAAGGAGACCGGAGAAATAGCGTCAGCCTCCTCGACAGAGCGCCTTTCGCTGCTGGCCGGCAAGTACGTCGGCAAGGACGACCCGGTATGCATCGTCAGGGCGCAGGGCATTTTCCCGGCGGTCGGCGAAATACTGGAACCGTTTGCATCACCGGTGCTGGTGGAGGGATGGATGCGCGGCTCCCACATGGGCCCGCTGATGCCGGTTTCCGTAGGGGACAGCACACCTTCACGCTTTGACGGCCCGCCCAGAGTGATATGCCTGGGTTACCAGTTAAACGAAGGCAAGCTGTTAGGTCCGCGGGACATGCTTGCCGATAAAGCGTTCAACCTGGCGCGTCACCAGGCCAACGAGATGGCCGACATGATGCGGCGCCACGGGCCATTCGAACCCCACCGCCTGCCCCTCGACGAGATGGAATACACCACCATGCCAGAGGTCATGGAGAAGCTTCAGGGTAGATTTGAAGACCTTGATTGAACCAGGTCGCTTAAAATTTTAAACAATTAAATGAAGCCGCGGTGACTGCCGCGGCTTCTCTAACACAATGAGATAGGGGAGTTCTATTGCGCGATAAAAAGCTCCTGTTAGCTACCAACAACAAAGGTAAAGTCCGCGAGTATAAAAGCCTGCTCCGGGGAATTCCTTTTGAAATAGTGACACCGTCGGAGCTTGGTATCACTACCGAGGTTGATGAAACCGGAGCCAGCTTTGAGGAAAATGCCAGGCTCAAAGCAACCGCCCTGGCTAAGGAAAGCGGACTGTTGTCTCTGGCGGACGACTCCGGACTTGAGGTGGACGCCCTGGGGGGCGAGCCGGGGCATTTATCGGCCCGTTACGCCGGAGAGGGCGCTTCGGATATCGATAGAATCAATTACCTGCTGGCACGCCTCAAGGATGTGCCCGGGGAGAAACGTACCGCCCGCTTCCGGTGCGTGATTGCCATAGCCGCGCCTGACGGTACGGTTGAAACCTGCTCCGGTGAGTGCCAGGGGGTTATCGCCACAGAACCGAGGGGTAATAACGGATTCGGCTACGACCCTATTTTCTACGTGCCGGAGCTGGGCAAAACAATGGCGGAGCTGACGCCGGAGGAAAAGAACAAAATCAGCCACCGGGCAAAGGCGACGGAAAAGGCGCGGGAAGCGCTGATGAAACATAATTGATCATCGATATAGCGTTATAATAACGCTTTCATGTATAATATCCGTAGAGGCTGCTATCATGACCGGATTATCTGATTCTTTTCAACGCCCTATTAACTATCTGCGCATCTCGGTGACCGACCGCTGCAACCTGCGCTGCGTTTACTGCATGCCGGCGGAAGGCGTCGACCTGATGTCGCACTATGAAATCCTCACCTACGAAGAAATCAACACCGTGGTCAAAGCCGCCGCGGAGATGGGCATCAACAAGGTCAGGCTCACCGGTGGCGAGCCCCTGGTACGGACGGGACTTTATGATTTGGTAAGGATGCTGGCGGGTATCGATGCTATTGACGATATTTCCCTGACGACCAACGGCATCCTGCTGGCACAGCACGCCGCCGGCCTCAAAGAGGCCGGACTGCATAGGGTAAATGTCAGCCTGGACTCCCTCAAACCCGCAAGGTTCCGGCAGATTACGCGGTGCGGCAGTCTTGAAAAAACCTTGGAAGGCATAGAAGCCGCCAGGACGGTTGGACTTACCCCCGTAAAAATCAACGTGGTAGTCATGGCCGGTGTTAACGATGACGAGCTTACCGATTTTGCCGCCAAAACAGTCAGCGATGGCTGGCACGTGCGGTTTATCGAGCTTATGCCCCTGAACGGTGACGATTCCAGCCATATAAAGCTCGTCCCCGTCAGCGAAATGAGAAAATGCATCGAAGCAATGGGGAAACTGGAGCCCAGTGAGGTTGAGGTGGGTAACGGGCCGGCCAAATATTACCGGCTGCCCGGCGCCACTGGCACCATCGGCTTCATAACGCCGGTCACGGAGCATTTCTGCTACCGGTGCAATCGACTTCGCCTCACCGCCGACGGCAAGCTCCGTCCCTGCCTCTTGAGCGAGGAGGAGATAGACCTGAAGGAACCCCTGCGGAGCGGCGCATCGGTCATAGAACTGAAAAATCTGATTGAAAAGGCAATCGCCAGCAAGCCTAAGGGCCATCATCTGGCCGAGGGTAAGAAAAGAAACGGCAGGCCTTTCTCTCAAGTGGGAGGTTAAAATGGCCAAGCTGACCCACATGGATGATGACGGCCGTCCCAGGATGGTAGATGTTACCGGTAAGGCAGATACCGACCGCGTGGCTGTAGCCGGGGGCAGGGTCAGTATGCTGCCCGCCACCTTTCGGATAATCAAGCAGGGTAAAGCCGCCAAGGGCGATGTACTCTCGGCTGCCCAGCTCGCCGGCATTATGGCCGCCAAACGAACGCCTGACCTGATACCGCTATGCCACCCAATTCTTATCGGAAACGTCAATATCGAGTTCACTCTCAATGAGAAGAATAGCACCGTGGAGATTACCACCACCGTCGAGAGCACCGGCAAGACCGGCGTGGAGATGGAGGCGCTGACGGCTACGGCCGTGGCCGCCCTGACGATATACGACATGTGCAAGGCCGTTGACCGCGGCATGAAGATAGAAAATATCCGCCTGTTGAAAAAAAGCGGCGGCAAGAGCGGCACGATAGAGCTTGAATAGTGCCAGATTATGTTGTATACTAATCCACCACTGGTATTTTTTGGGGGTGCGCTATGAAGTTGTCATGTCTTCAGGAAAATTTAAACCGCGGACTTAATATCGTAGGGAGGGCCGTAGCCACCCGGACAACGTTACCAATAACCAATAACGTCCTCCTCGCTACCGACGAGGGCCGCCTGAAACTCGTGGCTACCAACCTCGAGATGGCCATCAGCTGCTGGATTGGCGCCGATATTGAAGAAGAAGGCTCTATAACCGTACCGGCTCGGCTCCTGACTGAATTCGTTGCCTCTCTTCCCAGTGAAACGGTTAATAAAGACTCTGAAAAGGTACATATACAACTTTCTCCGCAAACCAAGACCCTCGGGTTGAAGTGCGCCCGCTTCGAAGCCCGTATCAGCGGGGTTGATGCCAAGGAATTCCCACCCATACCCACCGTTGACGACGGCATCGCTACCAGTGTGGAAGTAGAGGCCTTGCGCCAGGGTATTAACCAGGTTGTCTTTGCCGCCGCTACCGAGGAATCGCGGCCGGTGCTCACCGGTGTCTGCACCCAGTTCGAAGGCGAAACGCTGACACTGGCGGCGGCGGACGGTTTCAGACTGGCCGTCAATAAGTTACCCGTAGCCAACCCGGTCGGTGAGAAGACAGAGGTCATTATACCGGCACGGACCCTTGCGGAGCTTAATCGGCTTTCTGCCGAACAGGAGGAAGCCGTCGATATCACCCTTAACCCCAACAAGAGCCAGGTGCTTTTCCGGTTGAAGAACATAGAACTGGTCTCCCAGCTTGTTCAGGGTACCTTCCCCAATTACTCGCAGCTTATTCCCCAGAGCTACAATACCCGGGTAATCGTCAGCGTTGCCGATTTCCTGCGGGCGACCAAGACCGCCTCTATTTTTGCCCGCGACGGCAGCGGCATCGTACGCCTGGTAATAACACCCGGGAGCGAGAAAAATCCCGGTAAGATTTCCGTTTCCGCCCGCTCCGAGGAGATTGGCGACGACGTTGGTGAGATAGACGCCACGGTTGAAGGCGACGATGCCAAGATTGCCTTTAACGGCAAGTATCTGACCGATGTCCTAAGCATCCTCCACGAAGCGCAGGTAGCCCTGGAAACTACCAATCCCTCCAGTCCCGGCCTCATCCGCCCGGTGGGCACGGACAACTATACCCATGTTGTCATGCCGATGTTTGTGCAATGGTGACTAAATCCACCGGGATTATGCCCTGGATATTCACGCTGCCCCGTGTAGCGTAGACCTTTACATCAAGGGCATCCAGAGCCAGGCGTTTCGTCTCGTAGGAGGAGCAATCTATCTGCTGGCGGATTGCCTCGCAGAAGTCATTTAGCTTAATCTCCGCCTGCTGTAAGCCTGCGAGGGTCTTCCTGGACTTTTCAAGTTCGGCCAGACGTTCCTGGTCAGTATTTCTATCGACCTTGACCTGGTTCAGCTCATCAAGTATTGCATTCTCATTGATTACGCCAAGCCGGAACAGCTTGACCAGTCGCTTTTGCTGACCGTCATAGGCTTTTATCTTCCGGCCTAGCTTCTTCACTTCGATATCGAGCTCCGTTTCTTTAACCAAGCTACCTTTCTGGTCTTCAATCTGTTCTTTCAAGGCAGCTATCATTACTTCGGGATTCTTAATTGCTTCGCTTACAGCATCCCAGACCAACTGCTCTAGCCAATCAGCCTTGATATATGCCTCACAGCAAATAGCTTTACGTGCTGACGTTGGCTTGGTGCCGGCACATCTATAATAGCGATACTTTCCATTCAGCATCGTGCCAGTTATTCTGCTGCAGCATACAGGGCAGTAGGCATGTCCTCTGAGCAAGTATTCAACCAAAGCCTTCCCCGGAACTGACCGTCTCTGTTTCAATGCCTCCTGTGCCCTGTCGAATAATTCACGGTCAATTATCGGCGGTGTTACATCCGGTAATGTGACCCATTCGCTTTCTGGTCTCTTTTCAGTTTTAGTGCCTATCCTTCTCGTCTGATTGAAAATGGTATTTCCATAATAGGCAGGATTCATAACCATCCTGCGGATAGTCAGTGGATGCCATGGTTTACCTGTCTTCGTGAGGATACCTTCCCTGTTCAGTTCCCGGGCTATACGAAAGCAGGAGAAACCGTCCACAACCATGGTGAATATTCTACTGACCACAACGGCCTCAGGCTCATTAATGACTCGTCTTTTGGCTTCTTCATCCCAATCGTAGCCATAGATGCCTACACCCGTGCCCTGCGGTAGCCGACCTTCCTTCAGCCTAGCCCTTTTACCACGCATGGTTCGTTCCTTTATTTTCTCGACTTCTATCTGTGAGAATGTGCCTCTGAGATATGTAATCGCTTCGCCCAACGGTGTTTTGTCTATATCCTCAGTGACAGATTCAAGCACAACGTGGTATTTATCCAGTTCGTCTCTAAGTATGACGCCGTGCGTTGCATTACGCGATAGCCGGTCGAGACAATATACTACAAGGATGTCTACTTCACCGGCCCTTATCAAATCCATGAGCTCATTTAGCCTTGGCCGGTCAATAGTTAGACCGGAATATGATTCGCTGAACCGATAGGCTACCTGATATTCTTTTCTTACCACGTAATCAAGGCATGCTTCAAGCTGAGTCTGCAGGCTCGTGCCTTCGGATTCTTGATTATCTGTGCTGACTCGGCAATATATGGCTGCGTTCTTCATCCCGGCCCCAAAGCTAATCAGATTTACTGGTTATGTTCTTCTGACAGGTGCTTTTCACACTCCGCCTCTATGCTTTCCCTCGTTGCTCCTGTCTGGCTGAATACCGCCACCTGCTCACCCTCATGCATGAGCAGGACGATATCGTCATCTGGGTGGGATAGTGAAAATCCCCGTCTTTTGAGTTCGTCATTTATTAATGTCTCCCCAGAATCTCCTTCGTTCTTCATGCAAGCACACACAATAATCGAAACGGGGGAAGAAGTCCATACCTTTCTGGCCGAATTTCCGAATAATTTCCCGAACGCCTTACAATTTATGTTGAGTAATAGCCCTTTCCCGGATATTGGTAACACGTTGGCCTTATCCTCCGACATTCTGTTTCTGCCCCTATAATTCAACAAAATCATCAATTATGTTTCGTACTAGACTTTCTCTGCCCTGCCGGGTCCGAGAAGTCCTTGAGAGATAGCCCATTTTCCTTTAGAACCTTGTAAATGTAAGCCCGGCTACAACCAAGCTCATTGGCTGCCACCGCTACGTTATGGTGCTTCTCTAAAGCGTCATAAACGTTATTGACAGTAATGTTTAGCGGTCTGCGACCAAAACCATTAACCACTATATCTTGGCCGCAGTTTGGGCATTGGATCATCATTGTTCACCACCCTTTAATGATGTGCCACACGGACACAGTAGATCACCATCCGGTGAATATGTCCACTCATTACGGCCACAATGTTGTCAATCAGCGAAATGGGACACTTTTTAAACCGAACACTTTGGTATGATCAGGCGGCATCAACAAGCTCCCTGAGGCCCTGGTTGTAGTCTCTACGACGATTGATTGTTTGTATTTGCACCTC
>Ga0315547_1001558_pt1 | contig 17862 bp, 12 predicted proteins | sample SalMarSW160240MG_2_FD_202542 | JGI IMG/M metagenome (GOLD analysis project Ga0315547, IMG submission 202542) | Salt marsh sediment microbial communities from the Plum Island Ecosystem LTER, Massachusetts, United States - Salt Marsh Sediment SW1601-240 ...
CTAATGTTCGTATGCATTGCTGTAAGGTTAAAACCAGTCTGGCTGAATACCTCTGCTATTTTGGAACCTTCCATCGTCGTTGCAGTATACATGAAACTTTCTTCTGGCGATTTCTCCTCACCGATTCGTTTTCCAAGAATATAAAGTGCATCGCCAAACTCTTTTTCTATTTGTTTAATGTCATCTCGCACTTTTTTATATCGACGGTAAACACTTATGCTGTACAGTGTAGTCGCTGCAGCAACGCCCCATATAATAAAGAGTGTAACTGGAAAGATGTTATTTAGTCCCTGCGGATCTATAATAAAAGTGAGCCATTCATTTGATAAATTTTCAGATATAAACAGGGGAATCAACATGAATAACACACCTGGCAATGCCACCAGCAAACCAATAACAAGCGAAACAATCAATCTTCGGCGTTTGTCAATATTCACCAAATCAGGATGATTATCTGGTATCACTGGCGGGTTGAATGTTGCTGGTCGTGAAAGTAGAATTTTACGAGTGTATAGGAAGATGAACAGAGGAAGAATGATGTCGTACAGGAAAAATACTTGAAAAATCGTGATTTTCATGCCCATCAAACCTGCAGCAGGAAGCATGGCAATGATCGAAAGGGGAATCATAATCCCAATAGAATAGATGACCATCGTCGGTTGATGCAGTTTACTAGCAAACTGATTCATTAAATCTCTCGTACCGTCTAAACCAACATCGAGAGCTCGATTAAGCGTAATGACTCGTTGTGCTTCCTCAGGTTCTTGTACAGAACTTCTTATGAGATGCATTGCTCGTTTGAAATGATCGCTCCACTTGCCCCAATAGTTTGCAAAGTTTGTCAACGCATCATCAATACCATGATACACTCTAATTTCCATGTCCCACAGCATTTTACGAAGATCTCGAGCAAGGGAGGTTGATGATTCTGAGGCGGCAAACTTCACGCTGTTTTCTAAATTTGGTACAAGTTTCAGATACATCACGAGATAACTCAGTACCTCAGGAATGTCGCCAAGTGAATGAATCTTAATGTATCTGGCATAGGCCTTTGGATAATTGACCAATAAATTCATGATTATCAATGGGAGAAACAAAGAGACTCCTATCATGAGCATAACCGTGAATCCATCAATTTCAGCAATATTTGTTCTGTATGAAAAAAGAACAATTAGATCGAGCAGGAAGGCAACAATAAAAGAAAGAAAAGCACCAGCATACGCAAAAATAAGTACATCTATTGGTTCAACATCCAATCCAGAAAAAGTAAGATGTCCCATATAGTCTGGGGTGAAGTATTTCTTAATTTTCTCTCGTGTCTTTTTGTTATCTTTTGCCATCCAAGAAAAATATCGTTTGGAAAACTTTACCCCTTGCTCAAACCAATGTTTGTCTTCATTCATGCGACTATTCTTCCAGCATACTCTTTAAACCATCGCATCCATTTTCTTCGTACTACGTTATAGTCTACTTCGCCGTCTCGCCGTTTGCTCTCCTCAATGAACATCCAGAATGCATTGTTTGCATCTCGTGTTGTTGGTGCTTCGAGTAATTCTTCATTTTGCGCAGCATATTCAACAATTGTCTTTTTGATATCGGTTCTGAGTTTAATGTTCTGGAGTGCTTTTTCTACAGTAATACCCCATTTTTTGGCGATGCTCTCTATGATTTCTGACTGCCCCATATCAAGCAAAGTGGTAGCCGTGAGTCTATCTTTTCCAGTATCATAGGTCATAACATCCTGAAAAACATTATCTGGATCTGGGTCTGTTGTCCATCCTGTTTTAGTAATCTCTGATATCTGCACTACCCTTCGCTTACGCTCTATCCCCCCTTCTGCCCTAATAGGTGCAGCAATGATTACAGAGTCAACTGCTTTAAATGACGTTGCAGGAACCCCAATATCATAGACCACGCGCTCATACACATCTCTTGTAGTAGATCCATGAATAGTCCCCATGATCAGATTTCCTGCAGCTCCTACTCGCATAGCCTCAAATAACACCTTAGCCTCTACACCTCTAACTTCCCCAATGATCAACACCGACTCCCCCAAACGAAGAGCTGTTCTCAATGCATCAGTGGGATTAACTTCTGTAGAACCTGCACCGGACGAGATGGATTTGGTGATCAATGATTGTAACTTATAGCCCAATTTTTGAAGTTTAACTACAGGTATCTCAGCCGTGTCTTCAATCGTAAGAATGCGAAATCGTTGTGGAATCTCTAGGATCAACGCACTTAGGAGAGACGTCTTTCCTGAACCGCGACTTCCGGCAATGAGCAATGATGCCTGGCCGTCAACCAAAAAACTTAGAAATCCAGCAACCCCTGGAGAAATCATTTTGTTAGCAATGAAATGTGTAAGCGTCCAGGGTTTCTGACGATGCTTTCTTAGCGCAAATGCAACACCCCGGGGTGTAAGGGGATTACTAATAGCAGCAACACGAGTATGATAACTTTCAAGATCCATATCAAGAACAGGAGATGCTTCAGAGAATGCTCGGCCACTTAAGGTCCTGAACCGAGAGGAAAGAGCATCAATATCCTCAACAGAGAGGTACACATTGGATGTGTACTCCTCTCCATCGACTACAAGATGCAATGGATTATCGGTCACAGGAGCATTGACATAAATATCTTGAATACGAGCATCCAAAAGAAGATCTTCAAGGATGCCAAACCCAGCAGTGTAACGAGCAAACACATCAGCAAGATATTCGATTCTACTTGCGCTCAAGTTAAACTGATGTTCTTTGACAAATTTGGTGATTACCTGTTTTCCAAACTGTTGGAAATATTCTCTTGCAGTCTCCGCGTCCATGAAAGAAGCATCCTTTGGTCGATGATGTGAAAGATGTGATCGGACTTTTTCCAACAAATACAGTTCCTCACGTGAAAGGTCATACTCTGGAGGGACCACAAAATAAAGTTTTTCGGGGCGCGTTCTCAACATATATAATGAAATGTTGATGGGGCGCCCACCCTTACGTTGAACTTCATATGACTCTAAAAATACTGCATCTGCTGGCGGTTCAAGTTGTATGTACGAATCAATAAATCCAGGCCGAACATACGGTCGGATACAATTGATATAAAAAGAATCGCTGTCCCTCTTTTTTTCTATAATATGCTTTGTAAACTCTGCCTTTAAAACCATCTCAGAAACAATATCTTTATATTGTTTCTCACACTCATCACATGATGCAGATGAAGAAGATTTTTTTTGCAAAATCGTCTCAAGATTTGACAACGCGTTTATTGGATTAGTTTTAGATAGTTTAATACTTGTTTGGAGTTCTTTACGTCTATCGTTATTACATGCAATACATTTTTGAAGATCTCTCGTGGGAAGTTCCAACTCCCCATATACATCGATACCTTCAATGAATCGTGTAAGCTCTTTAAGAACAGCCAATGATTCTCCACTAAAGACTTTAACAAAAGCATGATTAAGAATAATCCTGCTTACTCCATGTTCTTTTTGAAGGATTTTAAAAATGTTTGATCGGCACGTTTCATCAAATATTGTTGAGTTTCCTTGATCGCAGTTTCTACAGTTTACAATTGTAGTTTTACTATCTGCCTTTCTAATCGTATTATATGGACAGAGAAACTCCCCCATAAAATATCTTCCTCTAGCAAAAAATATATAAATATTTATTATATAAATCTTCTTAATTAAAAAGTGAGGATTGTAACAAAAAAGGATGTTATACACGTGGAACATATCGTAGAAAAACAGTATGTTTTAGGTAGAAAAGAACAAACTGCAATTGGTCTGCTCAACATCGGGAGATATTATGCACTGGACTCTTCACTGGGTTCAGAGGTGTATGTCGACATATTACGTCCACATATCGTACTCATCTGTGGTAAACGGGGATATGGAAAATCATACACCATGGGCGTATTCATTGAAGAAATTGCTCGGCTGGACAAAGAAACTCGGGACAATCTTGGTGTTGTAGTCATCGATACACTTGGAATATTTTGGACAACGAAGTTTGCAAACACTGAGGACGCTGAACAACTTAAGAGGTGGGATAACAAACCGCAAGGAATTAACATATCTCTTCTAGTACCAACAAAACATGTTAAAGAATATACAAAACAGGGAATTGATGCACGGAGTTTTTCCATTAGAACATCAGAGCTATCGCCCTTCCATTGGTGTCAACTATTTAATGTAAAAACGACGGATCCTTTTGGCATTGTTCTTACACGAGCTGTGCTTTCTATGCAGTCAACTACCAACAACTTTTCCATCAATGATTTATTAGAGTGTATTAAAAACGATGAGCGGAGTGGTGAAAATGTCAAAGGCGTTGCCGAGAATTTTTTAAGCATGGCTGATTCATGGGACATCTTTGACCGCAAGGGCGCCAGTATCACCGACATCGTACAAAGAGGAACAATTACCATTTTAGATATTAGTCATTTATCTGACTCCAATCTTAAAGTCATTGTTACTAGTTTAATTGGTAAAAAAATCTTTGAAGAACGGGTGAGAGAACGGAAAAATCATGAGTTGAAAAAAATGGGCTTTGGTGTTGAAGAAAAAGGTATGCCAATGGTTTGGTTGGCCCTCGATGAAGCGCAACTCTTTCTCCCAGATAATAAAGACAGCATTAGTAAAGAGGTCTTGATTAACGAGTGGATGCGGCAGGGGCGACAACCTGGCCTATCGTTAATAATGGCAACACAACGTCCCAGTGCCCTTGATCAAGAAGTGATGTCACATAGTGATATGATTATTTGCCACCGACTTACATCTCAAGATGACATCACTGCATTAAGTAGGATTCGTCCAACCTATATGCATGGCGATATCAAAGAATCCATCAAAAAGATTGGAGATGAAAAGGGCGTTGCTTTTGTTATTGATGATACCTCAGAATCATCACATGTCATCAAGATACGCCCCAGACAAAGCTGGCATGGCGGCACGGAATCTCTTGTTATAGAACCCTGATCACTACATATGTCTTGATTGTGTTGTTTATGAAAAAAATGAATGATGTTGCGTCTGAAATGATTCCGATCAGATTGATGATCAGCATTGCTATCATCGCAGCAATAACCGTAATGATAGCAGTCGGTTACCACAATCTTAGTATAACACTTGCTGAAAACCAAGTGGAAAGCGAGTGTCGTGAGCTGGAATCAAAGCTCTATACTATGATTGGTAGCGGTGTAGCCAGAGATGTTGATGAAGTAAATATGGGTGATGGTACAAAGAGATCTCATACATTCAATCTTCCGGATAATCTGATTTACCTTGCATTTGGTGTAGATCCCGACATTGATAATGATGGAGTAGCAGAGACGGGGTTGACCAATGATGGTTCAGTGATTTTCTATCGAGTGCAGGATGGTAGTAAACATGTCATATGGTTATCCGATGAACGTTGTGTCTTTCGTGAAGGTGAATATACTGGTGAGAAATGGGTTATCAATGGTGATGGACAAGGATTCATACTCAACAGTGGAGGAGGAACGACCCTCGCGTTTGAACTTGTGGAAAAAAACCATGAGAGATATATACTCATCCATGGTAACGACAACATCGATTTATAAAACACTCCAAAGTACATAAAGTGCCGGGTGTAGGCCATAAGCCTCCTTAACCCTTCGAGAAATCATAAAAATTCGAGGTTTTTGAAGACGTAATTATTTAAAAAACACAGGTTTATAAATTATTAGAATAATTACATATTGCGAAGGGATTTGGATGAAGAAACAGTTGATAATAAGTGCAATAGCATTTCTGCTCATAACTTTGATGTTTAGTGGATGCTTTAATGAAGAAAAAAAGAATAATGATAACTCTTCAGACAAAAATAACATAATTGATGTACCTGCAAACAATGGTTCAACAATATACAAAAAGATTGGGGATGAAATAAATATAACACTAGGTCGTTCGATAGCTTGCAAATGGGTATTAGATGATTTTAATAATTCAGTACTTAACTTAGAACAAGATTTTAATTGGAGCGATATTGATTATAGCCAACCTGAACCCCCTCTGGGAGATCCTGGAAAGAGAACTTGGGTTTTTGAAGCTATTAACGCAGGGGAAACTACTTTAAAATTTCAATCGATTTTTATGGGACATGAACCATATTCAATTTATGGCGTTTATGTTTTAAATATAGTCGTTGAGAAAGATGAGTCTGATTAATATATTTAAGCAATTGATTAATTAATGGAATTTTTTGATTTGTTTATCTATCTAACATTTTTCAGAAATATTTTACAATGTTTAAAAGTTTCATAACATATGGTGTAGGATGAAAAGAAAAAAACTTTACAAATATATTGGTATCTTACTTTCATTTTTTAAATCGTATTCCTTGTAATATCCAGTTTTTCAATTCTTTTATGTTATACTAATGCAGGATGCAACTTCTATAGAGAGTTAGTTGTAGATAAAAAACCACCCTCCCTAAATTGTTTAGAAATTTAAGAGAACTCTTGTCCTGGCTATGAATTAATTTTTAAAAATAGGTTTTTAAAGGATTATTTGTTTTGAAATTGTAGATTGAGGAGATGGGTATGAAAAAAGAACTATTAACGCTAACAATCACTCTGTTATTATTGTTTATAGCCTTTAGTGGATGTGTTGAAGATCGTCCTGGAGGTGGATCAGAACATTATCAAGAACCGGAGGAAGAAGCACAGAGGCTAAACTTCAGCAATATGAAGAATTTGTCAAGATATGAAGATAAAATGGTTTTTCTCATCTCTGATAAAAATTGGAGGAATGTTCTCTCTTTAGTTCCGTTATCTATCTGGACAAATTCAAATAGTGCAATAATGAAATACCCTTTATTGATTTATCACGATGAAACAAATGAAAAAATTCCAGTTGATATAACCCATCTTGCAAATTCAAGTTATATGGGAATATGGGACTATATTCACGGCCAGTATTATCAAGTTAATATAACTGGAATAAGCGTCTCTAAAAACTTAGTAGATTTTGGAGAGGATTTTACTCTTAATCTTAAAGTAAAAAATTTAGAACATCAAGCCATTAATTTGTCAATTACTCCAATAAACGAGAATAGCTTACATATTCAGCTTAACGAAATAAATCAACTAGATCCTGCCCGGTTTTTTTATGATATATTTAATTTTACAGACATGATAATAGAGGATGCAGATCAAGTTTGGATACTTGGAGAAGAAATAAATATTAGTTTCAATTTTCGGCTTGATTATATTCCTGGTTTTGACGTTGACTCTACACTATATTTTATGGAACAATATCTTCCAAAACAGATAGTCAGTGTCGGCACTATAAGTAAGGAATTGCAAAATTTGATTTTAAACCTGGAAAGCAATCCTCAAATTATAACAATTGAACCAGAGGATTATATTTCATATTGGAACGTTACTGAGGGTTTTATCATAGTGGACTACAATGATTACGCTACTGGTTTAATTGCTTCAACATTTGCATCTTACTATAACGCACCCATATTTTTTATTGATTCAGACAACTTAAACGAATACAAAGATTTGATAAATGAAAGACAAGTTGCTCTGGTAGGAAGTATAGATCCCTCTGTTGTTGACTTTGTAGATTTTAACGCAGAAAATGTTACTAGTTATTCTCTTCAAGAGCTTCAGAAAGGATATGCAAAACTAACGGATACTGATAAAATAATCTTAGTTAATCCTAAGGATTTAAACAATTCAATTATTGAAAGAATATTACCTGAAAAAACAGAGCATCCTGTTTTTAGCTTGTATTCCAAAACATCGCTTATGGCACCAATACTAGGTGCAGCTCGTCATGAATTGATATTAAACGTGCCTTCAGACAACTGTGAAGTTATTGACCAATACATTGAAAACGAAATTGAAACTTTAGATATAAATGCCAGTTATTTAACAATTGTAGCTAGTCCCAATGCAATTCAAATGTCAAGAGATGCTCCCGAGGATATGATAGAGCCCTATGGTGTGGAAGAAGTAGATAATCATTTATATGGAAATTTGGGTGAAGATTTCTTTCAAGAGCTTGCGGTAGGAAGAATATTCGGTATTACGACTTCCGACGTTTCTAGCTATATAGCTAGAGATTTATTTTATGATGATTTACCGCATTTTTCAGAATTTGCAGTAATGGCTGGAGAAAGGTGTTCATATTGTACAATTCCTGTAATTGGTGAATTGTTACTTTCTGCAGGATATACGGGTTATGCTAATGTTGATAAAGAAACTTCAATTATTTCAAATGTTGATTTAACAAATTTAGAAAATAAATTCGTTATTATATATACGGGTCATGGAACTTCTACTGGATTACAAAGAGGAATTACATCATATCAGTTAAATTCAGATAAAATTTGGCTAGACTCACCAATCTTTTTTGCTGAAGCATGCAATACTTGTGATTTTAATGAATGCCGCACAAAAGAGGAACTATTTGCTGCAAATATTATAAGGCGAGGTGGCTTAGCATATATGGGGGCAGTTACTTCGTCTGGACCAGAAATGGTTACTGCAAAAGGATTTGCAGAAGCATTTCTTTATACAGATTTAGATATTGGCCAAATTGTAAGATTGCTTAAAAACAGAGAAGCAGTTATGGATCTATCTAATAGTAAAATACAATATTCCTATTTACTGGGATCTGAAGAAATTGAAGGGAAAAAATTACCAGATTATGAAAAACATTATGTACTAATTGGAGATCCATTAATCAATATCTCTGTTTCTCTTCCAGATATAAATGAAAATGAATTAACTAGAGTTAGTTTCAATGCTACTTCCAACTCTATAGAACTTAATGTTCCTAGCGTCATAAAAGATTGTATTCTAGAAGATAATAGTGGAGGATCAATGGGAAATGAGATGTATACAAAAGAAGTTACAAAGGGATTTAGCGTCCCCTACTCAAACATTGGAATTTGTTTTGGACGTGGCCATGTTGATATCTATAATGGCTCGCAATTTATGGATAGTTTAAGTGCAGAGCATGATGGTGTTTCTTTTGTTTTCTATGTTGATTTACCTCAAAATATAGAAATTAAATCAATAGAGAGAGTTGAATACATACAAAATGATGAACAAAAAATAATATCCGAAATGCCCATTTTCCCATCAGCAAAAACATATGCCGAACCAGACAAATTTATTTATTATTATAAAGATGATGATCTTCCAAATAGATATTGGTTTTATTTAAGAAAAACTAGGTGGAGATCCACCATTAGTTAGACAATATGATGAGATCCCATCCTACGAATATCATATATTTCTTGAATTAAGTTGAACTTGATGTAGTTTAAAACCTGGAGGCGAAAAATAAGTGTGGGGTTTTAAAAAAGATAACAATAGAAACGTTTCCTGAGTAAAGCTAATTAGATGAGCAGAAATCAAAGAAGGACAAGATAACTATTTATCTTAGTCTTTAGTAGCTTTATAATGGTCTATAAGCCTTTGAATAACCTCAGAATAAGTCTCCCCTTTCTCCGCTATTTCAAAGAGTTCATCTTTAACGCTACTCATAATTCTAATGTTAGGCATCTTTCTGTCTATGGATTTCTTGGCCTTACTACCCGTGGATTTTCTTACCATTAAGAACACTGTATGCAATGCGAAATTATAAACCTTTTGAATCGAGCTAAGCAGTTCTGCATTCTTTTTATGCACTGCATACACAACATTTATATACCTACAGTGCATACAGTGTATGTAGTATAAAAATAGAGGTGATTTTATATGAAAAATCAAAAAACCATGAAAGCATTTCAGGATCATCTACTTGCAAATAATAAATCAAAAGAGACAACTCAAAGTTATACTCGAACAGTAAGTCAATTTATAGATCTCATCAAAAAACCACCTAAAGATATCACAAAAGAAGACATAGAGAGATACAAATACTGGGCCAACGAAATAAAACGTTACGATAGAAACTCTTTAACACCAAAATATTGTGCTATCAAAACATTTCTTGAATTTCTTGGAATATCAGATAAAGAGATAAAATCATATAAGCTGAGTCCACCACGATTGGAAGTAAAACCAAAGAAACCATTAACCAGAGAAGAGATACAAAAGATATTCGAGATTTCTGAAGGCAATCTAAGAGACCATGCTATTCTAAAAACACTATATTTTACGACAATACGAAACAGAGAACTATGTAATCTAAACATTGAAGACGTAGACTTTCAGAGACAGAAGATAAGAAACATCAGTAAAGGTGGACATTATGACGAAAGAAACATACATCCTGATTGCCTCAAAGCGATAGGTGACTATCTAGCTCTACGAGAACATGCTAAGAAAGGGCACGAGAATGCTCTTTTTCTAAACGATCACAGGGAGAGAATTGGTAAAACATTCTTGCACATGATGATAAAGAAATACGCTGCTCTAGCAAGGATAAAGAAACGGGTATATCCGCATTTGTTTAGAGCGTCTAGTATAACTCATATGGCAGAGGCAGGTGCAACAATACCAGAGATAATGGCACAATCTAAACATAGAAGTGTAGACACTCTGATAAAACACTATATATGTCCAAGTGAAAAACACAACAAAGAAGTATACCTGAAAACACTTTCATTCAACAAAAAACCAGAACGTAAATCAGACATTCTAGAGCCCGAAAAACCACCACAATCACAAATAGAACAAACAGTACAAGTACCACAGAATAAAGAGGATAAATACATCCAGCTACTAAGAGATGGGGTCATAAACAAAGAGGAGTTCATGAAACTAATAACAGCACATAAAAAAACAGAATCAAACCCGATCTACGGCTAGTCAAAGTTTAGAACGTAATTACCCAATTATTACGTCTTCAAGACGTAAACATTTTTTTGTAACAGATACAAGGCAATTACGCTAGAAGACGTAAGCAGGAAAGTTTAGAACAGAAGCATGAGGTTTAGGACGTAAGCAGTAACATTAAGAACGTAAGGTGCTGGGTGTAGGCCGTAAGCCTCCTTCTGTTTTAAACGGTATTCTACTACGCGCTCTACCTATGAGCAGTCTGGACAACTGATCCCATTGTTTGAGCTTGCTCCAGGAGCAGATTGACCGTTTCACCAAATCTCATGAAGACCTCATCACCAAGTGAATCATTGCATAATCCACGAGCTGTGTCGTTTCTGCGTCTCTGCAAGGATTCTCACCCTTATCGCTTGCGCGATGTCCCAGTCCAGAGCGAGGGAGGACTTTCCTCAGCGAATGTCCGCCGTCAACCGTCCACCTACGCCCAGCATTATACTCATTATAATAATAGTTTATAAGTTTTTTGAGTCATCTCACCAAAAATCTATGAAAACGAAGAAGCGCTTTCGCGTTCATCAGCCAATTCACCATTTAAATAAAGTTGAGTTTTAAATGTTGTTGTAAAACCTGATGGAGTGTAAGCTATAAGGATTTTTTTTGTTTTCATTCCTGGCTCTAAAGAAGAAATAGTCTCTGTTTGAATATTCAATTCAAGGCCGCCAGCATAAAAACCTGCTTTAATTTCAATATCCTCAGCAGTGTCCATGCCATAATTTTCCACAAAAACTGTTGCTTTAACAAAATTACCAATCTGCGTATTTGTAAAAATGGATACAATGCCATCCTTCCAGTTATGAATAAGTAGTGGGCGAGATGAAACAGGATAAACTGTGACGCCATAATTTGAAGAATATTCACTTGGAACATATCCAACTAGATGCCCCTTTGTTGTTGTTTCCAAGAAGTAGTAATCATCGATATATGGGTCGTAACTAGTAGGCCCCTCATCTAATTTAACGCCGGTAGCCATATGATTAGTAAAGCGGAATAATGCAACATCATATCCCATTTTATCAATAATGCTACTCATAAGAATAGCTTTATCTTCACAATCACCTTTACCATTGCCATTAAACAAAGTTTCAACTGGAAAACGAGCATATTCGTAAGAGGAATTGCTCTTATCATCTAATTCATATTCAAGATTTTGAACAAACAAGGCTGCATAATTTATTTTATCAACATCTGTAGTTGCATCAGATTTGCTCAAAAGTCGATCAACCAAGAGATCAAGATAATCATCATCATAGACATCAAATGCATATACACAATAGTCCTCATGAGTAAATCTTTCAAGACTGTCGTAGTAGTCAAATAAAAACTCAGGATGTGGGATCCGGAGATTTCGGGGACGTCCACCATAATTCCAAGAAAATTCCCCCGTATCCACATTTTTCTCTACAACAATAGGAAATGAATCACTACATAGAATGTTATCAACGGAATCTTTTATGGTGATGCCAAATGAGCCTCCATCTGGTATGTCTTCAATATAAACGAAGCAATCTAGAAAACCATTTTCATCAGGAGGAATAACATTTGGCAGTATCAAAGCAGAATACGTTCGAGATCCAGTATTTACTTCTATGGTGTTCGGGTACACAGGAACATCACCATTGTTAGATACGGTCATATTAAAGCCAATAAGTGAACAATCGTTTAGATCCCAGGCCTTATGCTGCCACCACTTTTGCGAACAGGATAAAATAGATAGATCTGATCCTGTGAAAGAGAACGATTCCTCAGAAATCTGATTATCGTTTACATCATAGACGACTAATTGATACTCCCCTGGTATCAATGTTCTTCTGTAGGAATCTAAATAGAGAACCTCTTCATGATCGCCATTAAGAAACATCTCTGAATCTATTACAGTGTTTGATTTCATAGTTTTAACTGTCACAATTCCGGAACATGAAAAAGAAGTTGACAGCCCAGTAAATCCATTATCATCAATGAGTTCCCAAGAATTCAACGTAAAGCTGGTACCAAGCAGTTGATCAAGAATACATCCAGAAAGAGAACTTAGACTAACCATTATGATGACTATGGAAATTAAAATCTTTTTACTCGAGTGCATACAAACTAACATAAAGTTTTAGTTTGTAACTTTTTCTGTATTACATCAGCCAGTCGTTTCATACCTATCTCAATCTGTTCATTTGAAGAATAAGAGAAGTTTAGCCTCATTGATCTGCCGCCTCCACCATCGACATGGAATGCCTTTCCGTGCACATAAGCCACTTTATTTTTAATGGCATCTAGAAACATGGTCTCAGTGTCAATTCCTTCTGGAAGAGTTACCCAAGCAAACATGCCTCCATCGGGTTTATAACAGGCGTACCCATCTGGAAAGTAATTCTTCATGGCATCCATCATAATATCTCTCTTTGGCTTGTACATCTCACATATCTTCATGATGTGGAGATCTAACGAGCCGCTTGTAATGAAATCATCTGCGATAAACTGTGTGAATGTGTTAGTGCAAAGATCCAATGCCTGTTTGCAAATGATCATTTTTCTGTTTAGTCTATCAGGTGCAATAGTCCATGCGAGACGGAATCCAGGAGAAAGTATCTTCGAAAATGTAGACATGTAAATAACGTGACCTTCGTCATCAAACGCTTTAATGGGTTTCACTGCAGGAACATCAAAACGAAGTTTTCCATAAGGATCGTCCTCTACGATTACCAAATCGTATTCACTAGCAATGTCAATAAGTTTTTTTCTACGTGACTCTGGCATAACCACTCCTGCAGGGTTTTGGAAGGTTGGTATCACATAGATAAATTTTGGAGTGATTTCATCTTTGAATAATTTTTTAATGGTTTCCTCCAACACATCTGTTATCATGCCATCTTTATCAAGAGGAATGCCCATCAAATTACTTTCATAGCTCCTGAACGCATTTATGCCCCCCAAATATGAAGGGGATCCCACTAATGCTACATCTCCTGGGTTAAGAAACACTTTGCCAACAGTATCCAACGCCTGTTGAGATCCGCTGGTAATGATGATATCCTCAGCAGTAACGTCCATGCCATCTTTGCGCGATCGTTCTGCGAGAGACTCCCGTAATTCTCTTAAGCCTTGAGTAGTCCCGTATTGCAAAGCAATTTTGCCGTGATTTCTTAAAACAGAAACAACAACACCTTCCAAATCTTTAAGAGGAAACGATTTTGGATTGGGCAAGCCACCAGCAAACGATATAATTTCAGGATCCTGAGTAACCTTCAGAAGTTCCCGGATCTCGGACTTTCGCATTTTTCCTGCTCTATCTGAGTATAATCTCTCTAGATTAATCATGCCCCACCAAACCCCAAATCTAATATCTTCTTATATGTATTTCGTAAAAAGATTTAATATGGAATAACCACATAACAGGTATGCTATTTTTTAATTTCTCGGTTAAATAACTGTTTTCGATGTTCCTCAAATGCAGGCATCGTTTCAATGGTATCCCAGTCAAGATTAAATCGATGCATGAGCAACGCCAATTGCTCATCAGAGGTCATACCGTTTTTACCTTCAGCAAACATCCGACTTATTTCCTCAGGATTTACATTTTCGCCATCCATATTATCATAATTTATACCTGTTCAACTATTTATAAGCTTTTCTCTTATAACAGTACTTCGGAAGGTAGCAATAAAAGATGTAGAAATTGTACAATTTGAAGACGAGTGGCATAAACGTTCTCCTTATGATGGTCATCGTAATTTTGTAGAAACGGTCAATAAAATCTTACATTCCGAAGTACTGTATAAAAAGACTAAAAAAGACGCATTAAACTCCTTGCCTGCGGTTGGTTAAATCTTATAGACTTCCAGTAATATCTTACAATTAGAAAAATTTATTAGTCACTCTTAAGCTCTACCAGAAGCACATATCAGGAGAAGTAAACGATGGAAGCAATTATTCTCGCTGGAGGATTTGGTACCCGACTTAAGCCGCTTACCTACACTAGAGCAAAATCGTTACTCCCAATCCTTAACAAACCCATGATTGCACATCTAGTAGAGAGTTTACCAAAAGAGATAGATAAAATAATCCTTGCAGTTAATTATCGAAAGGATCAGATTGAAAGCTATTTCAATGAAACCGATTTTGGTAAAGAGATAATTGTAAACGATGAACCAAAACCTCTTGGTACCGGTGGAGCTGTAAAATTTGCTGAGAAACACATTACCGGGCGTTTCCTAGTAGTAAATGGCGATATCATCTGTTCTCTTAATTTCAATGATATGATCAATTTTCATCAAAAGAATAACGCTATTTCCACGATTTCTCTTTGGCCTGTGAAGAATGTTTCAGAGTTTGGTGTCGCAGATGTAAAAGAAAATGGCAATATTGTTGGGTTTGTAGAAAAACCTAAACAAGAGGATGCTCCATCAAAATTCATTAATGCAGGTGCCTACTGCTTAGAACCAGAAATTTTGGATTATATTGAGACTGGTCGGTTGGTCTCCATGGAAAAAGAAATTTTCCCCCCAATCATAAGAGATACTGGACGATTTTTTGGTTTTATATTCGAAGGATATTGGATGGACATCGGCCGCATTAATAGCTATATCGAAGTGCATCGTTTTCTTATGAAAAAGAAAAACATAGACAACTTTCAAGGGAGAAACTGTAAGATACATGGAACACTAAAGAACTCTTGTATCGGTGACAATGTATATATTGGAAAGAATGCAAGGTTGGAATCTACCATTGTATATAATAATGCAAAGATTGGAGACAATGTCATTTTGGACAACTGCGTGGTTGGTGAACAGTGCAACATTGGTAGCGCTTCAACTATAAAGCACTCGGTTTTAGGGGATAATGAAGATCTAGCAGAAGGCATTACTCTTAATGATCAAATAATATGGACACAGCCCATTCCAAAAGGATATCCAAGCAAACAGATTGGTAATGTACTAAAAAAATAGATGCGGCAAAAGCTAATATTGCACAATTAGTTACCCTGTTCTACTGAACAGGTGGTTTATGATGACAAAATTATTTGGTACTAATGGTATAAGAGGCGTAGCAAATGAAGATATGAACAGTGAGCTTGCACTTGGTATCGGGATGGCATGGGGAACTCTTCTCAAAAAAAGCAATCCGAGACCAAAGGTTGCCATTGGTACTGATGCAAGAATATCCAATCATATGCTAAAAAGTGCAATTACTGCAGGGCTCCTCTCAACAGGTTGCAATGTAACAGATGTTGGATTAGTACCAACGCCAACATTACAATACGCTGTTAAACAGAAAGACTTTGACTCGGGTGTCATTATTACTGCGTCTCACAATCCTCCACAGTTTAATGGCATCAAGGGGGTTGCTAGTGACGGAACCGAGTTCTCAAAAGATGTTGAAGATGAGATCGAAAGGATCTATTTCGATAAGAACCATGATCTAGCAGATTGGAAGAATGTTGGCAAGTTATCAAATTGGGATGGTGCCATCAATCTATACATCAATGGCATTCTTGCAACTGTTGATGTTGATCTAATTAAAAAGAAGCAGTTTCATGTTGTCATCGACTGTGGAAATGGAGCTGGAAGTCTAGTTGCACCGATTCTTCTTAAAAAACTGGGATGTAAGATTACTGAGCTATATTGCGAACTAGATGGTATGTTTCCTGGACATAATTCAGAACCTCTTCCAGAAAACCTTGTAGATCTCATGAAAAAAGTAACAGAAGTTGGCGCAGATATTGGTGCGGCTCAAGATGGTGATGCAGATCGTGCTATTTTTATTGATGAAAAAGGGACATACATATGGGGCGATAAGTCATTAGCGCTTGGGGGCAAATATATCACCAAGCAACACAAAGGAGGAATAGCAGTTACTCCGGTCACAACATCGAATTGTTTTGATGATGTCGTCGTTGAAAATGGTGGTGAAGTTATACATACTCAAGTGGGTTCGCCCATTGTTGCACGTGTCATGATCGGGAAAAACGCTGTATTTGGTGGGGAAGAAAATGGCGGGTTAATCTTCCCAGAGATGCAGTATTGCCGTGATTCAGCCATGTCCATTGCAAAGGTACTAGAGATCATGGCGAAAGAGAACAAGCCATTATCAGAACTGATTGAAGAGATACCAAAATATGAAGTTTATAAAACAAAAATGCCATGTCCAGATGAGAAAAAAGAAAACGTGATGAAAACATTGGCAGAACAAATCAAGAATGATAGCAAAGTCATAGAAGTAGATGAAACCGATGGAGTTAAATTATATCTAGAAGACGGCTGGGTGTTAATGAGACCATCTGGAACAGAGCCGATCTTTAGAGTATACTCAGAATCCAAGAGTAAAGCTAAAGCTGAAGAGATAGCCCTAACCTACAAAAAACTGACAGAAGAGATCATAAATCGTTAAGTATATTTTTTAGCTAGATGTGCAAAAAAGACATATTCTACACACTTGATCGTAGCAGAGGTGATAAGCTAATCCCATTTTTTGAAGAGAGAGTCATAACAAATTTTGTTCTGCTATGGGCTGTCCCTCTCATCTTGATTATTTGAAGCGTACGTATCAGATCTCCCTGTCGATCAATATCACTTAAAAAGATGATACCATCGGCGATAAACTCTGCAATATCATATCGAGAATAGCGGAAAACACGGGGTGGTACTTCTGAAGTAATAATCGATGTGCAACCCAATGTAGCAACAGATGAGCCAAGCTTAAAAATGAAATCTCTGATCATTTCCGGTGTTTGTAACCTGTAACATAACGATGTGATAGAATCAATAACCAATCGTTTCGCATTCAATTCCTTGGTAATGTCTCTAATGACTTCAAAGAGAATGTTGGCATCTTCAGCTGAGTATTGCTTAGGATCTAAGCCAAGACGGTCGCTAATAGTCCATAAATCAATAATACTGAGCTTGCCAGATTTCAACAAGGATTCGTTAAAGAAATCGTACCCCTTAAGATGCCTCTTGAGTTTAGATATGGTCTCTGCTGAAGTGAAAAATACACCGTTATCACCAAATTTGACGCCATTAGCCAAGAATTGCATGCAGGCTGTAGTTT
>Ga0315547_1001561_pt1 | contig 17846 bp, 17 predicted proteins | sample SalMarSW160240MG_2_FD_202542 | JGI IMG/M metagenome (GOLD analysis project Ga0315547, IMG submission 202542) | Salt marsh sediment microbial communities from the Plum Island Ecosystem LTER, Massachusetts, United States - Salt Marsh Sediment SW1601-240 ...
AACAAGCTGTTATTGCTGTCGCTAATAAATTAATCAAAACACTCTATGCTATGTTAAAGAACAAAACTTATTTCAAACTGACGAAACAAGCTAATTAACTTTTATTTCTATATAGTTGACTCCTTTCAAGATACTCAAACTATTTGAAGTTCACTTTGGTTGTTGAAGGATTGCTTCATTCTATTTACAAAACTTCTCCACTTTATAGGGTCATTTTGTATTCGACTAATCTGGATTAAAGAGTTCTCTATGTTTCTCTTTCTATATGCACAATAAGTTTCAGGAGGTATTTTAGAGATGTCACCTGTCATGAAATACATACTTGCAGGGCATCCTTTACATAATCCCCGTGCCCAACATTTGCGACAAATGGGATTGTTGTCTTTCTTAATGTATTGAGAAAGGTTATTAAATACATTTAAATACTTTTCATCTGGGTTTTCAAAATCTACAGTGTAGACATTGCCCATTTTAAACTCAGGTTTATTAACAAAAAGGTGGCAGGGGTAGATATCGCCATCTACAGAAATTGCATAAGTTGTAATTCCAATAGGACAGAGATAGGCACTAGGTTTTTTCGTGATAAGAGGAACTAAGCCCTCAATAAAATGAAACGAACCGCGAAGTGAACCTGTTGCTAAAGAGTCAATGCTCTCAGAAGCCGCTTTCAAGAAGATATCATCAAATTTATGTGAAATATAAAGAGGATGTTCTTTCGGCACCAAAACATCAGCAATTACGCCAGTATTATACCTAAAATTAAATTCTTTAGTAAGGTAATCTGTGAGCCCCATAAGGTTTAAGCCATTGTCAAGGTGTAACTGAGTAAAAGTAGCTTCGATATCAGGAGTTCGTCCCGTATGTTCTTTAAAAAGAAAAAAAGCCTCCTTTATTTCATCAAATGTCCCAGAACCATCAGGATGAACACGGAGTTGATCATTTATCTCTTTAGTACCATCTACACTGATTGTGACAAGAATATTATATCTTTTTACTGTCTCAATCACATCCGACGTATGAATAATACCGTTAGTAACCATACCCAAAGTAGGCGTATTTATAATTTTCCCATTTTTAAATAGTGTGTCAAGATAATTGCAGAAGTTTTGGATGACTTTAATATTTAAGGTAGGTTCTCCACCAAAGAAGGTTATTGCTGCAATTTCATCGAAATATTTATACATAACATCAATGGTTTTTATTGCTGTTTCCATTTTCATAAGAGAGTGTTTACCACCATAAGTTCCGCCATCCGCATAACAATATTTACAGCGCAAGTTACAATCATTACTGACATTCATCATTAGCGATATTTTTCTATTCTTTACTTCATCATCTTGTTGTTTTAGGTCAATTTCTTCTTTTAGTGTCTGTATCCGCTGAAGTTTTTCAAACAGCTGGTGAATGCTTTTTTCTCTTATATTATGTTTTAGCGATATTTCTTTACTTGTCATCCCTTGAATATAATCTTTGATTATCCTTGCTCCATAATGATCGACTCTAAAAAGAGTAAGAGTAGGTGAATGAAATAATACATTTTCATCTCCCGATTCAATTACATGGAACTCGTTTAAAGTGTTTGAAGTTGTTGTCATTTTTTTCCTTTTTCGTTTACTTTCTATGCTTGTTTGGCATATTGTTGAATGTTTATCTGTAGAAATATAAATATAGGTTGCATTAAGAGATCCCTCTTCCCATTAGTATTCGTAAACTGTATCTTTTTGAGTAGCCAGTTAATCCACATCCAGCACTCAATTCACTTTTGTAGCATATTCTCTATTGGTAGACCCAATAACTATTCTCACAAGTCAGAAAATCACTTTATTTTGGATAGGATTACAATCCACTACACCAAAAAAGCGAAGTAGAGGTATAAGAATAGAACTCCTCTATCTCTCATACCTCTTTTCAATTCTTTAATACTGCTACCACCAGTTTTAACTCTACATTAACTCACCACATACACACCCTTTAGCTATTGCAGCACATGAGCCACCGGTAGCCCTCTGGCTCTGCTCATAAATCAGGATGTCATTCAGTTCGGAAAGATCCACGATTTCTATATCGAAATTGAACTCTTTCATTTTTTTCTCCTTTCATACCCTCTCCACCTTTCCTTCTCACTAGGGCATTTATTTACCTTTCGGCATAAGATGAGAAGTATTCCCTCACCATCATATAGAAATCAATTCTGTCAATCCAATAACAACCGTCAGCATGCCTCTCTACATTGGGAAGAAAAATAGAGAGGCAGATATTCAAGTGAATTTATTTTTTCCAATTATGATTATATTTCTCCTACGTATGGGAGATAATTCAAGTCTATATAAATAAAAAGATCGGTATTTTTTTGCTTTAATTATAAAAGCTATATAAGTAACAGACGGCGAATAAATCAATTTGAAAGTAGTGTTTTCTGTTCTTGCTTTCATTCTTTTCCCCTAAGACGGATGTGCCTCAGGCACATATTCCCACTAGAATTACTAAAGAATAAATAAAGATTAACAGGGGTTTTTTTAACATAATTTTTTAATTTGCTAATCCATTTTAGTATGCATCATTTTCACAAAACAAAAAAGGACGCTACTTCCATAACGTCCTGTCTCAAGGTATACCCTACCTAATCACCAAGACATAAGAAAGTGCGTCCGAATTGGACGCAACCTTCTCACTTGTTCTGGTGATTCGATAAAATAGGTATTTATGAGACAGAACCAGTAAAAGGTGCGAAAAATTTCTATCTCTATTTTCGCTTTAAAACAGCTAAGTCATTTTTTTATCCTTTGTAATCCCAATTTACCTCGTATCTATGGGACAAATCGGGACGAATTGAGCGTTTATACTGTTAAAATATTTAGAATTCATTTTATTCCATATCAAATTATTTAACTTTGAAAAATATAGTTAAAACACATATCTTTATTTTTATTCTGTCAAGTTTTTCAGCAGATTTTTTTTAATTTTTTTCAATAAATTCTCAAAAAACTAAAAAAGTTGACTATTATTTTAGTATCTTGATAAACTTTCCAATATGTTTAAAATAATATCTGACAAAATAACAAAAATTGTTGATGATATTCCTCTATATCCCCTTACTTACCGGTTATGCATCAGATGGGTTTCTTTATTATTTTTTACTTTCTTAGCCATTTCAAACTATGCTGCTGAAATTAGAGAAGGCAAACTCTTTATAGATGTAGAAATTCTGCCTAATGCAAATCAAATACATCTTAAATCAAATGGTAATCTTATCATTTCTGAAACAGACTCTCCATTTCAGTTAGAATTTTCAAATACCGAATTATCAATTCAATTAACAGAGAAAGTAGAAATTTCACCTTATTGGAGAGTTGGAATAAAAAAATTCTCAGACAAAGTTAGTACTGAAAAATTTTTAAAGAACTTTTCTGAATGTTTTGCAGAATCCTCATCAGAAATTGTTTCTAAAAACAAAGAACTAAAGCAAATCAGCAATTATTCAGTATATCTAAAGGAAAGATTTAATTCATACGAATCTGCAAAAGCTGTATGTGAGATGGATGTCTGGATTGAAGAAAAATACTCTTTCTCCAATTCTGAAGTTTTGATTTATGATATTAAAAACGATAAAGAATATTTTCTTAACGCCCCTCTCAACATTACTTCTAACAAACCAATTACAGTTTTTCAAGTTCCGAAAAGCAATTTCTGGAAGCCGAAACAATTCGTAACTCGTTCTTATGAGGGAAATCTTAAAGTACACCTGAATCAGCTTGGCGAGATGAACCTTATTGCTACAATTGAATTTGAAGGCTATGTAGCTGGAGTTGTACCAAACGAAATCGGAGATGATGCTCCACTGGAAGCTATGAAAGCCCAGGCAATCGCTGCACGCTCAGAAGCTCTGTACAAAATAATTCACAAGTATCATAAAGATGATGATTTTGACCTTTGTGCAAGTGTGCATTGCCAGGTTTTTTCAGGGCTCACCGATGTGACTAAAAAGGTAAAAAAGGCAGTTGGCGAAACCGAATATATGGTTGGCACTTATAATTCTGAAATTATCAATGCGGTTTATTCAACTAATTGTGGAGGCATTACAGAAAATAGCAATAATGTTTGGGGAGGCAAATCTGTCCCATATCTTACAAGCATTTATGATGGAAAAGGCAGTTATAAAACTGACCTAACCAATGAGAATAAAGCTAAGCAATGGATATTAAATTCACAACAGGTATTTTGCAATGCAGAAAATGAAAAAGGCTGGATAAAGAATTCCTACAAATGGAAAAAAGAATTCTCAAAAGAAATTTTAGAAGAACGGCTAAATTCAATTTCAGATTTGGGAAAGTTGAAAGACATTAAAATCCTAAAAAGAGGAAATTCAGGTCGGATTTTAGAGCTCAAAATTCTTGGCACCAAAAATGAAATACATCTAAATAATGAATTGCAAATTCGACAAGCTTTTAGCGGCTTAAAGTCATCTCTGTTTTTTGTGCAGATAATTGGAAACAAAGTAATTTTTTCTGGTAAAGGTTCAGGTCACGGCGTGGGAATGTGTCAGGTTGGTGCTATTCAAATGGCAAAAATGGGTTATTCGGCAAAGGAAATATTGAAACATTACTATACTGGAATTAATGTTGAAAAGTTAAGATTGTCAAATTAGTCTCTGCCCGTAAACCACCTTAGATGTTTACTATCTCACGGGGTAAACTGTGAAAACTTAAGTCAAGTCCCGATGAATCGGAACTTAACTCAAGTTTTCTAACGGCTCAAGTTGTTTGGCTGTTTGATTTTATCATACCAATAATAATCTCAAAAGGAAACTCCTTTTTAAACTCAACTATAATTTGTATCAAAAGAGTTTCCAATTCAATTAATCTTTTCTGAAATTCATAAATCGTATCCTTTATTGTCCTCACAGCAGATAAAGATTTCCACAGTGATTTATACACAACAAGAGAAGTATAATAAGCATCTTCAAGAAAAAATTCATCTTCGGTACCTACAAATTCCTGTAAGGAATCTAAAGTCCTTTGAATTTTTACTGGAATAATTGTTTTATACCAATCCAAATCTGAAAATGGTTCTTTTAATCCGTGCAAACTCAAATATCGTGCTCTATAATCATTAAGAAAATCTTCTGCCTTAATCAGATAATCATTACTGAGTTTAATGATATGTTTTTTCTGAACCTCTATGTGAATCTTCTCAAAAGGGTCTTCCTCATTCTGTGGTAAAATTTCAATTTTATTTTCTTTGATAAATTTATCTATCATTTCTCGTGCTTCTTCCAGATTCTCTTTAAGAATTTCAAACCAGTCCTTGTCTTCATATCCTTCTTCAATTTCTTTCTGGTAAACTTTGCATTTATCTTTCACAGGACATTTTTCACAACGGTAATCACAATAATTATAAGGTGCTCTTTTCAATTTTCTCTCCATAAATTTATGAATAATTTTATTAAAAAATAGAAAGTAGCAGCAATCATTGTCAAATCTTATTTTCCATTCAATCCTAAAAAACAAAAAAAGTTGACTATTATTTTATTATCTTGATAAATATATGAGCCCACTCTAAAAACCCCTGAAGGGGTTAAAAATAATTGTTTTGTATATCTTACCCACAGTTGAAACTGTGGGTTAATGAACTAATTAATCGCAAGTTAGTAACCCACAACTTTAGTTGTGGGAATGTTACCAAACAACCAAATTTAACCATTTTAATGGTTTTTAAAGTAAGCTCATATTATTAGATAAAAAATTTAAAACATATTTGACAGAAAAGTAATCTGTGCTACTTAATAAGTTTTTTTAAAGATGTTCATTATTCTTAATGAAAAACTAACAATGGCTAAGCAGAAATTCAAAATGATCCATAGCCAAAATCCACCAAAATTCTTCATCCAAACCTACGGCTGCCAGATGAACCCAGTGGAATAAAATCTAAGATTTTAATCCGACGGTTGTCGGATTATTCCACTGGGTGAATGTAGCTGATAGCGAAATGGTTTCAGGTTTTCTATAGACTTCACTCACGAAAAATATTGTTACCATACATCCAAGACAATCTAAATGTTTGTATGGTAATTTAATTGACATAAGTTACCATACAAAATGTATTAATCCAAAATTTGTATGATAACATTGGTGAGGAAAAATGGTCATCAAAGGGATATTAAAGGAAGAATTACAGAACTCTCTTCAAATGAAATATACATCCCGATTCATCAGAAGCACCCCATTAAATATGAAAAGATTCAACCCCAGTGAAATAAATAAAGATTTCACAGAATCAGCAACAGGATAAACCCTCCAAACAAACGGAGGGCAGGCCTGTTGCTACCCACAAGCAGGCGGGTAGATTCGGATTTATCCCGAATTGAAATACAAAAGGATTTACATATGAAAAAATTCTTCATCCAAACTTACGGTTGCCAGATGAATGTAGCTGATAGCGAAATGGTTTCAGGTCTACTAATCAAATCTGGATATGAACTGACTGAAAGTATTGATGAAGCAGATATTATAATTTTCAACAGCTGCACAGTTCGCCAGCATGCTGAAGATAGGGTGATTGGTCGTATTACTCAAGAAGGAAGCCGCAAAAAAAAGAAGCCAGATTTACTTATTGGCTTAATTGGATGTGTTGCCCAAAGATGCGGGGAAGAACTAATACAGAAAATAGATTGTCTGGATTTTGCAGTTGGGACTGACCAATATCGTTATCTTCCACAAATTATTGAAAATTGCCTAAAAAATAAATGCTCAACAGTAAAAATTCTGCAGAATAATATTGAAAACTATAGCAATACCCAACCACTGCGAAAAAGGGGATGTAGCGCCTTTGTGACCATTATGCGTGGCTGTAATAACTTCTGCTCGTATTGTATTGTTCCGTATGTCCGCGGAAGGGAACGCTCACGGAATCATCTTGAAATTCTAAAAGAGATTGAAACAGCGGGGAATAAAGGATACGAAGATATTACGCTCTTGGGACAAAATGTAAATTCATACAAAGATAATAATATTGATTTTCCCACTTTACTTAAACTTGCCTCAAAAATTGATTCCATAAAAAGATTGCGTTTTATCACTTCACATCCAAAAGACCTGTCAGACAAACTGATTGATGTAATGGCTAAAGAAGAAAAAGTATGTGAACATCTGCATCTTCCATTGCAATCAGGCTCAAACACTATTTTAGAAAAAATGAATAGGGGTTATTCAGTTGAGCAATACCTTTCTATTATTAAGAAGCTAAAAAATTCTATCCCGAATATTGCCATAACAACTGATGTGATGGTTGGTTTCCCCGGCGAAACAGAAAAGGACTTTTTAGATACCTATAATCTTATGAAAAAAATAAGATTTGATTATGCATTTACATTTAAATATTCTCCTCGTAAAGGAACAAAGGCAGCTGATCCCCGAGTAAATCGGGGACAGATAGATGAAAGTGTTCGCCTGGAAAGATTGCAAAAATTAATAGCACTTCAGGAAAAGATTACTTTTGAAAAATATAAAGAGCAAACCGGAAAAGTTGTTGATGTTTATGTTGAACAAAAAAGTAAGAAAAATATCAATGAACTATCAGGAAGAACAAGGGATAATAAAATTATTGTATTCTCAGGAGAAGAAAAGTTGATTGGCAAATTTGTGAAAGTAAAAATTTACGATGCAACTGGATGGACATTAAAGGGTAAAATCCAAAATAATTGACAGGATAATAAAATAAAAATTAGTTAATAAAAAAAATCGGGAGATATTATGAAAAGGATATCATTTTACGCATTTTTAGCATTATTTTTTATTCTTATCTCAACTGTTTATTGCCAATCAACAAAATTACTTTTTCACAAAAAAAGTATAATTAGTAGCAATAAATACATTAATATTTTCTTTTCAAATTCATCTGGTTATGAAACTGTTTCTCCAGAAGAAATAAATCAATCTGAATATATTTACTTCTGCTATAATCCATCGGGAAATTGGTTCTTTAAGGAAAAAGAATTAAATAAAGATCTTAACAATATTGTTATTTCGCAAAATGGAAATATTATTAAAAATACAAAACTTATTCCAATAATTAAAAATGAAAATATTATTAAAGTTGTAGCGTATTTTAGAAAAGATGATTTGGTAATTACCAAACCATTCAATTTTTCAAATGATCTTGAAGCAACACCAGTAATTCATATACAGGAAATTTACTGGCCAAATTATAATACATATAGCCAATATTATACAGATGGTGCTAAATTCTATGATGACAAAAATTATTTAAAATCTTTTGATATTTTAAAACCTTTTATAATAGAAAACGAAGAAATTATGGGATTCTCTTTTTATAGACTTTCTATGCAGATATTAACAGATAATATCAAATACTATATTTCGGGGAAAGAGGCTTCTTATAAAATATTAACGCTTGATTTAGCAAAATCGATTAATGAAAATAGTATTCAAAAATTAGATACATTATATAAATCTCTGGTAAACGCAAAAAAAATATTTAATCCCTATTTTGAATCTCAGGAAAAAGATAACGGAGAATATAAACAGAAATTAGACAAACTAATATCCGATGCGAATCAAACTCTTTCGAAATGCGTTGAAACTTTTGAATCAACCAAACTATCAATTTTTGAAAATAGTAATTATAATAATTACAAATTTAGCTTATATATTAATCTTTTAGCGAATATATTATGCTATACAGATTCACTGAAAAAAAGTAATACTTTGGACACACTAAATATTGCAATTCTAAATAAATTTAAAAAGCAAAAAGAAGAATTAATCGCTTTAGAATGGTTGAATGAATTTGAATCAATTATGAATCTTATCAAAAATCATATTGTCAATGATGGATACATTTTAAATGATGCTGCTATTAATAATCTTGAGAACAATAAAAGTAATGAAAAACAACCCTATTATGATATTTTCGTAGCTTATAATTCCTTATGCAAAAATGATATAAATCTTTATTCACAATACATTAATCAAGCACTTACAAAATGTTCGGATAAAGTGCTTCTATCATATATAGAACAAAAGAATTTATCCTTACTTATTTCAAATACAAATATTGATAATAATGTATTTCATTGTATAAATACAGGTTTAGATTTTGAATCCAATAATGAAATAGATAAAGCTGAAGAAGAATATAAAAAAGCAATGAAATTATCAAGCGGCTTTGCACCTGTATATTTTTATCTTGGCAGAATATATCATAAGAAGAATGAAAATTTTATTGCCCAAACATACTTTGAGAAATCATTGGATATTTATCCACAATATATCGCATCACGAAGTTATCTTGCCGAATTATTAATTAACGCTAATGAGGATTCGTTGGCTCTTGAGAAGGTAAATTCTGCTTTAAATTATACTCCTATCTGGTATTTTTACTATTTGAAATCAAAAATTCTATTCAATCTTAATAGGTATGAAGAATCAAAAGAATTATTAATAAATCAATGTTTATCCCTAAACTCACAAAATTTTAACCAATATATTTTACTTGGAGATGTGTATTTAGGATTAGGTGATAAATTAATGGCAAAAAAATATTATTTGTTTGCGGGTAAACTTGAGCCAGAGAATATAATTTATTCCGATAGATTAAAAGCATTAAATAGTAAGAAATAACTAATTTTGATATTTGTTTATTAGTATCTTATGCTAAATTTGAAAAAATTATTATCATTTGATGTTAATCAAGAAAAAATGAACAAAGTTGACAATACACATAAAATCCAGATTGCAACTTGTGCTATGCTTCTTGAAATTGCAAATGCAGACAACGAATTCCAGAATGTTGAAAAAAATCTTATAATTTCAATTTTACAATATGAATTTCAATTATCTGATGAAGAAACAAATGAACTTATTAAAAAAACTGAGGATGAGATAAACAAAAGTATTGATTTATGGCAGTTTACAAATTTAATTAACAAAAATTTTAATAAAGAAGAAAAACTCAAAATTTTGGAAAATGTATGGAAAGTTATTTATGCTGATGGAAGACTTGATCAATATGAAGACTACCTTGTTCATAAAATAGCAAATTTATTACGATTAAGTCATGAACAACTCATAAAAACAAAATTAAAAGTGAGTGAGAAATGAAGAGAGAGATTAAAGAATTATGGCCTGAATTGGATTGGATTACGAATGAAGAATTGCGAGAAAAAGTTGCAAAAACATGGGAACTCGCGTTTAAAAAAAGTGTGCTTACACCTAAAGATTTGGAAAGAATTCCTTTTACCCTTCTTGTAAAAGATTGCAAAGTAAGTTTTATGGCTCATAAAAAAGCTGTAGCACACATTGCTTATGAATCTGCTAAAGTTATGCAAAAATTCTTTGGCGATAATTTACCTATTGACATTGATATAGTAGTGGCTGGTGCGATACTTGCCGATGTTGGAAAACTTCTGGAATATGAGAAAGATGATGACACAATAAGATTCAGCAAATCTGGCACACTGCTCCGCCATGCATTTACAGGTGTTTCTCTTGCACAAGCGTGTGGAGTTCCTGATGAAGTCTGTCATATAATTGCAGTGCATTCTAAAGAAGGCGATGCATTTAAGAGGACAACAGAAGGTTTGATTGTGCATCATGCAGATTTTATGGCATATCTGCCTTTCAAAAATTTATAAATGAATACTGGTAAAGCATGCAAATGGTATAATACCTGTCCTATTAAAAAATTTACTGACCAGGGTAAGTTAGAAAAATATTGGGTAGAAAATTACTGCTTGGGCGGGAACAAGAATTGTATCCGCTATCAAATGGAAGAAAGGGGAGAATATCATCCTGATAATATGTTGCCTGATGGGACGATTCGTGAAGGATTAAGATGTTTTCTTTGACATCATCTAGTCACGGATATTATTATAACTATATGAAAATAAACACACTTCGTCTATAACATCAACTTAATAGTATAAAAGAAATCAGTTTAAAAGATGTTATATGAAATGGTAGTTTATAATCGTGTATAGGTATGGGTAAAAAATATAAAGAAATTAAAGAAGATGAGAATCTAAACAGAAATCCACAACATATGTCGTATATCATACCAAATTCGGATGGATTCACGACATTAATGTCGGGGATACATCCGTTAAGTGCAATGTTTAGTTTTAATGAAGATATTTATACTGAGTGATTATTAATTAAATTATCCTGTTTTTAATAAAAAATAGTATTTCAGTTTATTCTTACAAGAACAAGAGAAATGATTTCAGGGTTGACAAATAACACTATTTTATAAAATTGACATATGTGCTTTTTGCAAGGGAATTAACCTTTAAAGATTTTTTTGTAGTTCCACATTAAAGAACAATATAAAATTATAGGAGTTCTATTTGCTTGAAATTAAGGTTTTAAAAACTGAAAATGATTTAAATGACTCATTATCAAAAGATTTAATCGTTAATTTTCTTCATCTATATTTAGATGAATTTGGAGATAGTAAAAGTGCCATATCAAAATCTATCGATTATGCTTTTTCTGATGATAAAGGAAAGGGTGGATTCATCATAGTAGCAATCTATGATATGAAACTGGTAGGAGTTCTTGTTATGAATAAAACAGGAATGTCTGAATATATTCCTGAAAATGTTTTAGTTTATATCGCGGTTCATAAAAATTATCGAGTAGTCAAAGGAATAGGAAGATTTCTTATGGAAAAAGCTTTGGAAATTTCTGATGGAGATATTGCATTGCATGTTGAATACCATAATAAAACAGCGATAAGATTATATCAAAGAATAGGATTTGAAACAAAATATGTTGAGATGAGATATAAAAAATGTCAGAATTAATTGTAAAGACCAATAAAATTATTGGCAATATTCAAAAATTGAATGATTTCCTGGTAACAAATAAAATTGATTGGTCTTTAATAGTAAAAGTTCTATCCGGTCATAAATTGATCCTGGAAAAATTGTTTTCTGATAATTCTATAAAAGAAGTTCTGATAAATAATGTCCATTCAATTGGAGATTCACGACTTTCAAACCTAAAAGTTATAAAAAAAATTGCACCTGATATTGTTACAATGTATATTAAACCTCCGGCGATTAAACATGTTAAATCTGTCATCAAATTCGCAGACATTTCATTTAATACAAGTCTTTCAACCATTTTAGCATTGAATGAAGAAGCAAAAAGAAATGATAAAATTCACCGAATAATCATTATGATTGAAATGGGAGAATTACGAGAAGGAATACTGCGGGAAAATATCATAGATTTCTATTCAAATATTTTTCAATTATCAAACATTAAAGTTATCGGTCTTGGAACTAATCTGGGTTGTATGTACGGAATTGAACCTACTTATGATAAATTGATTCAATTATCGCTTTATAAACAATTATTAGAAGCAAAATTTAATAAAAAATTGAATCTGATTTCAGGGGGAAGTTCAATTACTCTCCCATTAATAGGTAAAAATAGAATTCCAAAATCTGTAAATCATTTCAGAATTGGAGAAGCTGTTTTTTTAGGAACATCACCTTTTAATAATAAGAAATTTCTCAATCTTTCGACAAATGCTTTTGAATTTAAAGCAAACATCATTGAGTTAGAAGAAAAAGAGCTTGAACCGGATGGTCAATTAAGTGATGGAAATGTTGGACATGCAATAGATTTTGAAGCTGAAGAAACGATTCAAAAAAGCTATAAAGCAGTTCTGGATTTTGGCTTATTAGATGTCGATGTAAATGAAATAATCCCCAAAGATAAAAATATAAAATATATTGGTACAACATCCGATATGACTGTTTATGATATTGGACCTAATTTAACAAAATCACAGAAACTTAATTATAAAGTTGGGAAACAAATTTGCTTTTTTCCAAGCTATATGGCTGTTGCTCGACTAATGAATTCAAAATTTATTGAAAAGAAAATTGTTTAGACAATTTTTTGTAAAATGAATGGACCAAATTCGTATTTGAAAAATATTGATAAAGAACTGAAAATATTCAAGGCATTAAAATCAACATATTACAGTTGGTTTCAACAACCTAAATAGTTTAGAAAAATCATTAAATTCTCAATATTAATTATTTTAATAATGAAAACAAAGAATAAAAAAAATTTAAGATAAGAGGAGGAAAAATTTAAATGGCAATTTCTAAGAAAGAAAAAGATATTGTAAAAAATATGCTAAAAGAAACTGGTGCGACACTAGAAGAATGGTGTGATATTATATTAACAAAATACCTAATTGGTGAAAAGAATATTTATAAATGGTTGATTAGTAAAAATCGTTTAAGACCTTCTCAAGCTGAAATAATTATAAAAACACTAAATATCAAGATAAAAATAAAGATACCTATATAATGAATCTTCTTATCTTACCGAAGTTAGTAAAAGATGATTTAACTTGAAAGTAGAAGAAAATTTAGTTGATAATTATGAAAAAAAGTGAAAAATTAATTATAATATCATTTTTACTAATATACACTCTTGGATTTGCAAAACAAATCAATTTTAAAACTGACATAACAAAATTTCCGATTTACAACAAAAAAAATAATAAGATTTTAAATTATTTAATTATCAAACCTGATGAAGAAATTAATTTTACCTTTAATGAAACGGATACATTAATAATCTATTCGCGAGTGGTTTTAAACGATAAAACTACACAAAGAAAAGATGATAGATATAAATATCTACTAACCATAAATGATCAAACAGGAAATATTACGAAGTTTATAAATCAGAGCAAAGTATCACAAGCAATTAGCGGAGAAAACGTTTCTAAGTACGGCTTTTATTCTTATGAATTTATTTTACAGAAAAATGATGTTACAATTAAGAATATTTCTGATTATGATTTAATCTTCAGAATTGCAACGAACGAATCTCAAGGAAAAACAAAGAATTCAAAATTCGTTTCCATAACACCAAATACTTATGAAAATAAAAAATATCTTCAGATCGGGAAAAAGAATTATTCATATTTTACCTCAAATTCAGATAAATTAGAATTTACATTACAGGGTCCGATTACTCTGAAAATTATCAGCAGATTGATTTTCAAAAATAACATTGCAAATATGTATAATTATCGGTATAGAGTATTCGATAACGGAAAACTTTTAAAAGAAATTAATGAAGATGCTTATAAATCTAAAAAAGCTCTTTTGAAAAATGATAAAAAAAAATTCCTTCAAACGGTGATGTAAAGAAAATCAATCTCGGTGAGGGAATTCACAGTATTACTATAGAAGATACCGATGTTAACCGAGATTTAATATTTCGATTTTATATTAGCAAGGAATTAGATTAAAAAAACAATTTAAAAATATGGGAGGATTTTTATGAAAGAAGGAATAATTTTTACTAGGCAAGCTTCAGGATTGGTCAGAGAATTATCCTGGTTTGATGTATTTATTTTTGTAGTTGCAGGACCTGCTGCATCCGGTGTTATGTTTTATTCGGTTTCTACAGCAGCAGATTTTCCGGGAGCAAGTTTACCTTTAGCTTTTTTGATTGGACTTTTCATTTTTCTACCGATTATGCTATTAGTTGCAATCACTTCAGCAACAATGCCGCGCTCAGGTGGCTTATATATTGCGATTAGTAGAGTTTTAGGACCAACAATGGGTTATATTAGTTCCTGGTTACTATTTATTGGATATGGAATTTCCAGCGGAGTTCTGGGTTATCTTGTAGTTGGATTGACAGGTTCAGCATTTTCTACAGCTGCCTTAAGTAGCGGAATTGGCTGGTTAGCAAATGCAGGGAAAATAATGCAAACACCAGCAGGACAAGTTGTTGGCGGAATTATCTGGGTAATTTTATTCTGGTATATAGCATACACTGGAATTAGAAAAGTTAAAAATATAATGCGGATTGCTTTTTTCATTCCTTTAGTTGGAACTGTTATTGCAATTTTTTGGTTTTTTCTTTCTGGAGGAATCGAGAGTGTATCTGCTGCTTTTAATCAAACCTGGGGAGCAGGAGCATTTGAAGCCGTCCAACAAAAAGCTGCGGAATTAGGTTGGAAAGCTCAAAGTTTTAGCTGGGGAACAACCATCAGTTCTCTTATTGTAGTAATCTGGGCGTATGCCAGTATTACGATCATCAACTATGCAGGTGGAGAAATAAAAACTCCCAAAACCAGTATGATAAGAGGTTTTATGTTGGGAACTAGTTTTGTGGGATTATTTTATGTGATAATTGTAGTTGCTGCTTATAAAGCATTTGGAAATTTTATCGGTTGCTACGATTTTCTTTTTGATAATCATCCGGAAATTCTTGCTGGAATTATGGGAGAAACTGTTAAACCATCCATTCCTTTCTATTTTATGTCGATTGCCAAAAATGTCTGGTTCGGTTTGATAGTCGCTGTTTCCATAGCTTTATGGTTTGCAAATTCAATCTTACCCGGATTTTTAGCAAATTCCAGATTGGCTTTTGCATTGGCAATGGATAAATCTTTTCCGAAATCACTTGCAAAAGTAAACAGAAAAACAGGTTCTCCAACAAATGCTGTTCATTTGAATGCGGTTTTCTGCTTTATTGGCGTTTTGATAATGCTGCTTTCTGTAAATGTGATTCTTTCGATATTAACACTTACAACCTTTTTTATTTTCTGGCCTTACGGTTTAAGCGCAATGTTGCTTCCATATCATAAACCGGAGATTTATAATCGTTCACCAGTAAAATGGGAAATCTTCAAAATTCCGGTTATGAGCATATTGGGAGCATTTACATTTATAGTCGGCTGGTTTTTCATTTATTTATCTATCAGAAATTTCTCACCTGTCATAATGCTGACTTTGATTGGAGTTATGTTGATTGGATTGATAATATATTTAGTTCAGCAAAATAAGAACAAAAACGATGGTCTGGATGTGAGTAAAATCTATTCACAAATTCCACCTGAATAGAGGAGTTTATTTTTGGCGAAATTGTTTTTTTCAGTCGATGTTCACGGTGCAAATAGTGTTTGGAGAAAATGGTTGCGGATCCCCGAACTTTATGGAGTTGATGCGCTTCTTTTATGTGGTGATCTAACTGGAAAATCACTTGTTCCTTTTATTGAAAAAGGAAATGGGAAATACAACGCTTATTATTTTGGAAAAAATTGGACATTAGAATCAGGGAAAGAAGCAGATGAAATGGAAAAACGAATTCAGGATGCTGGAGCCTATACGCTACGTTGTAATTCTGATAGGATAAAAGAACTTCAAAATAATCCTGAACAAGTTGAAAAACTGATGATGCAAATGATAAAAGATAGAATTCATCAGTGGATGGAAATGCTTATCAGGAAAATCGATCTTTCCAAGGTTGATGTAGTTGCTATGCCAGGGAATGATGATGATCGGGAAATAGATGAAGTTATAAAATCCTTTGGAGATAAAGGAGTAATTTGGTGTCTGGATGATGTAATTGATGTTCTGGGAATACCTACTATAAGTCTCGATTATGTAAATCCAACACCGTGGGACACACCAAGAGAAGATAATGAGAAAGGAATGAAAAAACGGATCAAGAAATTAGTGAAGAAACTCGATGATCCATCTCGATCAATTTTCAATTTTCATGCACCACCTTATGGAACCATGCTCGATCTTGCTCCGGAACTCGATACCAATAAAAAACCGATAACTGTTGCTGGACAGGTAAATTTTGTGCATGTAGGCAGCAAAGCTGTTACTGAAGCTATTGAAAAATATCAGCCATTAATCGGACTTCACGGTCATATTCACGAGTCTTACGGTCATGATAAAATTGGAAATACTCCAGTTGTGAATCCGGGTTCTGAATATGGCGAAGGAATTTTGCGTGGATTTATTGTCGAAATAAAAGATAAGAAAATTATCAGTTATTGGAAAGTGGAAGGCTAATGATGATTGCCAAAGGTATTCCCTGTATTCCTGATGGAACAGAAATCAATGAAAAATCTTTGAAAAAACAGGAAGAAATTTTTCTGAAAGTTCTTGATGAAATAATGAATAAAGCAAAAGAATTTGATGTCACAATACGAATTGTCGGTTCACTTGCTTTCAGAATAAAATGTCCTGATTATAGATATATAGAGTATGAAAATCAACACCATCTCGCTGATATTGATTTTATTACTTATTCAAAAGAGATTATAAAAGTTCAGGACCTCTTCTTTGGACTTGGCTGGACTGAAAATCAAAATATATTAAGGCTGTTTGGGGATAAAAGAAGGATTTTCTATCATCCTAATGAAAACATTCATTCAGATATTTTCATTGATAAATTGAGATTTTGTCATGAAATTGATTTTAAGAAGAGATTAAAAATCGATTATCCAACAGTAAGTTTGATTGATCTGCTTTTGGGAAAGCTTCAAATTGTCGAAATTAATAAGAAGGATTTAGTAGATACGATGGTTCTTCTCAGCCAGTTTCCAATTTCCAAAATAGGCAATAATACTGATGAGATAGACGGACATTATTTAGCAAAATTATGTTCCGAAGATTGGGGCTGGTGGAAGACAGCAACTTCCAATATTGAAAAGACAAGAAAATTTACTAATGAATGCTTTGCTAAAAATGACGCTAATAAAGTAAAAGAAAAACTGGACACATTATCTCGTTTAATAGAAGAGAAACCTAAAAGCCTGAAATGGAAAATACGTTCAAAAATAGGTGAAAAAATGAAATGGTATAGAGAAGTTGAAGAAGTAGAAAGAGGATAAATAAAATACAAATTAAGAAAATAGGAGTCAACTATATAGAAATAAAAGTTAATTAGCTTGTTTCGTCAGTTTGAAATAAGTTTTGTTCTTTAACATAGCATAGAGTGTTTTGATTAATTTATTAGCGACAGCAATAACAGCTTGTTTGT
>Ga0315547_1001562_pt1 | contig 17843 bp, 17 predicted proteins | sample SalMarSW160240MG_2_FD_202542 | JGI IMG/M metagenome (GOLD analysis project Ga0315547, IMG submission 202542) | Salt marsh sediment microbial communities from the Plum Island Ecosystem LTER, Massachusetts, United States - Salt Marsh Sediment SW1601-240 ...
GGTAGACTTTTACTCACAAATTTAGCGACTTACAGTGAGTTTTTCAGAGGGCAATTGGCATCTAAAATTCGTTCGGGTGTAAAACAAAAAATGAAAAACGAATGGTTTGGTCAAGCTCCTTATGGTTACACCATACTATCTGATGAAATAGATGGTAGGAAGAAGAATACAAGGCTTATAAATAACATAGAAGAACAAAAAATACTAACTAAGATGAAAGGATTAAGAGAGAATGGTAAAAGTTATAGTGAAATCGCCACAGCTCTAAACAAGGAGGGCATTCCTACGAGATACACAAAAGAAAATAAAAAAAGCAGTTGGTATTCTACTACAGTTAGAAATATTCTAAATAGACAAGAAGTAATAACTGAAAACAAGAAGGAAGAGACCTGAATTTTTTAAAATATTATACCGAAATTTTCTACCAATATTATGCATAATACATTTTATCTATCAATATAATAACATACATGCATGTTAATTTATACCATGCCATATTGTCAAAATTTGACACGATTCGATAAATTAACTCACAAAGCTAATAAATTAAGTCAATATGTTAACTAACTTTACAATATATCGGTATCAGCTAAAATAATTGATTTTAATAATATTTTTAATCCTAAATATTTATCATTTTACAATCTTCGACATTCAACGACATAGTAATCGCAACTATTATTAACAGACAACAGCTGTATTATTACAATTTAAAAAAAGGGAGGTATAATGTGAAAAAAATAATACCAATATTAGTAGTAGGAATTTTTATCCTAAGTGCACTAAGTGCAACTGCACTACTTGAAACGAAAACATCTACATCATCACGTGATGAATTAGATCAATCTCAAACCGTAATGACAGAAAACGCTGCTCTACCTGTTGGCCAAGTTCCAATACCAGATAACATAACTTATTTTCAGGTGGCTCAATCATTTATACCAGCCAAAGAAGTTCTAACACGGGTTGAACTATATATAGGTAAGAACTCAACGGCGACGTACCCATATGTCTTGGCTGTTAGAGCAAATCTAACTGGTGAAGACATGACGTTGACAAGTGTTGATCCAGAGGACGTTGTTACCGAGGACTTTGGCTGGGTTGAATTTAATTTTGACGATGTAACAACGACAATTGGTCAGACGTACTATATAGTTTCTTATACCGAGAATGTGACCGATAACTTTTATGCATGGGGCGCAAACAATGAATCTGATTCATACCCATTTGGATGCGCATGGATGTCTATTGATGATGGTGATACTTGGAGCAATGACTCTGCTTCATCTAATCCGAATAGTGCCAAATCATGTGCCCATCAAGGCAAACAAACACGATTAGATGATCCGGGTACTTGGGACATGTGCTTTAAAACATATGGAAAAGACAATCTTCCACCAGAAGCACCCTCAATAACAGGTGAAACCAATGGAAACACAGGAACCGAGTATGAATATACGTTTGCTGCAGTAGATCCTGACGGTGACGATATCGCAGAATATATCGTTGACTGGGGTGACGAAACAGGGGAAAACATTACAGGTCCCTTTGCATCTGGGGCAGAGGCAACAGCGAGCCATACGTGGGATGAAGACGGAGACTATACCATTACGGCAAAAGCCAAAGATATAAACGGCTTGGTTGGTCCAGAAGGAACACTACCAATTACCATGCCAGTAAATCAACAGGTTAGTCCAAATCAAAGTATCCGAATGCAAATCATGCAACGGATTATTCAACACTTTCCACTGGTCCAAAGACTTCTAGGAATTTAGAGAGTTAAACTCTCTTTTTTTCTTTTTTTGTCTAGAAAGTATTAACCTTAATTAATTAAATTTATAAAGATACCATATTTATTCTATTATGATTAAACCTAAAATCATACAAAAGTTTTAATACCAACCAGAAATTTACCACCTCCATTAGTCAAGCTAATCAGAGAGGCGCATTATATGTACATAGTTATTGTTGGAGCAGGCGGTATTGGAAAACGATTAACCGAAATGGCTCTTAAAGATGGCAATCACAACGTAATTGTCATTGATAAGAACCAAGCACGGTGTGAAGAAATTGCCAGAAAATACGATGCCGTCGCTATAAACGCAGATGCAACACAAGAAGAAACACTTGATGAATCTGAAGTAAAAAAGGCAGATGTCTTAGTAACAACTACTAACGATGATGCTACAAATTTAATGGTTGTTTCTCTTGCAAAAAATAAAGGAGTAAAACATCTCGTTTCTGTAGTCAATCAAGAAGAAAGTAAACCTATGTATATGGAAAAAAGCGTAAAGATGGTCAAAAGCCCCAATATTGTAATGGCAGAAAGCCTGTATAAATCGATAAAACACCCAAATGTAGAAGAATACATGAATGTTGGAAGGCATGCTGAAATATTCCGTCTTCCCATCGGTTCAAACTCAAAACTTTCTGGAGAAACAATTAGAAAAATAGGGTTACCGAAAAAAAGTTTGATTGTGGCTATTGAACGAGATCACAAATTCATCATACCAACAGAAGATGTCGAATTATTCTCTGGGGACAAGGTAACGGTCTTATCCCATAAAGACCAAGTAGACAGAGTTGCAGCATTGTTCTCTGAGTAAAATAGGGAACCACGTGCGCAAACTATATATAAAAGATATATAATGCTAGTGCGTGTTTTTCCTAATTTTGAGGAGATTATCATGACAACAGAAGATGTGAAAAAAACAGGTACAACTACACTAGGGATGATAATTAAAGATGCTGTCATAATTGCAACCGAACAACGGGCTACTATGGGTACCCTTATTGCCCATAAGAGTACAAAAAAACTCTATAAAATCGATCAACATATAGCATTAGCAACTGCAGGCTTAGTTGGCGATTTGCAGGTGCTTGCTAGATATCTCAATGCAGAAGCAAACCTATATCGGTTAAAACGTGATATGCAAATACCGGTTCAAAGTGCAGCAACTCTTATGTCAAACATTTTGAATCAACGAAAATTTTACCCTTACTACGTTCAATTAATATTAGGTGGATACGACGATTCTGGTGGACATGTATATTCCCTTGATGCTGCTGGAGGGGCCATACCTGATAAATATACGGCAGCAGGATCTGGTTCACCATATGTCTTTGGTGTCTTAGAAGACAATTACAGAGATGGATTATCAACAGACGAAGGGATAGATATTGCTGTTAGAGCAATTACTGCAGCGAAGAATAGAGATTCTGCATCTGGTGGTATGATAAGTCTTGCTGTCATCACCAAAGATGGATTCAAAGAGATTCCTGAAGAGGAAATAAAGAAACGTATAGAGAAACTTAAAAAGTAAGATAGCTAACCTACCATTGTTTCTTATCGATTAATCTAAAAATATACTTATAAAAGAATTGTAAAAGGTAGAATATGACTGTAGACGACGTTTTACGTGAAATAAAAGGAAAAGTAAGAGGCGTTATCCCGCCCAGCATAGACGTTTCAGATGTGGAATTTGAAGGAGCGCTAGTTGTTATCTATACTAAACATCCCGATAAGTTTGCAAAGAAAGAAGAATTGGTAAAACAGCTGGCAAAAATGCTACAGAAACGTATTGCCATCCGTCCAGATCCCTCAGTCATTACTGATACGGACGCTGCAGAAAGAAAGATTAAAAATATTATTCCAAAAGATGCTGAAATCACCAATATATATTTTTTACCAGAGGTTGGAGAAGTCATTATTGAAGTTGTAAAGCCGGGTGTTGCAATTGGTAAACAGGGTATTTTGTTAAATGAAATACGAAAAACTATCAACTGGTCCCCACATATTATTCGGACACCACCCATCCAATCGAAAACCGTTCAGGAAATTCGAGGATACCTTCGATCAATGAGTGATGAACGGAAAGAAATATTGCGTAAGGTTGGAAGACGACTACACCGAGGCATATCTGTGGGAGAAAGATTTGTCAGAGTGACGACACTTGGAGGATTTCGAGAGGTTGGTAGATCATGTAGTCTTCTTAATACGCAAGATAGCAAGGTAATGATTGACTGTGGTGTTGATGTCTCTTCAGAAAATGGATCTCCATATATTCATCTTCCTGAAGTGCTACCAATAGAAACCATTGATGCGGTGGTAATTACTCATGCTCATCTCGATCATTCTGGGCTGGTGCCCTTGCTTTACAAGTATGGGTTTGATGGTCCAGTTTACTGTACACCTCCGACAAGAGATATGATGACACTCCTGCAAATGGACTATCTTAAAGTTGCTGCTGCAGATGCAAGAAAAATACCATACTCAGCAGAAAATATTCGTGATGTAATTAAGCATTGCATTACTATGGATTATGGCGACACAACAGATATAACGCCAGATGTGAGACTAACTTTACATAACGCCGGTCATATTTTAGGCTCTTCAACAGCCCATTTTCACGTTGGAGAAGGACTTTACAACATCGCTTTTAGCGGAGATATTAAGTATGAACGGACATGGCTCTTTAACCCAGCTATTAACCGCTTCCCTCGCCTTGAAGCAATTATTATGGAATCGACATATGGAGCTAGAGATGATATTCAGCCAACGAGGAGAGAGGCCACAGATCGGCTTAAAGATATTATCCAACGATGCCTCAAGAAAAAAGGAAAAATTCTGGTGCCTGTATTTGCAGTAGGACGAAGTCAAGAAGTGATGATTGTCATTGAAGACTTAATGAGAACAAAACAAATTCCAAAGGTTCCTGTTTACCTGGACGGCATGATCTGGGAAGCAACAGCTATACACACTGCTTATCCCGAGTATCTTAATAATAAATTAAGAGCGCAAATATTTCAACAAGGAGAAAATCCTCTGTTATCTGAGATCTTTGAAAGAATTGATAGTCACGAAATGAGACAAAGAATAATCAACGATCCCGATCCTTGTATTGTCCTGGCAACCAGCGGTATGATGAACGGCGGTCCCGTCATGGAATATTTCAAAGAATGGGCACAGTCAAAAAAGAACACTATTACATTTGTTGGATATCAGGCCGAAGGTACAATCGGGCGAAGAATTCAGAAAGGGTGGGGCGAAATTCCGCTCAATGTTGGTGGAAATGTTGTTAATATTAAGATGGAAATGAGTGTTGAAACATGTGATGGATTCTCAGGTCATAGCGACCGAAAGCAGCTATTTAACTATATCAACAACATGTCCCCACATCCAGAAAGAATTATCTTTGGTCACGGGGAAGAATCAAAGTGTCTTGACCTTTCTTCTTCTGTTCATAAGCGATTTAATATTAGCACTGCTGCTCCGATGAATCTGGAAACAATTAGATTTAGATAAAAGAAGATGGTTTTTATTTTTAGATTATTTTAATGGCTTTGCAAGATCCCATAAACTTTTGAATTTTCTATCCAACACTTCTATATCGTTAACATCTACGTAGGCCGTACCAATATAGGATGGTTCATCACTGGCTTCTGGAAGGATTTTAATACCATTGACAGCAATCTCTTTGCCAAATACAAAGTTACGCATCGTACCTGATACATCTTCGGAGAAGCATCTGATCTCAAGGTTATCTCCATATGTCTTTTTTAGAGCTTTTGCCGCATCAATATTGATCTTTGCATCAACAATGAGTTGAATTTTCGCATCTAAATCTAAGAACTTTTTGAAATATTGGAGGAAAGGCTCCTGGAAAAACCGTTCTCCCCCTACCTGCATCTTTAGATGATTACTTTTATCCAAGCAATTATTAAGCAGATTATATAAAATCCATTTGCCGCTATACTGTAACGTGACATTTCCATTTCTTTTTAATTTTATACCATATTTGCTAAAGTTTGTGTTATAACACTCACTATATTCCTGTAAATGATGCTCAATCGCATTGTATGTATCTTCAGCAATTATCCGTTTTAAATCATCCTTGATTCCTACCCATATGGCTCTTGGATGTACTGGAAGATAACTCTCTCTGCCAAAATCCTCGTCAGCCTCGTGAGAAAATAATACCTTGGCAATCAATCCATTCTTTAACAATGAGTTACGTCCAGTTTCAAGAGGTCTTCTAGTGATATTGGCCAATTCCTCGGCAACTTTCAAAAAATCAGAAAATTCCTTTGGGCAATCCATGACAAGCGTAACATAGTAGATTGCAGCCTCACGGGGGCGGTCTACCTTCATCCGCTCAAACATCATTTCAAAATCTTGAATATAATCAAGCTTTACTTTGGTGTCAATTTCACATCCCATCGTATCCACCAATCCCTTCGTCCATTCCTAAAACTACTCTTACCTGCTTTCGGAAATCAAAAATGTATTTAACTTTTATATAATTTGTGCATGCATTAATACCTGCACAGTTATCTGTAAAATTACGCAATTTTTCTAAAAAATTATTTTAAATCTTTTTGATTTTTAGCTTCTGTAATTGCATCCAAATATCGACGACAATCTCGTTTAATAATTGCAATCTGTTGTTGAGGTATTTTATATGAAAATTGGGCATACTCAAGGGTAAATACTAAACCATGGACAAACGCACCAAGATTGTAATTTTTTTCTTTAGACAGATTAAAAATGTCGTCTGTTATTTTCATAGCATCTTCAACAGTATAAGGTGCAGATTTTTGTTTTTCATTAACTTTCTTTTTATGTGCCATGGTTCTACTTCTAATCCCGGTCAGCTATAAATTTGTTTTGTATTAAAAAAAGTTGAACGCCGCCTACCGCGATTGAACAAGTTTCTCGGAGGAAAATTAATCGACAGAACCCCCTAAAATAGGCCTTACCGGTTTTTTAAAGTCAGTTCTTACTCACTAAAACCCTTCTTTTTTCTTTTTCTGTTTTAGTTGTTTTTATAAACCAATGCTTGTTTTGAGATGAGATAAGATGCCAAAAACTAAAATTGGAAATGGTTCGCTTATTTGGGGTATAATAATCATTGCTTTATCTTTTATTTTTCCTGCTATAGCGTTTTATTTATTTGTTATTCCAATTATTTTGGGGATATTAGCATTAAGAAATAAAGATAAACTAGGTTATTATGGAATCCTGCTTGGAATACTAGCATGGTTAATCTCATGGTTTATAATGCCATTGATTAATAACATGTTATACCCTATTTAATCTAGAAATCTCCTTTAAATCCCTTTATAAACCAATACTTGTTTTGAGATGAGATAAGAATGAAGAGGAAAGTATTCGTAGTCGGGATTATTGTTTTACTGATTACTATTGGTTTTAGTGGATGTCAAGAGCAAGATAATACTATATATAACGAAAATAATCAAGTAAAAATTACTGAAATAAAAATTAATAATCAAACTAAAAATAAAGAAGATATCATCTTGTTTTTTCCTTATGTAGAATCTCCATATGATTGTGAAAATTATAATGTTACTCTAACTGTTGTAAATTGTTCTGATGTTATATTATCAATGGCTGGTCTTCATGCCTCAAATCCTTCTCTTTCTTCTCCAGCAGGCTTGAATAAGATTGATAACAATCATTATTGGACTAACTTAACTAATTGTTTACCAAGAGATGTTTATTGGAAAGTGTTTATTGCTAAAGGGAAACATTTAGGTAATTTAACATATGATAAAAGAATTGATGCAGTAGATCTAATTTATTATATTGGGGTTAATAGTAGTGATATTACATCCCTTAGTATTACGAATGTTGCTTTTGATGAATTTGGTTATGGTTTCAATACGAATGTTGTGGCTGTTACTGCAGATATTACAAGTAATGTAACTATAACAAGGGTTAAATTACATTCATTTGAGATATCTCGAGGTTCAAATGGAGGCTCATCTTCAATTCCTGCTTTTATCGAAGCAAATAAATCAGGTATAACTCTTGAAAATGATATTGGAACTCATCAATGGACGACTTCAATAAATGACAATGAGGTAGTATCTGAGTCAGATTCTAAGTTTTATGAAGCAGAATTGGCAAGTTATGTTTTTTATAGAATCTTTGCTGAGGATGAATCAGGAAATGTTGCTGTATCTCCTCTTTATAGTTTTATCCATGTATGAAATTTTTCTTTAAATCCCTTTATAAACCAATACTTGTAACAAAAGAAAAAATGCCTCTACCGAATAAAGTTACTCCTGTTGAGAGGCAGCGCCGCCTACCGGACTCGAACCGGTGACCGCTCGGTTAACAGCCGAGTGCTCCACCAACTGAGCTAAGGCGGCAAATGAAGAACGATCAGCACACAGAATAGAATAATGTATTAAAAGATTACCCGTTAGAACCCGAGTCTTTCGTCTAATCTTAACTGTTTCATTTGGATTTCAACGAATCGATAGACTGTCGCATGTTTACTGCCAGTAAAAAGCATATCAATCGCCTTTTTGACAATGTTCATACGATCGATAGTTGAAATAACAGAAACTGTATGGCCAAAAACTGAAATTTTCGAATCAGTTAATTCTTCCAATACATGTTTGGTTTTACCTTCCTTACCAATAATCCTGCTTTTTAATCTTCTGACATGTTGCTCCTTTTTACCAGCATAATCATGGATATCAAAAACAAAAAAATCAGCATCATCATTCAATAATTTCATTGATTTTTCAGGAGAAAACCCCCCCCCTATGGCTTTTATAATATTTTCTAGTTTTATTGTAGCCAAAGGATCTTTTACTTCATGATCATCAATAACAACCTCACCAAGTTTGGAATCAATTTGCAATTTAATGCCTGATTGCTCTTCCAGTTGCTTCTTCATTTCTCCATTATGGCCTATAAGTACACCGACTCGATTCATTGGGATTTTAAGATATTTCATAGCTATCACCATTCTTCCTTTGTAATTTTCACATATATCTGTTTTTCATCAGCTTTGATTTTGAATTTCCTGAAATAGCAAACGATGTTATAAATGTCTCTTTTTAAAAATTCATATGCCTGCGGGTGTTCCAATAACACGCCTTGGCCCAGGTCAATTAAATATGGTTTTTTATCATGTATCAGCACGTTAAAGGCACTCATATCGCTATGTACCAATTTTGCTTTTTTGTACATAGTAGAAATAAAGTCAATCAGTATATTAAATATTAATTCAGGGTCATCCAATTGAACATCCTTTAGTAATGGCGCAGGTCGTTCTTCATCTCCAATATATTCCATGACCAAGACATTCTTGATTTTGGCAATGGGCTTTGGTGCGCTTACACCAACTCTATTTAATCGTTCCAGATTTTTGAATTCCTTTTGTGTCCACGCAAAGATGACACCTCTCCTGTTTTTCGGTAAAGACGAAAAGCGAGGATCTCCCATTATGTATTCTGAGATATGTTTAAATGTTGACGTTGAAGTGCGGTAAATCTTCACAGCAACGTAGGTTTTGTCGGGTGTTACGCCACGAAAAACATTGCCCTCTTTACCAGTAGAAATTGGAAAATCTAAGATATCAAGGACCTTGTCAGAGATGAGTTTTTCTAAGGCAAGCAATGTCGATTTATCAAACACTTCATCCATTGTTTTTCTATCAACACCAACTCTATCAATTATAAGTTGTAATTTTCTATCAAGCTTTTTCATCAATTTTTGGTTAAAAAAACGATCAGAAGACATCAATTTCCTCTGGGAGTAACTTCCTTCTACTTAATACAACAGATTGTGTTCGTCTATATCTAAATATAACATCTGCTTTTTCATCTTGGATGTCCCACGGTTTAATGATCACGAGATCGCCAGCTCTAACTCGTTGCCTTCTTTTCATTCTACCAGGTATGCGGGCCATTCGTGATTTTCCATCTGCACAGATAACATTTAATCGTGATCCGCCCATTAGTCTGTCCGCTATTGCAAACATTTCATTTTTGTTTTTATTAGGCAATCGCAATCGTATATACTCTTCCCCAGGTTCTTCTTTTTGATACACAGGATCACAAACGTGTAATTGATACAGCCATATGCATTATTAAAAACTTACTATATATAAAAGATTAAAAACCAAGAGTATCTGCTATATGTTTAAGTGCCTTCAAGCTTATGAAAAGAAATTCTTCTACCTCCATGCCGACATCCAAACAAAGTTCAATTCTACTTCTGCTGCATCCCTTAGCAAATGAAGTGTCATTAAATTTATTTTTTAATGTTTCTGGTCTTACTTCCACAAGTTTTTTCGATGGCATGACAAGTGCAGCAGCAACAATCAATCCAGAAACAGCATCTGATGCTATTAGAAGTTTATCTAGAGATGTAGTTGGAATATAATCGGTATGCATGTAGTTGTGAGCCTTGATGGCATTTACTGCATCATCTGGAAGTAATCCTATCAGCATCTGAGCAGAAACGCTTGCATGTTTTTCTGGCTCTCTTTGAGTATATTCATAGTCGAGATCATGGAGTAAACCAGTTATTCCCCATAATTCTTCATCCTGGCCTAGTTTTCTTCCCATCACCCTCATAATTGATTCAACAGCTAGAGAATGCTTTATGAGTTTGTCATCCCTAAGATATTTTTTTAACAAGGTAAATGCTTCTTCTCGGTTTATCATCCTGACAACCAGTATCTGTAAAACCTGTTTTAAAACTTTTGAAATTTTACAAAACGAAGACTAACTATATCAACCCCAAGGATTGTCTCTTTGGAAAAATGTTAGATCAATGTTACCCCAGTCATCATGATCATTTCTACCATGTGAACCATCAGAATAATCTGGGAGAGCACAATGAACGCGATCGTAATTCATGCAGCTTTTATAATTCCTGAATTTCCACCAGTCCTTATGTAGAAACACACTCTCCCTATTATCAATACCTGGAATAGCACTACCAAAAAGACCGAGCGTATGACCCGTTTCATGCATAATGTTACCGCCATAAATTACAGCACGCTGCAATTTCTTGGTAGGTATCTTACACCTAAGTAGAGAATAAAAAGGATGTTTAAAAATGCCTGCATCAAAATTTTGCGTAGAAACCTGAAAACTATCGAGACGGTAGTCTTTTCCATTAGCAGTAGTACTAAAAACAAAACCACCATAGCGGTCAGAATGATAGATAATTAATCCATAATGAAACACACCTCTCCGCCAATAAGAGGTGTCGTTATTAAGGAAATAGGTAGTATAAAACTCTTGTAACTCCTCATCAGATGTATTCAAATCAAATGGAATAACTTCACCACCACCCATACAACCGTCATCAATATGAAAAACAATGTTCTGCCTGGAAAATGCATCTTTAATCATGTTCTTAGATAATTCGGGTATAAAACTACCTTCGCCGTTTGGACTGATTTTCATTTGATCCAACTCAAGGAAAATATCTTTCCTAAAAGGATCAGAACCCCATTCTGATGTAAGAAACTCTTCAACGTTGTCAAGACCATCATTATCAGGGTCAAAAGCAGCGTGGTCATCGGCTACAAAAGGATCATAAATCCAGTAGCTTTTAGATTCATGGGTATGCCAATTATAACTAGAAAAATGCCCCCATTTATATTCCCATTCAATAGGAATACCATCCCCATCTGCATCTTCACCAGTATTATCAAGTTCAGGATCAGTCCCAAATTCATTAACCTCCGTCCAATAAGGTATACCATCATTATCATAGTCATTTTGAGTTATGTCAAACCATAGTTCACAGTCCAAATCTTTCTGATAAATACTGAAATCATCGCAACCATTTAGACGACCATAACCACTTGGGTCATTGTACACCATATTTTGAGAGAGATAATCGTCACCCGTCCAATGACCGGTTTTGAGGTTGTAAATAAGTTCTACATCATAACTTAGAGGATCGTCCTGGTCATTTGGACTTATGTCACATAACTGATCTTTACCAGGATCCATGTCCCATAGTTGAATTAAGATGTTGACGTTTTCTTCATCGTCGGGTACATCTTGAGTTGCTGACCAGTTTGGAGTTAAATAGTTTTTATTACGCCAAATTGGGCTTTTATGTTCGACATCGTTGATGAATACTTTTACGTAAAAATCTGATTCACTGATTAAATCGATCTTATCTAGAGTTCGAATTTCTTTAATAGTTACTGTGACCTCTAAATCGACAAGTGGATCAAGATCTTCAGGTTCGTTTATCTTTGTTTGATTGTCGGGTTGAAATGCAATAGCGCTTGTAGAAAACAAAAAAACAAATACCAGCATTAAACAAGTTATCTCCTTCACATTTATTTTTATCATACCGATTTCCCCACAAATAACAGTAATTATGGAATATTAACTCAATATTTATAGTTTTATAGTTATTTATAAGATTAAATTAATTAACTAATATTCTAGTAAAAGCACCAACAACTTAAAAAATAGTTATTTGCTATATAATAAAAGGTGTAATTAGTAACTAATTTAATTACATATTACGAGGTAGAGAAATGCTTGTTGAAGAAGTGATGGCTCGGAATGTCGTCTACATAGAATGTAACAAGACAGTATATGAGGCATGTAAAAAATACAGTCAAAATAATGTTGGTTGCCTTATCGTCATGGACAAAAAATTTATTGTCGGCATCGTTACTGAGAGAGATACCATTGAAAGACTCATTCTGAAGAACAAAGACCCCAAGAAAACGAAGATCAAAGATATAATGTCTCAAAACATAAAAACAGTACATGCCTTGTCACCGGTAGAGAAAGCAGCAGAAATAATGCGAGAAAACAACATCAAAAAGCTTCCTGTCATTTTAAACAACGAAATTGTAGGAATTATAACTGTTACTGACATCTCACGAGCAGTGTCTGCTTTTTCAGAATTGCTTGACGACTTGGCTGAATCTTATGAAAAAAATAGCGAGATGCTTGAAAATATGATGGAAGAATGGACAACCATCACTAATAGCATAAAACACTATCAAAAGATAACAGAGAAAAAATAAGAATATAAATGATCAACGATACCTTTTAATGCCTCTTTTTCCATTTCCAGGTTCAAGATTGCAATGGTACTGGATGATCTAGGAAATTCCTTAAAGGGAACAATAAAAAAAATTGCAAATGCAGTATATGTTGATTCGAAGCTTATAAAAGAGGTAGTCAGAGACATACAAAGAGCGTTATTACAAGCAGATATCAATGTCAAACTTGTTTTAGAACTTTCAAAAAAAATTGAAAAACGTGCACTTTCTGAGAAACCTCCTGCTGGGATGAGTAACAGGGAACATGTTATCCATATTGTATATGATGAGTTGGTTGACATTCTTGGGGAGTCTAGGGAACTGCCTGTTAAAAAACAGATTATTATGATGGTTGGTTTGTACGGCCAAGGTAAAAGTACAACATGTGGAAAACTGGCAACCTATTTCAAAAGGAAGGGACTTCGACCGGCAGTTATTGCTGGTGATGTTCATCGTCCCGCTGCCTATGAACAATTAAAACAGATTGCAGACAAAGTAAAAGTACCCTTTTACGGAGACAAAAAGGAAAAGGATGCCGTAAAGATTGTAAAAGATGGATTAAGCAAATTTAAACGCACGAGCGATGTGATTATCGTAGATACCTCTGGTAGACATAAACTTGAGGATGATCTCATCCAAGAAATGAAAGATATTTTTAAGACAGCGAAACCTGATGAAAAATTATTGGTTATGGATGCAGCTGTTGGTCAGCAAGCTGGTCCACAGGCAAAGGCATTCAACGATGCGGTTGATATTACGGGTATCGTCCTAACAAAGCTAGATGGTACGGCCAAAGGTGGTGGTTCATTAAGTGCTGCAGCTGAAGTTGGTGCGCCTATTGTCTTTATTGGAACTGGAGAACATGCCGCTGATTTTGAGGTTTTTGATCCTGCACGATTTATCTCCCGATTGCTTGGCATGGGTGATATTAAATCCTTGCTTGAAAAGGCAGAAGAGAGTTTGAAAGGAAAGGATGCAGAGAAGACTGCTCGACGGATCATGTCTGGCAAATTTACCTTGCATGATATGTATGATCAGATGGACATGTTATCTGGAATGGGGCCACTCAGCAAAGTTGCCGAAATGCTTCCGGGCGGTTTTTCAGGTAAAATGAAAGATGTTGATATGGACGATACTCAGCAAAAATTACAACGATTCCGCATCATTATGGACTCAATGACTGATGAAGAAATGAATGATCCAACAATTATTCGCTCTTCTCGCATAAAGAGGATTGCACATGGCGCAGGTGTTGAAAATAGGCATGTCAAAGAGTTGTTGAAATACTATAACATGACCAAACGGATGATGAAGGGTTTTTCTGGCAACCGAAAAATGCAAAAAAATCTGATGAAACAGCTTCAGTTTGGGAAATGATCTTTAAGAAATTGAAAATATGTTATTCAAAAACCGACAACAGATTATTGAACATGGACAGACTCCTGAATTACAAAAAATGAGGAACGATATGCTTGATATTTTATCTGCTGCATTTGAAGCAGCTGATCCATATATTGCTGTGAATGTACGTGTTAGTGAGTCGGGAATTGAAATCAAGGATAAAAAAATAGATTACTCCGATTTTGAAAATATATATCTAGTTGGTTTTGGTAAAGCTGCTATTGGAATGGCGCAAGCTGTTTGCGATGTCACAAATATAACCAAAGGAGTCGTCATTACCAATGTTCCAAACAACAATATTAAAAACGAAAATGTGACAACAATTGTTGGTGGACATCCAATCCCCAATCAACAGAGTGTTGATGGTACAGAACAAGTTATGGAGCTTGTAAAAGGATGTAATGATAAGGATTTGCTTATTGTGCTAATATCTGGTGGTGGATCAGCACTATTATGTATGCCAAGAGTACCCCTAAATGATCTGCAACAAACAACTGATTTGCTTTTGAAATCTGGTGCAAATATTAACGAAATTAATACAATTCGAAAGCATTTGTCATTTGTTAAAGGTGGACAACTAGCTGCATCTGCATCCTGCAAGGTTGTCTCTCTTATTATTTCAGATATTATTGATGATCCGATGGACTTTATTGCTTCTGGTCCAACTTATCCAGACTCTACGACCTTTATTAATGCACAAGACATCCTCAAAAAATATGGCCTATGGAAAAAACTACCAGCAACGGTGAAAAGTACCATCGTTGACGGTATTGATGCAAAGATACCAGAAACGCCAAAGAAAGGAAATTCTGTTTTTGATAACGTTCATAATATAATTATTGCTAACAATGAAATCGCCTGCAAGGCTGCAGAGAATAAAGCAAGAGACCTTGGTTATGATCAGACTATGATTCTTACAACATCTCTCACTGGTGAAGCACGAGAGGTGGGTAGATATCTTATTGACAAGGCACAAAACTACTATGCCGAGGCTGAAAACATCGTTTTTATTTCCGGTGGTGAAACTACCGTTACCATAAAAGGAGATGGTAAAGGTGGCAGGAATCAAGAAATGGTTCTCGCTGGGGCTGAAATGCTGATCGATGAAAATATCGTTTTTGCGTCGTTTGCAACTGATGGCATTGATGGAAAAAGTGATGCTGCTGGTGCAGTAGCAGATGGATTTACATTGACGAAGGCCTGTGAACAACGTCTAGATTTCGATCAATTTTTACAGAATAATGATTCTTATGGATTTTTTAAGCACTTAGATGACTTACTCATGACTGGTCCAACTGGCACTAATGTGATGGATATTCAAGTGATTATAAAATTAATAAAGAGATAAAAATATAAACCACAAAGTATTTAAGTCTATATAAAACATATAAAGGTTGGCCTATAGAAGTATTAGGGGACATCATATGAGGGATAATATCATAATCAAAAAACCCATCGTGATGGGTATAGTTTTCTTATTATTACTTGGTTTAAATCTTACCACAATCGTCTCTTCTGTTCCTGCTCCAGTCGATGGAACTTGGTTTGATCCATTTGATAATTTAACTGGTTTAACTGAGATTGATTCAGTTAATCTTTCTGATGGGATTTTCAAATTAGAAAAAGGCATTCATGTTTACAACTATGATTTTGCTGATGACAATAATCATACAGCATGGGATACCGAAGCTTCTTCGATCTTTAGTGCCGATCCTGATTTAATACGAATGAGAAATTTTGTTAGTCAAAGTTTGGCTGATGATGATGGGCTAAAAATTTTGAATGATGGAAAAATTTTAAGGACCGAATCCTGGAGTTTTGGGTTGTTAAATTTTACATTTTTCCCTCTACATCATTTTCGATTTGAGGTTGGACAATATGGACAACATCTAGATAATTTCGAATTTGTTTGGTATGGAAATGATAGTAATGATGCCAATATTGAAAGCATAGAACTCTATGCATGGAATTATTCTGCTCTTTTAGGCATAGGTCTCTGGGAAAGCTTAGAAAATGTAGCATACACAAGCATAGGATCAAACATAGATGGAAACATCAAGATCGTCAACTCACACGGCGGATATGTCAGTAATGACGGCTACATGGATTTTTTGATAGTTGGTGTCCCCGATATAGGAGGTACGCCGGCGATATTAGAGACCGATTATGTCGAAGTATCTATAACAACAGTAGATTGCTATGCTAAAGAAGGCTATATTGTTTCAACAAATATTACTAAACTTCCCTCAGGTCGATGGGAAAGCCTTGTGTGGAGCGGTTCAAGAACAAGCGATAGTAGTTCATCAGCAGAGATTCAAGTTTTGGATTCCGAGGGCAACATAATAGCACAAGGGATTAACACATCTCCCGCAGATTTATCTTCACTCTTAAAATCTTACACTACTGTAAAATTAAAGGCGGTATTTAGTGCATATGATCTGTCTGTTACTCCATGGTTGTCTAGCTGGGGCATAACCTGGCAGACTAAGGATACTAAGTTCCATGACACTTTTGATTCAAATCTTCGGTTAGATCAAACATTTGGGGTGACATCTTCTGGAGGTCAAATTATCATAAATAATTACGAGAGCAACTGGCCAATTTTGGGAAAGAATTCAGAGAATATGCGTTCTTATGAAGGTTATGGGCCAAGTAACACTAGCGCATACAAATTTACTAATGGGACTGCAGTTGGTGGTGGACTACGTAGCCCAATACTAAGTGATGGAATTATCTACATTGCATCTTCAGTTGACAAGAAAATATATGCAATTAATGCTGATGACCTCAGCAAAGCTGCACAAAGCAACGAATTGCCATTTGTTGTTGATGCGTCAGTTGCAGTTGATGGTGATTTTGTTGTTGTTGCGACAAGTGGTATGAATCAATCAAACAAAATTTATGGGCTTGATAAATCAGATTTAACCGAAAAATGGAGTTATACGTATGATGGCAATATCTGTTTTTCATCAGCACCAACCATTTCCAACGACAAGGTATTTATTACCTCATGGAATGGAATGGGCTGGGATATGCCTATCTTGTCAATTTTATATGAACTACAACTTCTTAAAGGGAACAATAAAATCATTGCGTTAAATCTGAATGATGGCACAGAGATTTGGAATGCGAGCTTGCCGTCTGGTAGTTTCTCCACTCCTGCTGTTGCTGATGGTATGGTTTTTGTCGGCTGTGATAACCTTAAAGGAAAAAGCTTGTTTGCCTTTGATGAAGAAACAGGAGTAAAGATATGGGATGCCAGTGTTGGACTTATTGGTAGAAGCTCCCCAGTCGTCTATGATCATAAGGTGTTTGTCGTTGTAAAAGATCAAAGTCTTATCTCGTTAACAGGCGATGTTAAAGTTATTGCGGTTGATGAATACAGTGGATCAGTGCTTTGGAAGAATACAACTATCGCGACAAACATACCTGCTTTTGAAAGTTTGCCAAAGTCCCTTCAACTATACAACATTATGGCTACATCTACACCCGCAATCTATGATGCAACATTATATGTAACATCCCCAAATGGAAACCTATATGCCTTAAGAACAACAGATGGGGAAGAAATCTAAAACACTAAATTAC
>Ga0315547_1001566_pt1 | contig 17799 bp, 18 predicted proteins | sample SalMarSW160240MG_2_FD_202542 | JGI IMG/M metagenome (GOLD analysis project Ga0315547, IMG submission 202542) | Salt marsh sediment microbial communities from the Plum Island Ecosystem LTER, Massachusetts, United States - Salt Marsh Sediment SW1601-240 ...
ATTTCTTATTTATCAATGAATCAATATATGAATGAACTGCATTTTTAAAATCTTTGAGTGCTTCAGACTTAGTTCTTCCCGAACTTATTATCACAGGGGATTTCCATATGATATAGTAATCATTAGATTCGTCATCAAACATGATCTGCAGCTTTTGTTCATTTTTTGGTATTGTCTTTTTCATTGGATATATATTTCTTATTCTTCCAGTATAGATTCTATTTCCTGGCGGGCTTTTGTTATGATACTGCCTATTTTTTCTATTTTTTCAGGGCTTGTATGTCTTATCCTGAATACTAAAAATCTTCTTAGTTTTGCGACTTCACCGATTATATGGCCAATGATCTTAAAATTTCCATGATCCCACTGGTTTCTCATATGGCTTTTTACCTGGTCTGCAAAATCGCTTCTCTCATTTAAGAAATCAATACCCTGCTTTGTTATCTTATATACCTTTTTGCCGTCTCTCTCTTTAGAAGTCGCATAACTCATTTCTTCAAGCATCTGAAGAGTAGGATACACAGTACCGGCGCTGGGTTTGTAAAAACCATGAGAACTTTCTTCAAGATGGCGTATGATTTCATAGCCGTGTCTTGGCTTTTCTTTTAACAGATCCAGGATGACATATTTTAGATCTCCTTTCTGGAAAGGACTGTCATATCGAAAACCGTTAAAGAATCTATCTCGTTTAAAAAATCTATCACGAAACATTTAAATTACCTCCTTTTAGTCTGATATATCAAGTAATATCACGATATATCGAGATATATTATATATTATTTTCTAAAAATGTCAAGTAATTATTTTAGCAATCAGCCTGCAAGTGTAATATAGAAGTTTTTAAGCTTGCCGATTTGAATTGCAGTGTTATAACATGTTGCGTATTTATGTAGATATTGCAAAAATAGTATGGTATGGTCTAATTAAGATTAGCTTTTTAATGATTAAATAGTAATAAAAAGGAGTAAATATGAGAGCAGTTCAATTTGTTATAAGAGCACTTAGATTGGTTGGGTCACTGGCTTTCGTACTCGGACTATTTACTGTAATATTTGCTGGGATGCCCTGGTATGTCTACCATGAACCGATCTTACCCTGGTGGGTCAAAACTGCCGTGTACTGTGTTTTAGGCGGCATCTTGCTGGTCTTGCTGACAATAGCTGCAGAACGGGGAAAAGTCAGGGATGAGGGGAAGGAACTTCCAAATACTAAGACTGGGTTAAGTGTGTTGATCCAGACTTCTGCGGAAGTCCCCGGCCGAAAAGTGACTAAGACTTTAGGTCTGGTACAGGGGCATACAATCTTTGCTATCTGGATTGGAAGGGACCTTTCTGCGCTGGTACGCTTGATTCTTGGCGGAGAGCTAATTGAGTATACAGAGATGATGGGACACGCCCGTGAAATAGCTACCAGCAGGATGGTAGTAAAAGCTGAGAAACTTGGAGCTGACGCGGTAATCAACATGCGTTTTATGACCACCAGTGTTATAGGAAGTGCTGCTGAGCTGCTGGCATATGGTACAGCGGTAAAACTTAGTAAGTCAGGTAAATGAAATCCATTTTTTTTATTCGTCTTCAGTAAACTCTTAAGGATATTTAATGATTCCGGCTTTGCCTTCCAATGCTTTTTCGGTCAATTCAAATGCCATAAATGCTTCATCGGGAACTTCAAATGGGGACTTTATATTCCATTTTGAAGCTATTTCAAACCCGGATTTTGGATAATAGTCTTTATGACCCAGGACGATTATGGAGTCAAAGCCAAGTTCTTTTGCTTTTGCCATTCCTTTTTTAATAAGGTCAGATCCTATACCATGTTTCTGGAAGGCAGGAATAACAGCCATAGGAGCCAGTGCCAGTGTCATAAAAACAGAACTTCTGATAATTTTTATCTTGGAAAAAAGGATATGCCCGACAATTCTCCCGTTGGTCTTTGCTACAAGAGAGAGTTCAGGAACGAAGTTATCGCCAGCTCTTATTTTATCAATAAGTTTACTCTCATTTTCCTGACCGAAAGCCAGTTTATTTACTTCGTAAATATCTTTGCGGTCCTTTTTTTCTTCTTTTCTTATTAATAAATCCATACTCCAAAAATTTTTACCGATAATGATTTCCACATATGGTATATTGGCTTATAATGTTTGTCAAATACAGAATTGAAAATCATAAGTAAACTTTGTATAATGCAGTGTATTTCCCTTTTAGGAATTTTGTAAGGAGGAGAAATGCTTAGACCGGAAGATTTTTTTGATCTTTCACAGACCCAGTTTAAAGAACTTTTTAGCGATGTTGAATATGTATGGGATGCCCTGAAAAAAATAAAGGAATATATAAGAGATAATATTAAACCAAATGTCTCTGGTATAAGGAAGGGTAAAGCATTTATAAATAAAACTGCAGTCTTATATGGCAGTGAAGTCATAGAATCAGGGTTTGATATAAGTATTGAAAAAAAGAAATTGGTAGTAAAAAAAGAAGGCAAGATCCTGGAGGGAGCAAGTGTAGTGTATGCCGGTGCTGCTCTTATGGATGATGAGATATATATCGGGAAGGGCACAGTCATAGAACCAGGAGCATTAGTAAAAGGCCCGGCTATTATCGGTAATAATACTGAACTGCGCCAGTGTGCTTATCTGAGGGGTGATACATTGGTCGGAGACGGCTGTGTTGTAGGACATGCCACTGAGTTAAAATCCAGCGCCATGCTTGGAGGAAGTAAGGCAGGTCATTTTGCATATATAGGGGACAGTATCCTCGGCAGGGTAAATCTTGGAGCAGGAACAAAACTTGCAAATCTAAAGATAATTGAGTCAAATATAGTGATCACTATAGAAGGAAAAAGATACAAGACAAGCTTGAGAAAGTTTGGGGCAATACTTGCAGACGGGGTAGAGACAGGATGCAACAGTGTTACCACTCCGGGTACTCTACTCGGGAAAGATGTTCTTATGTACCCCAATACAACAGCAAAGGGTTATCATCCCCCTAAAACAATAATAAAACTGAGGCAGACACAAAAGTTTGTGCAAAGGAGGTAAAAGAATGGGCAAATTGTTCGGTACAGACGGAATAAGAGGAGTTGCAAACGAATACCCTATCACTCCTGATATGGCCATGCAGGTCGGACAGGCTACTGCTTATATACTTAAAAAAGAAGGGCATCGTTCAAGAATCGTCATAGGCAAGGATACCAGGCTATCCGGTTATATGATAGAAAGTGCCCTGGTCTCAGGTATATGTTCCATGGGATCAAATGTAATACTTGTAGGTCCGGTACCAACACCTGGTATTGCTTTTTTAACGACCAATCTGGATGCGGATGCAGGGATAGTGATTTCTGCTTCACACAATCCCTATCAGGATAATGGGATTAAAATATTTTCAAAAAAAGGATATAAACTTACCGACGAAGAGGAGCAGAGTATTGAAAATTTGATACTTTCAAAAAAACTTCCGACTCTTCTTACAGATGCTGAAAACCTGGGCCGTGCATCCAGGGAAGAAGATGCAAGCGGGAGATACATAGTTTTTCTCAAACATTCATTCCCCAGAGGCCTTGACCTGGAAGATATAAAAATCGTACTTGACTGCGCCAATGGCGCTACCTATAAAGTTGCCCCGACATTGTTGACTGAGATGAGGGCAGAGGTCATTGCTTTAAATGTCAATCCTGACGGACAGAATATTAACCTTGACTGCGGGTCACTTTATCCGGAGGCCCTGGCAAAAGCGGTAGTAGAGAATAAGGCAGATATAGGGCTTGCTTTTGATGGCGACGGGGACCGGCTGATAGCTGTAGATGAAAAAGGAAATATAGTCAGCGGCGATAAGATAATCGCAATATGCGCCAATAAATTAAAAGAGGAAGGAATGTTAAAAAACAATACTGTGGTGACGACTGTTATGAGCAATCTTGGACTTTCCTTTACATTTAAAGAGATGGATATCAGGCATATTAAAACAAAAGTCGGTGACAGATATGTGCTTGAAGAAATGTTAAAAAACGGCAGTATTATTGGAGGAGAGGATTCAGGTCATGTTATTTTTAAAGAGCATCATACCACAGGTGATGGTATCCTGACCGCACTTCAGCTTTTATCCGTTTTGAAAAAGGAGAATAAGCCGCTTTCAAAGCTGGCAAAGATTATGAGAACATTCCCTCAGGTCCTCATAAATGTAAAAGTAAAAAGGAAAGCTCCGCTCGAAGAAATACCGGAACTTAAACATGTAATATCAAAAGTTGAAAAGGAACTCGGTGATGAAGGCAGGGTTCTTGTAAGGTATTCCGGTACCCAGCCTGTCTGCAGGGTCATGCTTGAAGGACCTACCGAGAGTGAAACCGAGAGGCTTGCCAAAGAAATAGCACAGGTCGTGGAAGATAAATTAAGTTAAAAATGCAGAAAATATAAATTAATTTTTTTCAACCGTTGTGACTTTTATCTATGATAAAAAGAATCATAGAGCTTTTAGATAAACAGGGTCCTTTAACCGGTAAGGAACTCTATGATAGGATCCCATCAGATGAACTGACCCTGTGGCGGATTTGTAATAAATCAGAAGAAATCATTTTAAGAAAATTTGGAAGAAGATTTCTCAGGCTTGACAAGCAGGTCGAAGGATATGCCAGGCTTTCCCCTTCCATAAAGAGAGAGTTTTTGACCTATACTGTTGCCGGGCTGGAAAAAGACTGCCAAGAAATAGAGGCAAAATTAAAATCACTCCATGCTGAAATAAAGAATATAAGCAGGCAGAAATTTAAACTTGCCGGGGACATAATCAAAAAAATAGTACAGTGTCAGAAAGAACCGGAAACTGTAACCGAGTGCACCTGTTTTATAATTGCCGGTGATATTATTTATGAAATGGCCCACTCGGTACCCAGGCCTGAAAAATCAACAGGAAGACTTGTCAAGGGTTCTGATCTTGATATTATAGCAGTCACGAAGAATCTCCCGGAAGAATCCATAAAAGAGCTTGACCGTTCAATATATCAGGAAAAATACTATCTTTTAAAGAATCCCTCTTACAGGGAGGAGATCGATTATATTGTAAAAGATATGAGCAGAGTAAAGACCCAGCTGAAATTTAACACTTTTAAATTTATGATCGCCTCTAAAATTATGCATGAAGGGAAATTACTTTATGGGAGCCGGAAGATTTTCGAAAAAATAAAAAAGATGATTTTGGAAAGAAAAATACCTGAGAAATTGTGTGTTATAGAAGAAAAAGCAGTAGCTAACAGGAAAGAAGCAGAATCCTATCTTCTAAGAAGCACTGCGGAAATTGGCGAAGAAGAATATCTTAAGCTGTTTTATACCAAGCAGGAAAAGGAGGAAATCTTTTAGGCTTTCCTGACGGATTTAAAACTGTAATTCATCTTTAAATTTTTCTACATGCCTGTAATGTTCTATATTTTTTAGTTCCGAGGCAGCATCACGGTCAAGCACCACAGTGACCTTTCTGCTGTGAAGCTGTATCGCTGATGCGGTGATTTGAGATGTTATAGGTCCTTCAAGAGCTTTTACAACAACTGATGCTTTTTTCTTTCCATTAGCTATCATAAGAGCATGCTTTGATTCAAGAATAGTTCCGATTCCCATCGTGATAGCAAAATGCGGCATCTCTTCTCTTTTTATTTTTGCTTTCTTGTAAAAACTTTCATAATTGTCATCCATAGTCCGCTTGGTAAGCGGCTCGACTCTTGTTCTTGAGGCCAAAGATGACCCGGGCTCATTGAATGCCCAGTGGCCGTCTCCACCTATCCCGAGAAGCTGTACATCTATCCCATCGGCTTTTTTTATCTCATCTTCATACCACTGACAAAACTTGGCTGGATCTTTTGAAAGCCCATCGGGCACATGAGTGTTTTCCTTCTTGATATTTAGATGTTTAAAAAGTTCTTCATGCATGAATCTTGCATAACTCTGATCCAGTTCATATGGCTTTACAAGATCAATACCAATACCTAAATACTCATCAAGATTAAATGTGATGACTTTAGAAAAATCAAGCCCATGCTGGTGCATTTTTATAAGCTCTTTGTATGTCATTATTGGCGTGGATCCGGTAGCAAGACCGAGAACACAATCAGGTTTTGATTTTATGCATTCTGCAATGATCCCTGCAGCGTACTTGCTCATCTCCTCATAACTGTCCCTTATAATAACGTCCATAAAGATTCCTCCCTTAAAAACTATTAAAGATTTTTATATCTTATTGTTAAAGCTATGGTTTATATTTAACACTAAGTTACACTAATTTATCAAGAATTTTCTTAAAAGGTTATTCTTTTACTTTTTTATGATAAAATTATAAAAATTTTACCATTACCAAATAAAGAAAAAAGGTATTTTTTTAATATGAGTAACTTTAAAAATGACTTGAGCCGTATAGATATAGAGGACAATGTCAGCGATTTTGCTGGAGTAATTGACAGCAGGTATATTAAAAAGATCGATAAGGTGATAAGGGATATCGAATGTAGGACGACTATAGAGGTAGCAGTGGTCACAATTGACTCACTAAAGGGAGAACCGATTGATGAATTTGCACTCCGGCTGTTCAATAAATTCGGAGTCGGTAAAGAAAATATCAATAATGGGATCCTTGTTTTACTTTCAAAAGAAGATAACCAGTTTAGGATCGAAGTAGGCCTTGGTTTAGAAAAAATAGTGACCGATGATCTGCTAAAAAATCTAAAGCAAAACTTTATACTGCCGAGCTTTAAACAGAAAAAGTTCGGAAAGGGCATACTGAAGTTTGTAGATGCAATATCCGATAAGGTCAGTGAAGGATGGTTCAGCAGGCTGTCGATTGCATCTTTGACTGCAGGGATACTCTCCGGGATCTACAGTGTAGTTACATTGATATCGCTTTTTATTTTATATCTGGGTGATAAACAAGGGGTTTATCCTTATGGGGCTTCAGTAGTCCGTGGACTTGAAAGTCTAATGGCAGCTGCAGTCTGGTGGATTTATTTTTCAGTATGGAACCTGATTATTTTTATTTCTGTACCGGCTTTGATTGCAATAATATGCGGAGTTATTGACATGCTGCATATAAAGGCAGGTATTTCCGATAAAGTAATAAGGAAGTTGGATATATCAGGTATAGTGCTTGGTCTGTCACCTGTTATTGCAATAGGTACATTTTTTATTCCTGCAGTATCCAGGCTAATTTTGAACATACCCCGTTAGAGGTAAATAAGGACTTTTTATAATTTTCTTCTAACGTGCCTATTCTTGAACACAGCTGATAAAAAGTACCAGGATAGGATTCTTTATTGTTTATCTCCTAATCTTTAGATTTAAGCTTCTCAATTTCTTCAGCTATCTTTTCAAAGGAATCAAATATGCAATCAACTGTTTTATAAGTAAAGTCACAGTGGAAGATATCTGGCTTGGTACAGACATCTTTAAATTTTAATTCACTCATGACTATGAACCTCTGAGTGTTTAGATATTCAATTAATTTACTCATCTTTCTTTCCTTGATTGACTTTTTTATAAAATGATTATACCAGAATATGTAATTTTTTTTACATACTTAACTAAACTATATTTCCATTTTTTTAAAATGATTTGGTAAAGAAAATATTTAAAGGGAGAGTGAAAATCAAAAGTTGTTGACAAAAGTACTATTAAGCCTTAATATTAATGATATTCATTATCATTATCAATATCAATAAGATTGTTTAACATGAATGATAAAGAGAGAACTATAAATTTATGGAAGGATAAAATTAAGGTCGGCGGGTTTAGGTTTACCGAAACCAGAAAAGCCATTCTTTGTACCTTAATAGAGAATCCGGGAGAATATAATGTAGAAGAGTTACATTCTTTAGTTAGTATTAAATATCAAGAAATCGGAATTGCTACAGTTTACAGGGCCATGAGACTAATGGAGAAAATTGGCATGGTAAGTAGGAATTATGATAATGAAAATATTAGATCTACTTATAGGCTTAATAATATTAGGACTTCAAAAACTTATAAAGACCTTCAAGATATGGAACAGTATAATTTTGGTGTAAAGAAAAAACATAAAACTGACTCACGGGATGACTATGGTTTATCGTCATTTTCCGATATGGGTAGTGATTATGAAGATTTTAGGGACCCCGAAAGAATAAAAACACTCGAAAAACAGATGTCTATATGGTTAAAGGATTTAAATAAATTAAAAAGAGAAAAGGAGATAACATTGGAAGATATGATCAAGGACATGACAAAAATTGATGAGATTATCAAAAACCACGGTAATGAAAGAAGTAATCTTATCCAGATGCTGCTGGATGTCCAGAAAGAATTTAATTGGCTACCAAAACATGTCTTATTTTATATAAGCGATAAACTGAAAATACCACTGACTAATGTCTATAATATTGCATCATTTTACAAGCACTTTAATTTAGAATCCCAGGGTGAATATAATATATTGGTATGTATGGGTACTGCCTGTTATATCAGGGGGGCCATGAATCTGCTGCAAAGGATTGTAAATGTTCTGGGAGTCAAGCCAGGGGACACTACCAGTGATTTAAAATTTACATTGGATACTGTTAATTGTCTGGGGGCCTGTGCAATAGGGCCGGTTATGATGGTAGATAATAAATACTATACAAATCCTTCTACAAAAAAATTAAAGAAAATATTCAGCGGGTTTAATTGATTTTTTAGTAAATGGATATGACAAGCAAGATAGATTTAAATTAACATTTTTTAAAAGAGGTAAATATGGCTATAAAAACAAACAAAAAGATAATAGGCTCACTCGAAGTTTTAAAGGAAAAAGCAAGAGAGCTTGAAAAAGAATTAGAGAATAAGATCGTTATTTCTGTCTGCTCAGGGCCAGGCTGTAAGGTCCTGTCATCAGAAAATCTTTTTTCTGCTCTTAAAAAGGAAATAGGAAAAAGAAATAGTAAAGATACAGAAAAAATAATTCTAAAGAAAACCGGATGTCATGGATACTGCGAGAGGGGCCCTATTATAGTAATACAACCCCAGGGGACCTGTTATTTGGGAGTAATTGAAGAAAATATCCCTGAAATAGTAGAAAAAACTTTAAATGGAGAAATTATGACTTCACTGCTTTACAGTGATGGCGAAGGAAATACTATTAAGAATGAATCAGAGATTCCATTTTATAAATATCAGCATAAAATTATTTTAAGTAATAATTCAAAGATAGACCCTGAGAGTATTGAAGATTATATAAGAGTCGGAGGGTATCAAGCTCTAGCGAAGGCTCTTAAAGAGATGACCCCGGACGAAGTCTTAAAGGAAGTAAAAGATTCTAATCTTAGAGGAAGGGGAGGCGGCGGTTTCCCGGCAGGAATAAAATGGGAGACAACAAAAAATACTCCCTCGGACCAGAAATATGTAGTTGTCAATGCGGATGAAGGAGATCCTGGCGCTTATATGGATAGGGCTTTGCTGGAGGGAAATCCGCATAGTATTCTGGAAGGGCTTATTATAGGAGCATATGCGATAGGAGCAAGCCGGGGGTATGTGTATGTAAGGCAGGAATACCCGCAGGCAACGGAAATTATAAAGACTGCAATCGGACAGGCCAGGGAGTATGGTTTTCTTGGCAATAATATCTTTGGTTCTGGATTTGATTTTGATGTTATGGTACATAGAGGCGCCGGAGCTTTTGTTTCTGGCGAATCCAGCGCGCTTATGGCGGCTATTGAAGGAACTGTAGGTGAGCCCAGGCTTAAGTATACTAGGACTGCAGTAAGTGGATTATGGGGAAAACCGACTAACTTGAATAATGTTGAGACATGGGCAAATGTGCCATATATTATTAAAAATGGAGCAGATTGGTTTAGAGGTATTGGTACCAGGAAAAGTCCGGGAACAAAGATTTTCTCCCTGGTTGGTAAAGTTAATAACACCGGGCTGGTTGAAGTACCTATGGGAATATCCCTAAGAGATATTATCTTTAAAATTGGAGGAGGAATAAAGGACGGAAGAAAATTTAAAGCAGTACAGACAGGAGGGCCTTCGGGTGGAGTTATACCTGATAATTTAATCGATCTTCCGGTTGATTTCGATGAACTGGACAAAGCTGGATCGATGATGGGATCTGGCGGCATGATCGTAATGGATGAGTCGGATTGTATGGTTAATGTAGCTTATTACTTCTTAAAGTTTCTAGCTGATGAATCATGCGGCAAATGTGTCCCATGCCGCGAAGGACTAAGGCAAATGCTTTATATTTTTGAAAGAATAATGGATGGTAAAGGAAAAGAGGAAGACTTAAAACTTTTAGGAGATCTTTCTATTATGATGAAAGGAGCTTCAATGTGTGCCCTTGGTGCTACAGCTCCAAATATAGTGCTAACCACCCTGAAATATTTTAGGGAAGAATATGAAGCTCATATCTACTACAATATTTGCCCGGCAAAGGTATGCAAACCTCTAATATCCTATGTGATAGAGGAAGAAAAATGCGCAGGTTGCGGAAGTTGTGCTAAAGTGTGTCCTGTAAATGCTATAGAAGGTGAAAAAAAGAAACCTCATAAAATAAATACTGATATTTGTATAAAATGTGGATCATGTATCGAGGTCTGTCCATCAAAATATAGTGCAATTGTAAAGAGGACTGGTGTTGCCGGAAAAGTAATAACGGAAAAGAAGGAAGTCCGGGATGGAATGGAAGTTACCTAAATTCTATTTAAATTATATTTTGACCAGGACAATAAGTTTAATTTATTAAATAGAAATTTCAGGAGTGAAGATTATGAATAAAAATATAGATAAAGATGAAAAAAAGATCAGTATAGTCATAGATGGTAAAAAAGTCCAAGTAGATAAAGGAAACACTTTGATGCAGGCAGCTAAAAAAATGGGAATCCATATCCCTGCCCTCTGTTACCATGAAAAATTAAAACCATATGGTGCTTGCAGATTATGTATAGTTGAAATAGAAAGAAAAGGAAGATCAAAAATTGTTGCCTCATGTGCTTTTACTGCTGAAGAAGGATTAATAGTACATACTGAAAGTCCTAAAGTAGAACAGATAAGGAAGAATCTAGTCGAACTTTATATGGCATTATTCCCTTTTAATCCAGAGATCAAGAGACTGGCAAAAAAATACGGACTGGTCACAACCAGGTATAAAAAAGAATACAATTATTGTATACTTTGTGGCCTTTGTGTCAGGTACTGTGAAGAGGTTAAGAAAAACAATGCTGTTGGTTTTATAGGCAGGGGAATAAATAAAAGAGTGGCATTCATACCTGAGTCAGCATATTTTACGAAATGTAAAGATTGTATGGAATGTATGGATATCTGTCCTACTGGAGTATTTCCGTCAAATTACGGAATAGAAAGAATACCTCAAATCAGCGATTCATAAAATGTATACTATATAAAAACTATATACTTGACTATTAAATTCATTTTATCTATATTAATTGGTAATAGTAACAATTATTACTATTAATAGATGCTAAATTCCCATTTTTAAAAAGTTAGTATAATATTAAAGATATAATGGATTATAAAAAAGTGGTAAAGATATCTAAAAAAAATCTAAATAATAAACGAGTGAATCTTTTTAAAGAAAAAATAACAAAAGCTGGATATAAACTTACCAAATCTAGGGAAGCAATAATTAAAATAATGGGGGAAGCTTCAAAATTATATGATGCAGACAGTCTTTATTTGAGAGTAAAAAAAGATAATCTTGATATTGGTATTGCTACAGTTTATAGGACATTGGAGCTTTTAAGCAGGCTTCAGATAATTTGTAAGATCACATTCGGTAGCGGGAAAACGTATTATATGCTTACCGAGGATTGCCATAAGCAAACTTCCATATATATGGTTTGTAATAATTGTAAAAAGATTATCACTAATAATAAATTCCTAAACAATTCTATAGAGGTAAGACTCAGGGATAATGCAGAGAAGTATATTCTTGATAACTGCAATTTTAAAATAGAAAACTACCAAGTCCTATTTACTGGTCTCTGCGATGAGTGTAATAAAAGCTAATTTAATTGTTCATATTCTTAAATAAAAGATATATTAATCATCTTACCCATATACAAATAAAATAATATCAGGTTAAAATTTACTGGATTTTCTAATAATGTTTGCTGGTTTTTAATCCTAAAAAATTATTGTACATTGTATTGATTATTGTTATTTAAAATTGCATACTCAAAATATAAAAATAGCAGATATCTTTTTTTAAATTAATTATTGCATAGCTTATAATTGAATTAGTATTTTTATATTATTTTTTATGATTAAAGCATGAGCATCATTTTTTAAAATTATGAAAGGAGAGTTAGTATGAAAAAGAAAAAAGCTTCCAAGATGAAGGATATGTTTAGAGAGTTAAACGAGGCTTTTGAAATTATGAGTAAAGATTCCCCCGATTATCTCAGAAACTTTATGAGCTTTTATGATAGTACTGTAAGGAAGGGGACTCTCACTGAAAAAACAAAGGAACTTATATCTATAGCATTAGCCATGAACTCACATTGTTTACCTTGTATTGCTTTACATGTGTATAATGCTATTGAATTTGGGGCTACGAAACAGGAAATATTGGAAACAGCTGAAGTTGCAGTGCTGATGGGCGGTAGTCCGGTTTTTGTATATATAAAACATGTTATTGATGCCTGTGACGAATTCGGCATTGAATGATATCTATAAATCTTCTTTTGCTGTGATCATTTTTCTACCCAGTCGATAAAAAGTATAAGGTCTGGATTTGCCGTATCTACCAGGCCTTCTATGGTCAAAGTATCGATGAGTTCACTTACTTCTCTACTTTCTACATCGACAAGCTTCAATCTGCCAATATAATCCGTACCATAAACATCACATGCAATTGTTTTCCCATCCGGTGACCATCCAATATTAGTTATTTTACTTTTTTGCTCCGTGACCAAAGTTTCTTTATCTTTTCCGTTTTTATCCATAACATCGATTCTTGAATCAAGGTAATCGGGATAGCAGCCGCAATGGCTTATAATAGATAGGGCAAATTTCTGGCCGTCAGGTTCCCAGGTAATATCGCTTATATAGCCGGCTTGATTATCAAATATCTCGGTAGAGCCGTCTTCCAGGTTGAATACCCAGAGTTTATGGGTCGATTCTGTGTAACACGGGTTAGATATATCAGCAGTAAAATAGTTTTTATATGCCACCAATCTTTCTTCTTCAGGATCTATAGAAAAAGAAGCATAAGCCATATCGCCCGTTCTGGGAAAGAATTCGTTCCAGTTTATCTTACTCCAGTCAAAGTATGAAAATACTTCTGTAAAAGTAGAGATTCCTCCTGTCTCGAGTGTGACTCTAATAAATTTAAAAGTATTTCCATCTATAGAGATGGTGTAAAAATATTCACCGGAATCTGAGAAATCAGAAAAGCTGGTAGAAAGCTGTCTATTGTAGTTATTATTAAGAACAGTTTTTTCCTCTCCGCTTTTAAGATTTCTGACCACTAAATCAGAATCGGAGATAAAGGGATTATATTTATTATCGACGTAGCTATCGCCTGAAGAAGCTTTTGGGTCTCCTTTGGAGGTCATCAAATAAACCAGGTATTTATTGTAAGGGGATGCAAGAACGCCACCGGGAAATATATTCTCTGCTGAAGATACTACTGTCTTATCACTGCTGGTACCGTAGTCAGCTGTATAGATAGTTTGATTTCTGACATCCCAGTTAAAGATCTTATAACCCTGTATTTCAGAAACCGGATATTCTGGAGAGCTTATGTAATAATAATCATCATATTTACCTGATGTCATAAGGCTTGTAGGATAGTCATTCAGATCCAAAATCTTATTTTCACTACCGTCAGGCATAATGATTGCGCCATCTAAAAATTCACGGAAATTAAGCGAGTAACATGTAATATTGCCGGCTTTGAAGCTGGATACGTCATGTCCGCTTAATTGATACAATAACCTGTATATAGGAGCTTCTATAGTCTTCTCTGCTTCATCTGCTTTTTCATCCTCTTCTGCTTCCTGAACGGCAGAGCCTTCCTGTGATGAACTGTCTTCGGCTACCTGCTCTTTGTCACATCCGATTCCGGCAAGCGTTATAGATAATATAAGGGTAATTATTATTGTTATAATGATTGATTTCTTCATATTTAAACCTCCTAATTTTTTACCGGATTATTGATAATAGTTTATCATAATTTTATATACTTTTCTATATAGATATGTTAATAATCTTTTAAATCTGATGATGATGCCGTATTTGGATTTTTTATCGATTTAGTAAATGACCTTAAGTATATAGATTGATCAAATTGATATCGTATTTAGCAATTCATGTATATAATTAGCTGGTGTCCCTAAGCTTTGAAATTTTGAACTGGTTGTTGAAGGAATTAGAGAAGTTTAAAAAGCTTGTTGAGTATAGCAGATAAAGTTAGAATAAGGATTATTAGATTAGATGGGGATATTTTTATACTGCTTTTTTATCTAAAAAAATATTATAATTGTAATAATTTCTTTTAATCATTCGGATAGCAATACTTATATAATTACACATTATATCTTGAAAGGATAGGTTCTTATGAAAATAGAGCTAATTGTCCCGGCTACGCAAGAGAATCTCTTAAATCGGAAGAAGGCACTGGGCCCACACTTGGGTTTAGCGATGGTTGCCGCCCTAACCCCGCCAGAAGTTGAAGTCTCATTAACTGATGAGAATGTCACAGTCATTGATTTCCAAAAGGAAATCGACTTAGTGGGAATCACAACAATAACTATTACGGCGGCACGCGCCTACGAGATTGCTGATACCTTCAGAGCTAAAGGTGTAAAGGTTATCTTAGGAGGTAGTCACCCTAGTGCTCTACCCAAAGAGGCAATTAAGCATGCTGATGCCGTAGTAATCGGGGAAGCCGAGGGAATTTGGGCAAATGTGATCGAGGATTTTAAGGCAAACAAACTACAAAAGATATACAGCCAACGTAAGCAGCCCAGCTTAATCAACTTGCCTATCCCCCGGCGAGACTTGTTCACTGATGGATTGTACTATATCAAGAACACGATCTCAACCACTAGAGGCTGTCCCTATGCCTGCTCTTTCTGCTCAGTTACTTCATTCTTCGGCCATACTTATCGTTGCCGCCCTTTAGAAGAAATCCTTAAGGAGATTGAAACGATGAACTATAAGAAACCTATCTGGTTCGTTGATGATAATATTGTAGGTAACCCAAAGTTTGCTAAAAAACTCTTTCGAGCCCTTGTTTCCTACAAACTAAAGTGGGTTGCCCAGGCCTCAATCACCATAGCAAGAGATGACGAACTACTCAAACTGGCAGCCGCGAGCGGAAGCATGTCCTTACTCATCGGATTTGAGACACTGTCCCAGGACAATCTGGCGGCAATGGGTAAGAGGATAAATGTGGTGGACGAATACGAAATGGTTATCAGAAAGATCCACTCCTACGGCATCGCCATCCACGGCTTCTTTATTCTTGGCTTAGACGGAGATGATGAATATGTTTTCGAACGTACAGTCCGCTTTGCCAAAAAAATGAAGCTAGAGAGTGCTCAATTTGCTTGGCCAGTTCCGTATCCGGGCACTGCCTTATACGAGTCTTTGGATAAAGCTGGACGAATAGTCACTAAAAGCTGGTCACAGTATGAGTCTAGCGTTGTATTTGAGCCAAAGCTAATGTCACAGGAGATTCTGCAAAAGGGTCGTGACTGGGTTTGGCGCGAGTTCTATAGCCTACCCTCTATTTGGAGGAGATTGGGAATTACACGCCGTTATACAGTGCTGCTCTGGGTGGTGAATCTTTATTACCGCTCTTTCTGGCAGAGAAAATTTAGAAAGAATAGAGATAGCAGCAAGTTCAAACCCCACTTCGTCTATAAGTAATGTTACTGGTTGGGAAGAAAAGGGTTGAATCATAACTGATATTTATATATTAAGTAATATCTTTAGCTGGTGTCCCTAAGCTTTGAAATTTCGAACTACTTATTGAAAGAATTAACGAAGTTTAAAAAGATTATTGATCGTAGTGGACAAAGTTAGAACCAAATTATTAAGTATAAATAGAATATTTTTATACCTGAATTAATTTAAAATTATTAATTTTTAATGGTGCATTATTATTGGTCCAAGATTAAACACGGTAACTATCAGAAAGATAATTGAACCCAAAACTATTCCAGTAATATCAAAAGCTTTAAAAACTTTATTTTTATGAAATCCTTTTCTTATCCTTACTAAATCAATACTTCCGCATATGATAGCAACTATGGGTAAGATAATTCCAAGAATAGTTACAAAAATAGTACTAAATATCTTTTCTGCATTATCGATAGTAAAATAATTAGAAAACCACATTCGAAATGCTTGTAAAGAAAAAACAGTAAGTGAAGGTATCCCAGTGACAAAAGCCGCAATTGATAGTCTTCTGTACTTTTTAGTTTTTTATTCATTATTCATAATCTCCTCTTTTTCTCTACACAATCATAATTAATGGCTTTTTATATAATAAAAAAACCGACTATATTTAGTCGGTTACGCAATTGGCTTAAGCTTTCCTTTTATGAGCGTCCACTGTAATAAGAAAGCCTAATAGCTACTAAATTTTTCAACAATAATTATATTATCTTTTTTGAAAAATAAAAGAATGGGTTAAAAATTCAAAAAAATTATAAATTAGCATTTTTCCCTTGGCTGGCCACTGTGGACAATGTTAAGACCAAGATTTTACTGTTAAATGAAGATATTTTCATACCGGAATTAGCCTTATAGGTTTAATCATCATCTACCCACCGTGTTACTCACCATTTATCTATAAACTTATATGACTAATTCCTTATGATTTTGTTAAAAAAGTAAAGGAAGTTATGAATGGGACCCACTTAAGTTCTAAGGGCTGACCCTAAGATGTTTAGTAGCCTAAAGCTGGATAGTTATGGTAAGAGATAACTTGGGGTTTTATTTATTCTTAGTTCCATAATGTAATTAAACCTTAAAACAATTTTTTATACCTGTATCTGTTAATTATAAAAATTGGAGATATATTTGGAAAGAGCATAGTTCTTATATCACTTCTTTCCAATAAAGTTTTCCAATGTTATTTAAACGATATCTCTATTAGCTTCTTACTCCTGACCATCAACGTTCATAACGTAGATTTCCCAGTTGGCGTCGCGGTCTGATTCAAAAGCAATCTTTTACCATCAGGTGACCAGGAAGGATTATCATCGTCTGCAGGGTTGTCTGTCAAACTTACCTCTCCTTCATAAGACTTTTTAGTTGTTTCAGTAGCAGTTTCTGTAACTGTATTTTCTTTTTTTGTTTCTACAATACTGGTAGTTTCCCCAGATTGCTGTCCCCTTTGCACACAACCAAAAGAAAGTAATATAAAGGTTATTATTGTTAAAAAAGTCAATAATATTTTTACGGGCTTTATTTTATATTCTCCTATCAGATATTATTAGTTTAAATAGATTCCTTTATTTTATTAAGAATTTTTCTTTATTGCGAAAATTTCATATTGGTATTATTTGGGGTCCGAGATATAAGATACATACGACGCAGTTGTCTTAAGTGGCTGGAGACATTGAACACATTTAGAACTAAATATTACTATCAGATTATCAAATTATCACCACAGATTGAAGCATTAAATGTTGGACCTAAAACAGCTTAATTTGCCTCATAATATTAGTTTGACATAATTGAATAACTTAATTAGAATTTCTTCTTTAAATCTATTGAGACTGCATGAACAGGATAGAAAAAAACATATCGGATCTTGGAAGCAAAAGGATAGGGCCACTACTTGC
>Ga0315547_1001569_pt1 | contig 17794 bp, 10 predicted proteins | sample SalMarSW160240MG_2_FD_202542 | JGI IMG/M metagenome (GOLD analysis project Ga0315547, IMG submission 202542) | Salt marsh sediment microbial communities from the Plum Island Ecosystem LTER, Massachusetts, United States - Salt Marsh Sediment SW1601-240 ...
ATTTTCATTGTTTAGGGTAAGACATGACTTCATGGACCTTAGATACCATGGAGTCCATGCTCGTGTAAAAATACATAAAATAACGATTTCTCACTTCTTTAAATTATACTTTGGATCTAAAAAATGTGGATAGCATGTAAATACTCAATTCCTTTAACAGTTCAATTTATTGCTATCCATACCCCAAACCACCCCTCAGAGAACCTTCCAATATAATGTGTAAGCTATTCTACATATTAGTTCTTCCCGCCCTGGGGAATGCTCATCGGCGCAATTACAGGAGCACTGGCTGAAAAACTGGCAGGTGGAAAAAAGGGGAAAAGGCCTTGCGAGCAGGTTGGGGTGTGTTTGTTGGAAACATCATGGGCATTGGACTAAAACTGGCTTTCTCCGGAGCCGTACTTTTCTTCTACATTAAAGAGGTGCTTTAGAAAAAATAAAGGGATTGATAAAAATATTCATAATTGTGCCAGAGAATCTGGTTAGGCGGCCTCATGGCATATGGTCAAACTAAAGGTAGTCTGAGATTTATGAATAAAATTCTCTTAATAAAAAGTGGAAGCATGTTTCCATTCCTCGTTTCAAAGAGAGGGAATTTTGAGCATTGGATTTTATCTGGAATGCAGATTGAACCTGAGAGCGCTCTCATAGTTGATGTCTGGAGCTGAATAGGGGTAGACGGAGAATGAGTCTGCATAATATAAATAAACAGCCAATGGTAAATAAGCTTAGAATGGTTTAGTTAAGCGTTATTTATTTTGATCTGGGTCTAAAAAGAAAATCCTTTGTTTGATCAGGAAGGATTATTTTTTTTCCGATTTCTTACTGTCAGGTTCTCCAGAAATTCCCACACGGAGCATAATCTTTCCATTCCCTTCTAAGGCCTTACGGATAAGTTGTAGTTCTTCGGAAATGGATGAAATGTTCTTAATCAGTTTTTCAATTACCGGGAGGGAATTTTCCTCAAGGTCTGTTGCCTCTTTCGAACTACCAGGCTCAATCAGGGGAGCGCGGTACCAGTGCTTTGCAGCATTTTTATGTCTGTACCAACCTCCTGATTTACCGGACTCGGTTGGGTGCGTGTCAGCCATTTCTTCACCATTTTGCTGGGCAGTGATTGTGCCTTTCGCATCAGTTGCTTTTGAAAATGTCTCAGATAATGAAAGAGAATCAAGAGGGCTACCTAACGTATCTTTCTGCGGAGATTCCTCTGTAATAGCCTGAGGTCCTTGTTTTCTCTTAGGAATCTCTACCCTTGCACTGACATGCTCCTTAATGCTCAGAGGACTGCTAATGAGTTCTATGCATCCCCTCCAAAACTTTACAACGTCAAAACCTTGCAAATGATCCGTGCTCTTTGCTACTAAGCGTTCAGCTATTTTCTGTAGGCATTTAGAGGCATTTGCTTTAGGGTAGAGTGAAACGAATATCTTCTGTTGTTTAACAGCCTGAATCATTTTACTATCCTGATAGATCAGACCAAGAGGCAGAACATCTATCCTGAGGTTCTTTGCAACAATAGACTTGAATCTTTTGTAGACCAGTTTGGCAATGTGTGAGGTTGTACATTGGTTAACCACAACCCATATGCCGCCTTTGAATCCATTTAAAAAAAGTGTTTTTAACAGTGTGTAGGCTTTAGTTAATGAAGTGTGTTCCGGGGTAATGACAACAATAATCTCTGAGGATGCCAAGCAAAACGAAATCACGGTTTTTGAAATACCTGCAGGCGTATCAACTAACAAAAAATCATAGTTAAGGAGAAAATCGTGATGTGCTGTTTCGGAAAATGATCTGATCAGCCGCATCCGATCAACTTCAATATTAGTCATATCCTCCACCCCTGAACTACCTGGGAATATATCGATACCTTCATAATCTTTTATGATAAGGTCTTTAAGATTCAATCCATCAAGGATCGCATCCTTTAGATTATATACTGGCTGTAGCCCCAAAAAGGTATTAATATTGGGCAATCCCATATCAGCATCAAAGACGCAAATGCGATAGCCCAGCTTAGAAAGAAGGAGGGCCAAATTAAGGCATATATTTGTTTTGCCTATCCCTGCTTTTCCACTTGTAATTGTAATGGTTCTGTTCATGAATCTTTCTGGTTTTTGCAGCTAATAAACGGTCTTTGCAAAATTACGGGCACTCAGATCTCAGCAGACAAATAAAACGTCCTCATGCTCTTTTAAACAAAATGACAATGTTTTTAGAGGATTCGAATTGAGGTTAATAGCTACTATGCACCTTAGATTTTTATATTTGCCAATTTTTACCATGTAGGCTCATCTAATAAGATCAACTCAAAGCTACTAATATGTATAAAAACTACCTTTTTACCTAGATATATGAAAAAAAGATTCTGTGTGTCAAGGGAAAACATGATCAGGGAAAACATGATCAACTCCGGTCTTGTCAACTCCGGGCACTTCCTGCAAACAAATGCAATGAAGTTTCAAGCGCAATTGGAATTAATCTCGATGTCCGGCTTAACAAAGTTTAATGTCTATTCATCTGGATTTATCACGGCATCAGGATAATGGGCAAATTATTTTTTTACGAATTTTCTAAGTCTCCAGGCCAGGAAAACGCCGGAGATTAGCCCTGAACAAACAGTTCCTTAAAGTGGGCTTGCAAACAGAATGTGCAGCTCGATGACTAAGCCACATTGCACTTCTGGTCTTGAAAAATGGACAAAAATCTAATTTATATATAATTTTAAGTAAAAAATGCCAAAACTGGCAATATTGAAGTTGACTTAATAGAAGAAAAATGGTGTACTTTAGCAAATTTATTTGTAGATTAAAATTAACTACACAGGTTCAAAGTTCCAGGTTCACGCCTGGGTAGTTACTAAGACCTTATATTTTCTCACTTATAAGGTCTGGGAAAAAGTGTTAATGTTGACATTATATTTCTTGCTTTTGACGGATATTAACAAGGGATAAGTGTTGAGTGCCACAACATCGTTAACTAAAAAATGTGCCAGCACATCGTTAACTCGCTGTGAATCTATATTGAAGGTGTAATCAAAATGCCGTTGACTTAGAAAGCTTAATGCACCGCAATGATGGGACAAATCATATCCATGATCTTGCTACCAAGCAGGTTTATGCGAGCTTTTTAAATAATCCGTTAGCGATGTGTTGGCACAAAAAACTGTTATCGATGTCCTGGCACTCAGCAGATAAGATATAAAAGGCGAAAGGAAGGTGCAAAATGTATATTGAACAACAAAAAACCATCTATCAAGTTTCCAGGGACATAGGGAAACATAAAAAACTTGCTTTAAAAAATTTAAACTGGCTTCTCGAGAGTATGCATCCGTATTTTTTCATCACCTTTGGGCCTGAAAAAGATGCCCTCTTGAATCTAAGCATGAACCTGCAAACCCTGGGTGAAAACCATCAGGTTGTTTTAAAGGACACTGATGAAAAGCTTATTATCGCTACCATAAATAAACCAGGTACCTTATTCAAGACCCTGGATTCTATAAAGGACAAAGAGATTATCTATTCAGAAATGATCCATTCCAACACTTTTCTGCCGGGCCAGGACGGTGAGCTTGAGCTGCAGAAATTCCATTTTCGAACTGATAAAGAAAAACTGGAATCAACACCAATTTTTCGAGGTAAAGGCCTCATCCGAAAAAATATTCAGGAACATTACCCGGAATTTAAGTTTAAAGAATTCGACACCATTCTCCAATGCTTAATGAGTAATAACAGAGATTATGTGTTACTTTCACCTGCACTGAGGGTTGCCAGGGCAATGTGGCTCTATCAATCCACAATTCGTGATGGCGGGATATTTTTAGATATTGAGCCAACCAAAGACGAGAAAGGCAGGGATGAGACAAGGCTTGTTTTTTCGGTTATCAATCCCCTGGCTGCGGGATATCTCATGGAACTCATAGAAATCTTTTACAGGTTAAACATTGCCACCCAGAGAAATTATGTAGTCGAGGTGGAAGATGAAGAAGGGCAGTTAGTGACTATTCTATCGGCATATATCACCACAAGGGACGGTAAGCCTATACAAAAAGATATGCCCATATTTTCATCTTTAAAATCCGAACTTTATAACACAAAGGTAATAAACATAGAGGACAGGACATATTGTGAACTGGTTACAGGTAAAGTTTTGACAGGGCCGGAGGGGAGCCTTTTAAGCGCCATCATTACATTTGTTCATACCAACATGGCGCATAGCTCTCCCTATCGATTTGATTGGGGTGAAACCCAGGATGCATTTTTTAGTCATTTACAGCTTACACGGGAAATGCTGCAGCTGTTTGAAACAAAATTCAAGACGGATTCTGGAAAGCCCGTGGATGAGGAAATGTTGGAGAGGGAATACGAGAGACTACAGTCCATAATCGACGAATACAACACAGGCCATGTCATCTTGGATGAAACCAGGAGGATAATGTTCAGTGTTGCGCTTCTTTTTATCCAATATACGCTTAAGACAAACTTTTTTGTTACATACAAGAAAGCCCTTTCCTTCCGGTTGGATCCTGGTTATATGGCGCAATTACCTCAAGAAATAAGGTCCAATTTGCCCCCTGCTTTGCCATTCAGGATTACCTTTTTCTACCATCGCCATGGGTCCGGCTATCATTTTGGTTTTTCCGATATTGCAAGGGGTGGTTTTAGAACCGTCATCACAAGGACAAAAGATGATTTTGAGTCAGCTATGAATACCATATTTAAGGAGGCAATGGTCCTGGCCCATACCCAGCATCTGAAAAATAAGGATATATACCAGGGAGGATCAAAGCTGGCCATTGTTATGAGGGCATTCGATCTTAAAGACAGTAATAGTACATTAAGACGCCTTTATAATCTTCAGAGGGGAATAATAAATGCATTTCTGGATTTATATGTTACCCGTGATGGCAGGCCTGTAGATGCAAAAGTAGTCGACTATTATGGAGAAGATGAGCCGATTGAGATAGGTCCTGATGAAAATATGCACGATTCCATGATTGAATACATGGCGGAACGGGCCAAGGAGCGTGGGTATATTTTAGGCGGTGGCATAATTTCGAGTAAAAAAATAGGAATCAACCACAAGGCATACGGTGTGACATCTCTCGGCGTTTGGAAGTTTGTTGAACGGGCATTGAAGGAACTTGGAATTGATGCAAACTCAGATCCCTTCAGTGTCAAAATTACAGGTGGAACCAATGGGGATGTTGCAGGAAACGAGATAAAGCTGCTACTGGCCCAATGTCCATCGGTTCAGATCACTTCCATCACCGATGCTTCTGGGGTTATCTATGATCCGAGCGGTATCGAGAAGGAAGAACTTGGCAGCCTGATTCATAAACACGATATAGATAAATTTTCACCAGACCATCTCAACAAGGGCGGTTTTATCCTCCACTCTCGAGAGCAAAAGAGAGAAGGCCTTGTAGATCTCTTTAAAAAAGTCCTTCGAGACAAAGATGGCCTTAAAGAAGAATGGGTATCATCGGATGAGTTCCATGCACAGCTTGAAAACCTCATATTTTCTCACTTTACCGATGTCTTCATACCATGCGGAGGTCGTCCTGAAACTATCCACGATGGCAACTGGGAAAAACTCTTTGACAGTAACCAAAATCCAACTACCAGAGCAATAATAGAAGGAGCTAATTCATTTATTTCCCCAAGCGCCCGGGAAAAGATACAGAAAAAGGGCATTCCGATACTGAAGGATTCCTCGGCAAACAAATGTGGCGTGATTTGTTCCTCGTACGAGATTCTTGGGGGGCTCCTAATGAAAGATAGCGAATTTCTGCACTATAAGGACGAGTATGTGAGGGATGTGCTTACAATCCTCGAGAAACGGGCAGTAGATGAGGTAGAAACAATTTTTCATCGGCATAAAGAATCTCGTGGAACTGTACTATATACAGAAATCAGCAACGAAATAAGTTATAACATTAATGAGTTAACAGATAAGATTTATGACTATCTTATTGAACACCCTGATAAGATAGAGAAACCATATTACTCCAGAATTCTTCTCTTGCACCTTCCTGATTTTATTCAGAAGAGGAAAAAATTTAGAGATAGGGTAAAATACTTACCTTTAAAATACAGAGCTGCTATTATTTCTACAGAGATTGCTACTCGAAGTATTTACCAGGGTGGGTTTGAGGCCCCCTTTGAAGAAAAGATAGAGCAATTCGCAAGGCATTGCTGCAGGTAACAAAAATGTGTTTAGAGCAGCCGAATAATTAAACAACATATCGCACCTTCGGTGCGGACCTGTAGGGGTTCGATTTATCGAATCCCGCTTTGCGGGACGTCATAAATGCCGCCCCTACAAGGACTTAAAAAGGAATTTCCTATACATTCAAGATATTTTGAAAAAGTGGATGAGTAGATGATATTAATAATCGATTTCGGTTCTCAATACAACCAGCTCATTGCCAGGAGGGTCAGAGAGCAGCATGTTTACTGCCAGATAGAGCCTCCAGACATTGAATTGTCTAAAATTAGCTCCTTGGCACCTGAAGGTATAATACTCTCAGGAGGACCGGCAAGTATATATGAAAAAAACAGTCCTAAAGTAGATCCACAGATCTTCAATCTAAACATTCCCATACTTGGTATATGCTACGGCATGCAGTATATGATAGGTAGCTTGGGTGGTAAGGTCGATAGTGCCCGAAGAAGAGAATATGGCCTTGCTGAGCTAAATATATGTGACCAAAAAGGTGTTTTTTATGGAACTAATACAATAACACCCTGCTGGATGAGCCATGGGGATTCTATTTCTCGTTTGCCAGAGGGATTTAAGGTAACGGCCTCCACAGAAAATACCAAAATAGCTGCTGTTGAAAATAGTCAAAAGAAACTTTATGGCCTGCAATTCCACCCGGAGGTCATCCATACACCTGAGGGAAAGAAGATGTTAAAAAACTTCCTCTTCAGGGTATGTAGCTGTAAAAAGACGTGGACGATGAAATCCTTTATCAAAAAAACGATAGATGAGATAAAAGGGGAAGTTGGAGAAAAAAAGGTTATTCTGGGATTAAGTGGCGGTGTAGATTCCTCAGTTGCGGCTGTTCTTCTCAACAGGGCTATTGGTAAACAATTGATCTGCATCTTTGTAGACAATGGCCTTTTAAGAAAAGATGAAGGGGAAAGGGTTAAAGGTTTATTCAAACGCCATTTTAGAAGCAGTTTCAGATTCATCAATGCAAGAAAGAGATTCCTGGAACCACTCAGAGGTGTTGTGGACCCTGAAAGGAAAAGGCGGATCATAGGGAAAACCTTCATTAGGGTATTTGAAGATGAGGCCGTAAAGATCAAGAATGTTGGCTTTTTAGCGCAGGGGACCCTCTATCCGGACCTCATTGAATCCAGGTCTGCTTTTGGAGGGCCGTCAGCAGTTATCAAATCCCATCATAATGTCGGAGGGCTCCCTAAAAAGATGCGCCTTAAGCTGATTGAGCCTCTAAAGCATCTTTTTAAGGATGAGGTCAGGCTTTTAGGTAAAGAACTTGGACTGCCTGATGATATACTGCTTCGCCATCCCTTCCCAGGCCCTGGGCTGGCAGTACGAATTATTGGAGAGGTAACGCCACGGCGTCTGTCTATTGTACGACAGGCAGATGATATTTTGGTAACAGAAATTAAAAAAAACAATTATTATAAAAAACTGTGGCAATCTTTTGCCATACTTTTGCCTATAAAAAGTGTTGGCATTATGGGGGATAAACGGACCTATGAACATAGTGTTGTTATAAGGGCTGTAACGAGCCTTGATGCTATGACTGCAGATTGGGCCAGGCTTCCCCATGCACTGCTGGGCAGGATTTCAAACCGGATTATCAATGAGGTCAGGGGTATTAATAGAGTAACCTATGATATCAGCTCAAAACCACCCAGCACAATAGAATGGGAGTAAGGCTATAGTCTTTCATATACATTTTTTCAAAAGCTCACCATTTCATTAAAATATTTACGTATAGTAAATTTCAAATTTCAAAGCTCAAATGCCAAATGAATGTCAAAGACAAAAGCTCAAAACACTTTATATCGAAAAGTGTTTTTGGCATTTGGTAATTTGGATTTGATTTGAACCTTGGATTTTGACATTAGTCATTTTAAAATAAATATGCGTTTTATGAAACGATATACTATGAATTATGATTGCCATTATTGATTATAAGGCCGGAAACCTTACAAGTGTTGCACGGGCCATAAACCATCTTGGATTTGAATGTCGAATTACCCACAGGGTAAAAGAGATATTAGATGCTGATAGGGCTATTTTCCCAGGTGTCGGCTCTGCAGGTCAAGCAATGCAGGATTTGAAAAGAACAGGGCTTGATCGAACACTATATACTATCTTTAAATCTGGAAAACCATTTTTAGGAATTTGCCTGGGCACCCAGATAATTCTGGAAGAGAGTGAGGAGAACCAGACAACCTGTCTCGGATTGCTCCAAGGTACGGTAAAACGTTTTCCTACGCCGCTCCTCTCAGATGATGGCAAAAAACTCAAGGTGCCCCATATGGGTTGGAATCAAATAAAAATTAAAAGGCTCCACCCACTCTTTAAAGGTGTTGGCCCAGAAAGTGAGTTCTATTTTGTTCACAGCTATTTTCCAGCCCCCAGAGACACAGAGACAATCATTGGCACAACTAATTATGGGATTTCCTTTGCCAGTGTAATAAGTAAAAGAAACTTGCTTGCAGTGCAGTTTCATCCAGAAAAGAGTGGGCCTCCAGGCTTGACCATCCTTAAAAATTTCTGCTTGTGGGACGCTGAGGATAATAAATAGCCCCAAATACTATTGATCCAGAATATTTATCCAATTCTCAGGAATAAACATCCAGAAATCAGAATTTAGCCTCGAATATCAAGAAATCTCAAACTGTGCCTATCTGCACGAAGAAACAGTCATGAAGACTGGCTTGAGTCAAAACCCGTTAAATCAATCCCGTTATCACCTTGGCATGTTTATCCGCAGCGTTTTGATTCCGTATAACGGCTTCCCGTGCTCGAGGACCTAAAGCCTTCAAGGAATCAGGATGCCTGAGAAACCAGAGAGCCTTTTTAGCCAACATTTCAGGGCTCGAAACAGCTATACCTGCACCGACTTCCTCTAACAGTGTCTTTGCATCCAGGAAATTATCCATGGAACGTCCATAAAAGACGACTTTCCCCCACACCGCTGCCTCCAGGGGATTCTGTCCGCCCAATGGAACAAGGCTTGCTCCACAAAACACGATAGTTCCAACACTATAAAGCTTGAAGAGTTCTCCGAAGGTGTTAATGATAACGACCGGCTCTGTGCGCTTTGCTGCACCACCATCGATTTCGCTCCGGAGCTGATACCGAAAGCCCCGTCTTTCAAGCAGAGATCTAATCTCGGCTGTTCGCTCTATATGTCTGGGTGCAATGATCAGAACTGTATCAGGAAATTCTTTCACAATCCTTTCATAGGCATCCAACACCATTTCTTCCTCGCCCCCACGTGTGCTTCCTGCAACAAAGACTCGGGATGAGGGTTCAAGATTCAAGATTTTCTGCATTTGTGTCGCCATAGCAGGGTCTGCAAGGCTCACAAGGAGATCATATTTGGCGTTGCCATTTATTTCGATTTTGCTTGGATCACCTCCCATTGCCCTGATACGGGTACTGTCTTCTTTTGAAATCATACTAAAGGCATCCACATTTCTTAAAACCTCACAAAAAAAGGGCCGAAACTTGAGATAAGCCTTGATCGATCTCACAGAGATTCTCCCATTAATCAGGGCGGTTTTGATTCCCATCCGATGTGCTTCGGTAAGCCACGCAGGCCAGATTTCAGTTTCCAGAAAAACCAGAACATCTGGATGCACACGGACAAGTGCTTTGCGTACCGAGCCAATAAAATCGATGGGAGCATAAACAACAGGAATGTCTTCTCCGAAGGTCTCTGTTGCGAGTTCACGGCCATGTTTTGTGGTTGTTGAAACCATGACCGAACAGTCGGGTAGGATCTGCCTGAGGGCCTTAATAATGGGGACCGCCACCTTAACCTCCCCAAGGGAAACGGCGTGAATCCAGACACGGGGTGATCCCGAAAGTGTTTGCACAAGTTTTACGGGTATATGCCCTAAGCGTTCTTTCAGGTTTTCGCCATGGCGTCCTCTCAGGCGTGTATAGATCCAGAAAGGAGGAAGACAAGACAGAAACAGGCTGCTTGTAAGGAAAGTGTATGCTCCGTAAAGAATGTTCATGATTCTATCCGCACAAAAAAAGCATCTAACTACCTTGGGATGGGAGATGTATTTTGATGTGTCCCTGGTTTTGTCGCACCCACAATGTTTTGTAAGAGGCTCTTTGGTAAAATTTTTTGTTAACGTAACGTTAGCTACCAATCAGAGTTTTAGAAAACTGTTAAGAAAAGTCAAGGGAAAAGACAAAAGCTTCCTGATAAACGGAGAACTGTTTTCAGGGTATTGTAGCCTCATTGAAACTTGACAAGAAAAAGGAGCTCGCATAGAATATTTATTCTTACCAAGGGAAATAAATAATTTCCTGCCTTTGGGTGAAAATCCATGCTAAAGTAACAGGATGACATCATAGGAAAAAAATAGGATTTAAAAAAGGGAGCATATGGGCAAATTATTCGGCACTGATGGGGTAAGAGGTGTGGCCAATGAATACCCCATGACTGCAGAGATGGCCTTAGATATTGGTAGAGCAACCGCTTATCTGTTTAAGCGGAAAGGTCATATACCCAGGATCATTGTCGGGAAAGACACCCGTATCTCCGGATATATGCTTGAAAATGCTCTTGTTTCAGGAATATGTTCCATGGGGGTGAATGCTTTATTAGTAGGGCCATTATCTACACCTGGGATTGCCTTTACAACCAATAACATGCGGGCTGATGCCGGCATAGCAATATCTGCCTCTCACAACCCATTTCAGGACAATGGCATTAAAATATTCTCTCACGAAGGCCTCAAGCTCCCTGATGAAAAGGAGCTTGAGATAGAAAAATTAATATTTTCTAACAATATGCACAGCTTGCATCCATCCCCCAGTGAATTGGGTAAGGCATCCCGTATAGATGATGCCAGAGGCCGGTACATCGTGTTTTTAAAAAATACCTTTCCCAAGGAGCATACTCTGGAAGGGGCAAAAGTTGTCCTGGACTGTGCCCATGGAGCTACCTATAGGGTAGCACCTGATACCTTTTTTGAGTTAGGAGCCGATGTCATCTCTCTTTTTGATGAACCTAATGGGGAGAATATCAATGCAAATTGTGGATCTCAACACCCGGAAACTGTTTCAGAAGAAGTAATTAAAAATAAGGCAGACGTAGGATTTGCCTTTGACGGAGATGGCGATCGCTGTATTGCAGTTGATGAGAAGGGAACTGTGCTCACAGGGGATCAAATCTTGGCCATTTGTGCTAAGGAGATGAAAAAAGAAGGTAAGCTGGCTCACAATTTAGTTGTAAGTACTGTTATGAGTAACATAGGTCTTGGCATAGCGTTAAAAGAACTTGGCATAGAATATGCTTTCACTAGGGTTGGTGATAGATATGTTTTGGAAGAGATGCTAGCAAAAGGAGCTTTACTTGGCGGCGAAGACTCAGGACATGTGATATTTTTGAAACATCATACTACAGGTGATGGGATTATTACTGCATTACAGGTTCTTGCTGTCATGAAAAAGACCCAAAAACCCCTATCAGAGCTATCTCACGTTATGAAGGTGTTTCCCCAAAAGCTCATCAATGTGGACATCAAGACAAAGCCCGCACTATCCACCATTCCTGAGATACGTGAGGTTATTGGAGAGGTTGAGGAGCTACTGGGCGATACAGGAAGGGTTTTAGTTCGGTACTCAGGAACTCAGAACCTGTGCCGCGTTATGGTAGAGGGCCCCACAGATGAAGAAACCAACCATCATTGTACACACATTGCTGAGGTAATCCGGGAAAAACTCGGGTGATTAAGCCACAACTGGGATGTTTTGGGATTATGAAAACGAAAGCTTTCCGATGTAATCACGGCATTATAAAATGAAGGAAAAGAGGTTTTTAAATAAATGTCTTTTTTAAAAAAAATAGAGATCTTTTTTAAAGATAATTTGAGCTATCCCAGGTTTTATCTTGGGAAGAGCCTAAAGAGCGTCCCGCCTGGTTCCTTTATTCTCTTTCCGGCTCAAGGCTGTCAGCTTAACTGTGGGCTTACCGGTATCGTAGCCTTTAAAAAAGAGGAGATTGCCACACCCAAAATCCCTTTGAAAGAAATAGAATCCATGATTCTTCACCTAAAGGGAAATACCTATAAAAAGATACGCAAAGAAAAGGCAGACCTTACCGACAAGTATCTCGGCGGAGAAACTTTTATCAAAGAATTACAAAACCATATCGGGAATCTCAAACTGACATCCTCTCTTTACACACTCTTTAAAGAGGCCCCCATCAAGAAAAAGCTTGAGAAAATATCCCTTGCCCTGGAAAAAGTAATTGGTAGGGAAGAAAATGAACATCATAAAATATTAACCCTCATCCCCGTTGAGGAAAATGAGATCATCATCAAGAGAATAAATCTGCTCAAGGATATAGTCTGGTCTCTAAAAGAAGAGATACTAAGAAATTTAGAAAAGATTGAAGGACTATCCAGAGTTTCTGATAAGGATATGCCTCAATCAGTATTTAAACAACTGAAAAATATAAATACCCTCTTTAACAACCTGGATCGATTAGAGGTAAGAGGCAGAGACTCGGCAGGTATTTCTGTTATTACAATAATAGAGAACAAAGATTATCTCGAGTTCGAAAAAGAATTAACAAAAACATCATTACTGGATGAGTTTTTGGACCGACAGAAGGAGAAAATTCTTGGAAACAGGTGTATTACCGCTAACAGGTATGGGAACACTGTCTCCATCACCTTTACCTACAAGATTGCTGCCCAGATTGGGCATTTAGGTGAGAATGTTAGATACTTAAGGAAACAGATTCAGGATGACAGTATTTTTCAATTATTTATTACCCTTCCCATTAGGTATCAAACTATTGTTGCCCACACACGCTGGGCCTCTGTGGGGGAGATCAGCGAACCCAACTGTCACCCGGTTGATAATATCACTATCCGCAATAATAAAACCCATGAATCGAGCGATAGCACGGGAATTATTCACGTGTGTCTGAACGGCGATATTGATAACTACCCAGTCTTAAAAGAAGAATATGAAAACGAAACCCAACTATCTATTCCTGATCAGATCACAACTGACACCAAGATCATACCACTCCAGATACAAAAATATTATGACAGGGGACAGCCTATTGATGAATCATTCCGATTGGCTGTTAATGATTTTACAGGCTCCCATGCCATAGCCATGCACACTGACATTGCACCGGGTAAAATTTTTCTGGCCCAGAAAGGCAGCGGACAGACGATTTTTATCGGTTTGGGTAAAGAATGTTATCTCACCGCCTCCGAGGTCTATGGCCTTGTGGAAGAGACCTCCCGATATATAAAGATGGAGGGTGAAAAAAATGTGAATGAATCAGGAGACAAAAAGCAGGGGCAGATATTTATCCTAGACCAGGAATCATCTGGCGAGCTTACCGGTATTAAGGCGCTCTATTATAATGGGGAGCCCATTCAGCTTTCTAAAGACATAATAAAACAGACCGAGATCACCTCAAGGGATATTGATCGCCAGGATTTTCCCCATTATTTTTTTAAAGAAATCTCTGAATCTCCCGGATCAGTAGAAAAAACAATTCAGAACAGGTGGAGGATATCACAAAAAAACGGAAAAAGGCATCCACTAATAATCTTAGGTCATAGGGCTATGCCCCCTGTTTTAGCAGAGGCCTTCACACAAAACAAAATAAGGAAAATCTTATTTATAGGTCAGGGGACCGCAGGGATTGCTGCCAATGGTTGTGCTGAACTGCTCAGATATTATCTTACCAACAGCAGCATCGATATTGCCCATCTCAAGGCCTCAGAGTTTAGCGGAAGCCTGTTGAAAAAGAACCTTAAAGATACCTTGATTATCGCCATAACCCAGTCCGGTACGACCACAGATACAAATATGGCCATAGATATGGCAAGACAACATGGGGCCTATACCATGGCAATTGTCAATAGACGGGACTCAGATATCACCTTTAAGGTAGATGGTGTTTTGTATACCAGCACCGGTAGAGATGTTGAAATGTCTGTGGCCTCCACCAAGGCCTACTATTCTCAGATTGCAGCCGGGGGTATCCTCGGTCTAAAACTGGCACAATTAACTAACACGAGGGATGACGATTTTATCCTCGGGGAACTGCAAAGGCTTATGCGCATCCCTTCATTAATGAAAGAGGTTCTTGCAAGGGAAAAGGAAATTGCCAGATCAGCCAGCACATTTGCACCTACAAAAAAATACTGGGCGGTTGTTGGGAGTGGCTACAACAAAATAGCTGCTGATGAGATCAGGATAAAATTGAGTGAACTGTGCTATAAGACCATCTCTTCAGATGTAGTTGAAGATAAAAAGCATATTGACCTATCATCAGAACCTCTCATTGTTGTCTGTGCAGCCGGCAACAGAGGCGATGTGATAAATGATATTATCAAGGATACCGCCATATTTAAGGCCCATCAGGCCACAACCATCGTGATAGCCACCGAGGGTGAGGAAGGGTTTAAACCATATGCAGACTCATTAATTTATGTTCCGGATATAGAGGACCGTTTCTCTCCTATTTTAACAACACTGGTAGGTCATCTCTGGGGTTATCATGCAGCAAGGGCAATACATGAAGAGTCTCGTTTCCTTTTCGATTTCAGAGAGGAGATCAATAATTATATTTCGGCCTCACTTGAGAAAGGTACTGATATTTACCAAATAATGCTTGACGCGATCTTTCAAGAAAAAACTGCCAGATTTTCTTCTCATTTCAAAAATAGACTGGAGGATGGACGATATACCACAGCCATGGAATTAAAAGCCGCTTCTGATCTTACCCTTCTGTTAAAATATCTCTCCGGGCGTCTTCCCATGTCTGATTTTGAGATGGATTTTGGCGTTAGTGGAACAGCCCCTAATATGTTTGATATCTTTTTTCGCTGTATAGGAGAGACCATAGATAAGATGGCCAGGCCGATAGATGCAATAAAGCACCAGGCCAAAACAGTTACAGTGGGAACAAGCAGGATATGGAAACCAATCGAAGGGCTTATATTTGAGAGTCTGAAGAAAAATGGATTTGGCGTAAGCAACCTTATTAACAAGAATGTTCTTGTGTTAAAAAACCTTCAGGAAATTATTGCCGAAATAAAAGGTGAGACCCTTTATAAAATAAGAAATCTTACATTTACCGGGGAACCGGTTGAAAATTCAATGATCAAACTTTTAAAGAAAACAGGCAGTTCTTCTAAACTTATCTCCCGCGCGCAAGGAGGTAACAGGCTTAAAGGAACAAAGAGAATCATTGTCAAGGCAGGAAATGTCTTTATTGGGAAAGGAAAGATTGATAAAAGAAGCATCCTTGTCATCCCCATAATAAAAAAAGGGCCTCACATTGATCATCTCCTGCTTCTCAATATAGGCTTTAAGAGAGAAATAGATCTGTCAAGAAAGATAAAGGCCCTGGGTGATAAATTTAGTCACATTAAAAATATTGTTGAAGAGACAGACCTATCCTGGAAGGATGAATATCTTAACTTGCTCGAGATGGAAGAACTTTTTGGCAACAGCGCAGAAAAGATAGCTGAATTAATTATAACTTCCTCATCTGCCGGCAAATCTTAAACCCACCTTTTTAGCCCACTTTTTGTTCTCGAAACGACAATTTCCTTTTTTAAATTGATACCGAACCGCCTCGATTGCTCATAGTGTCTGCATAGAGGCAAAAATGGCGGAGAAATGGGACAGGAGATGGGAATACTACAAATACTACAGGCATCGCTCAGAACCCTTTTCAGACGAAAGTGTTTGGCAACATTCCTTTTGTACGATAAAATCGTTAAAAAATGACTATTATTAAACGATGAGGTCGTTAAATGGAATAGGTTCTATACAAACTTAATCCCTGGTGGGAAATAGATTTTCACACAAAATCTATCCCCAGGCCCGAGGAAAAATAAATTGAGGTATGCGATTACAGAGATGGCGCTTGCTTCATCAAGAAAAGTGTGCAGCGAAGAGGCAATATTCAATCTTGTGTACGTCCTGCATGAACATCCCGGTTTATAATCCGACCATCTACACAACCAAGCCTCTGATAAAATATTGCGATTTATATTTACGTTAATATGCAATATTTCTCAACTCTGTGCTTCATGTCTACTGCACGAATCTTCATCATCTACAATTACACAAACTTTTGAACCATGAATTTTCTGTTGCTATTGCAGAAATTTCATGGTTAAATACTACCATGGAAATTCAGCGTACAAAAGAATTACGGATGCTTAGGGATCGGCTGCAGGAAAATCCGGTGGTAGCATTGCTAGGGCCAAGGCAGTGTGGAAAAACAACTCTATCAAACCAGTTCGCAAAAAAGCGGTCAGCTTCACTGGTTCACATCTTCGACTGCGAAGATTCCCGCGACCTTGCCAGACTGTACAACCCCATGATGGCCTTAGAGCCTTTAAAGGGTGTTGTAATTATTGACGAAATTCAGAGGAGGCCTGAATTATTCCCAGCATTGCGTGTACTTGCGGATCAAAATCAATCGCGGCGATTTTTGATTCTCGGAAGCGCCTCCCGTGATTTGATATCGCAGACCTCGGAAACTCTGGCTGGCCGCGTCAGTTTTATTGAATTGGGCGGTTTTGCATCGAAGACTGTACAGCATACGCCCAATTGACAGACATATGCTCGAAATAGTTTTTACAGTGAATCCGTATTTCCCTTGGCGGGAAACTTGTCGGGCGTATATCTTTCGATACAGCAATGATGCGAAGCAGCACTTCATCGGATATTGTTTTTAAACCATCCCAGCTTTTCACGGGTAGTGGAATGGGTTGCTGATTGCGCATTATTTCGATGCCGTTATTAACCTCTTCCAAGAGACTCTCCATGATTGCTACGCCCAGTGTGCTGTATTGTCGTCTTTTGATGTATTCATCATTTTTCTTAAACAACCAGTATGTGACGGCAGCAACGGCTATAGGAACGAAAAACTTCTCTACGACAGTTTGTGTAATCATTGCGGCATCCTGGTACATATTTTCCTATTCATATTTAAACATCTGACGACGGGGGTGTTCCGGTGGTACTATAAAGTTTCATCGTAATTTGCCTAATACCATAAGTACTTAACTATTTGAAATAAAAGCCATAGACCGAATAAACCCAAAATACTTTTTAAGATTATGACTCTTATATATATTGGCCTATATCGATATGTAATTTCACGTGTAATGGGATCAAGATTAAATTCCTTGTCTTCATAATGGTCACAATTTGATGCACTATGAGCTTCTATCCCATATCTATCTGCTGCTCCGGGATGAAGTGTTAGTTCGAATGTTGGATAATCTTTCATAATTATTTTTTCAGTCAAGACATCATTGTAATACCAACAATAGTGAATAGGGAAGGCGGCGCCTTCAAATCGGCCATAGCTATACTTCTTACAAAGTCGACAATCCATTTTTTCCTTCACTCGTCAATTATTGTGAATAATCTAACGTGCAGGTGAGCAGCAGCAGCTTTAAGACTGAGAAGGCCAAAATTTGTAATGATATTCAAAAGGGCTTAATTCGTTCAACCCGCCAGATAATAGCCGTCTGCTCCACTTGCTGGTTATGCAAGA
>Ga0315547_1001570_pt1 | contig 17792 bp, 14 predicted proteins | sample SalMarSW160240MG_2_FD_202542 | JGI IMG/M metagenome (GOLD analysis project Ga0315547, IMG submission 202542) | Salt marsh sediment microbial communities from the Plum Island Ecosystem LTER, Massachusetts, United States - Salt Marsh Sediment SW1601-240 ...
GGTTAATAAATATCTCTCAGTGAAGAATCATTTCCTGGATGTACTTAGGGAGATTTTTCACGTGACTCAAAAATGACATCTCACTGTAGGACCTTATAGCGACGTAACAATTATCACATTGGTTAGTTCGGGAAAAATTCTCTATCATCTCTTTACGAGTAGCGTATTTATTGCGGTGCAGTGAACAGGGAACTAGGCTCCCATCAGGCATTACGACAAGAAATCTTATGCCTGCCTTACAATTTGGCATGTGTCCTTGTTCAAAGAATTTCAAGGTATCTCGGAGCGTCAGTTCTGGGTTAGTTAGATAAATGCCCTGCCTTTTTAATATTATTAGTTTGTTGATGGCCTGGCGTAAAATTCCCAAATCCTCTCCATTGTTGAGGCAATAGTCTTCATTCCCTGTTCGCAGCGCAGTATAAGCACTATACGATATGTCTACACCCCACTCAGCGGCCTTTTTTGCCAAAGGCAATATTTCCCTCACATTGGCTTTAGTTATAGCTGTGTTTAAGATAATATCCCGAAACCCAAGCTTTGCTAGCCGGGGAAGACTTTGCTCCAAACGTTTATATAGACCTGGCCGTCGTCGAAATTCATCATGCCGCTCATCAGGGAAGTCAAGTGATACGGAAAATTGATCCACTCCTGCTTTACGTAATTGTAGATAATTGCTCTCGTTTAGCAACACTCCATTGGTAACAAGTATCAAGTATTGTACCCCAGATTGCTTGATAGCCTTGACTATGGCTGCTATATCCTTACGTAGAAGTGGCTCACCACCAGAAATTTGCGCTGCAAGCGGTTTCAAGCGTTGAGTTAAATCTCTGTACTCCTCTGGTTTAATTTGCTTTTCATCTTCTATAATCCCCCCAAGGTCACAGTGACGGCAATTACAGTTACAAGAAAGCGTTACCTCGTAAGAAACTACTATGGGACGCTTAGCTATATAGCTATGTATGCCTTTCGTGACAAGCTTAGTCCCTTGTAATAGAGAAAGATGCGCCATTTATTATCTTCCTATTTGAAACCAATTACTGTGCAGTTATCCAGTCTTGATGGATATGCCAACGTTAACTTATTCATGATTCTACCTGAAGTGGAGCTAGGATGGAATAGAGCTTTTGCTCGTTCATACACTTTCAAATGTTTTAGCAGCGGTATAACCAGCATAGATAAACTTATGTATTCCTTATAACCGGTGGAGAATACATCCTTGAATCCGGCGCGATTCAGCATATCCGTAAGGGTCTTTGCGGTAAATTGGTTTATATGCAGCCTCCTTATATTCCACCATCTTCTTCGGAAGATTTTTGCCGGTATGCCCCCAATATCCGGGGTTGATATTGCCAGCACCCCCCCAGGCTTGAGTATACTATGAACCTCCTTGAGAATCATGAGCGGGTATGGGACATGCTCCAGAACTTGCCATAGAGTAATTACATCAAAATGGTTCTCTGGGAATCGTAATTCTTCAAAGGGCTTTGCTTCTACATCTAAGCCAAATTCCCTTCTCGCATATGCTGCCGCATCTTGTGATAATTCAATCCCTTTAGCAGTATACCCAGCTTTGGAGGCATTAAACAAGAAAAAACCCTCGCCACAACCTATATCCAAAAGACATATGCCATTCTTATATTGCTTAATTAACCCTACTTGTGATTCGGTAGCACTCAAACGACTTTCTCGAATAATAGGGGCATCGATACTTGCCATTTGGAAGTAACCTTCCTTGATTTTGCTCGCTTTCTCAATAGGGTTTACATATATGAGATGACAACTCCGACATTTGACATGCCTTCCATATTTCCCCCCAAGTATCATATATACAGTCTCTACCGTTTCTCGGAAATCGCCGTCTTTCATATTAGATTCAAAGAGAACCTCGAAATCATTTTGCCCACAACTGGGACAGTTGCGATATTCAAAAAGTGAATCCATCTTATACAACTCTTAAAGGCGTTCAGCTTTTTTACAAGCAGCGGCCACAGCCTCGAGAATGAGAGAGCGGAATCTCCCCTTTTCTAACTGAAGAAGAGCCTCGGTAGTGGTTCCCCCTGGCGAAGTAACCATGTTCCTCAAATCAGCAGGATGTTTGCCCGTCTTCTCAACAGTGCGAGTAGAGCCAAGTACAGTTTGTATAACCAATTTTTGAGCCATATCCCGAGGCAGGCCAATATGCACACCAGCGTCGACGAGTGCCTCGATAAAAAGAAAAACATAAGCTGGACCACTGCCGCTTAAAGCAGTGGCCATACCTAAATATTTCTCATCAGTAACATAAATTTCTTTACCCAAAGAACCCAGTACAGTCTGGGCTAACTCTTTTTGCTTCTGCTCAGTCTCAGCAGTTGCTGTCCAGATAGTCATTCCCTCGCCAATTTGCGCTGGCATATTAGGCATAGCCCGAATTACAGAGGAATGGTTTAAACCCTGGCATAAACTGGACAGGGTAGTGCCAGCTACTATAGATAGCACTAGCTGTTCGGGCGATGGAGTCTTTATCTCTTTCATTACCTGAGGCAGATTCTGAGGCTTCACTGCCAGAATAATCAAGTCGGTATTTGCCACTGCCTCTCTATTGTCAGCTAAGGTGCCAACTCCATATTCCTTGCTCAATAGTTCACGCCGCACCGGACTGATATCGCTAACCACCATATCTTGTGGCGCTGCCACCTTTTCAGTCAAAAGGCATTTAACCATCGCTTCCCCCATAACCCCACCGCCAATAAATGCTATCTTCATTTTTTCTTTTCCTTGCTTCTTCGTGCTTCTATCGTGATGCTACCACAATATTCACCACTCGCTTGGGGACATAAATGACTCTGGTAAGTTTCTTACCATCAATATAAGCCTTCACTCGCTCTCGACCCAGCGTCAGCTCCTTGGCCTCGACTTCACTTATGGAGGCAGGTACAAGCACCTTATCGCGAAGTTTACCATTTACCTGAATAACTAAGGTAATTTCTTCCTCCTTGACTAGCTCTTCGTCATACCCAGGCCATGGTTGGTTATGAATACTGTAGGGATGGCCGGTCCTGTTCCATAACTCCTCGGCAAGATGAGGGGCGGTGGGAGCAAGGAGAAGCAGAAAATAGCCAATAGCTTCCCCCCATAGAGAAGCTGACACCATCCCGCTTTCTTTAACCTTAGATAGGTAGTTGCTGAATTCCATAAGGCTAGACAGCATGGTGTTGAAACGGAACTTTTCCAAATCAGCAGTCACCTCTTTAATTGTCTTATGAGCTAAATGAAGGAATTCTTTCTCAGCCTCAGGATCGACAACGTGGCTAGCATAGTCTGTTGTTACTAGGCTCCACACTCGGTTCAGCCAGCGGCTGACGCCCACAATGCCCCTATCGTTCCATTCCCCTCCCAACTCCCAGGGACCAATAAACATGAGATACCCACGAACGGCGTCAGCTCCTAACTCAGCCACATATTCGTCAGGGGCAATTACATTGCCTCTAGATTTGCTCATCTTATCGCCACGATAAATTATAGTCCCCTGATTGAATAGGCGAGTAAAGGGCTCATCGAAGCCGACCAGGCCAATATCCCTCAATGTCTTGATGAAAAAACGAGCGTAGAAGAGATGCATAACTGCGTGCTCAGCACCCCCGGTATACAAATCCACCGGCAACCAATATTTCACTTTGGCAACATCAAAAGGGGCATCCCTGGTTTGGGGACTGGTGTACCTCAAGAAATACCAGGAGGAACACATAAAAGTATCCATAGTATCAGTTTCCCTTCGTGCTGGCCCAGAACATTTAGGACAGGTGGTATTGACGAATGACTGGCAATATTTAAGAGGAGATTCCCCGGTAGGTTTGAATTCCGCATCGGGAGGAAGCAGGACAGGCAAATCCTCCTCGGGCACAGGGACTATGCCACATTTATCACAATAAATTATAGGGATGGGTGCCCCCCAGTACCTCTGCCTGGAGATAAGCCAATCACGAAGGCGATAAATAACCGTCCGCTTGCCCCATCCTTTTTCCTCTAATAAAGCACAGATTGCCTCATATCCTTGTTCGCTGGGTAAACCGCTAAACTTCCCAGAATTCACCATCGTACCTGACCCAGTATATGCTTCCGTCAATTCTTCACCTGCCCACTCCGGAGGTGCAATAACCGTTCGCACAGGTAGCTTAAACCTCCTGGCAAATTCCAAGTCTCGTTCATCATGAGCAGGCACTGCCATCACTGCTCCGGTGCCATAAGTTGGCAATACATAATCAGCAATCCAGATAGGCACTCGCTCCCCGCTCATCGGATTGACAACGTAGCTTCCCAGAAAGACCCCCGTTTTCTCCCTGCCCAGTGCTACCCGCTCATACTCACTTTGCCGCCGACACCAAGCAATATATTCATCCACTTCAACCTTATGCTCCGGGGTAGTCAATTGAGAGACTAAAGGATGCTCCGGAGCCAGCAGGAAAAAAGTCACCCCAAAAATAGTGTCAGGGCGAGTGGTGAACACTCTTATCTTTTTCTGCTCTATACCCTCATGCTCTAGCCAGAATGAAATTTCAGCACCCTCGCTCTTACCCACCCAATGCTTCTGCATTACCTTTATGCGTTCTGGCCAGTCCAGACGACTATGATCGAGGAGTTCCTCGGCGTATTTAGTAATCCTGAAGAACCATTGCTCCAGTTCTCTTTTAGTCACTGGCGTGCTGCATCTCTCACAAAAACCTTCTCCTACTACTTGTTCATTAGCTAACACTGTTTGACATCTAGGACACCAGTTAACAGGTGCCTCAGCCCGATAGGCCAGACCAGCGTGATAAAATTTAAGGAAAAACCACTGTGTCCATTTATAGTAATCCGGCAGGCAAGTAACTACTTCACGGTTCCAGTCATATATTGCCCCCATACTCCTGAGTTGCCGACGCATATTCTCTATATTTCTCATTGTCCACTCATAAGGGTGAATTCCATGGCTGATGGCAGCATTTTCCGCCGGTAACCCAAAGGCGTCAAAGCCCATAGGATGAAGCACATTATAGCCCCGCATCCTTTTAAATCTGGCATAAACATCTGAGGGCGCCATGGCGTACCAATGACCGATGTGAAGGTCTCCTGAGGTATAGGGAAACATGGTCAGGGCATAAAATTGCGGACGCTTACTATTCTCCCCTACCTCATAGATATGGTCAGCCGCCCACCTTTGTTGCCATCTCTTTTCGATTTCCCGAGGGTTATATTTCTGAGGCATATTTGCTAAAGTTTAACCTAAGTCAGGGTGAATTAAAAGTCCCTCTCTACTGCTGGAAATCAACATGGAAAAGGAAATTCTTAGCAAAACTCGGCTGTATGAACTTTTGTCCAGACTCGAAAGCATCCGTGGAGACTATATAAGTCTGTATATACAACCTTCTTCTTTTCCCCATTGTATAAATGGACTATCGCTTCGGCCTCAATACAATAAATATGCCCACGAAATTAAGGAATCAGTCAACATCAAAGCTGTATCTCAAGCAGTTGAAAGGTACAACACAGGAGCAGCTATATATTGGCAAAAAAATGACAATAAATATATAGTGTTGCCGCCATTTCCTATTACTGAAGATAAAATTTCACTGGATGAGTTTGATGCTTCCTCCCTATTAGAAACTCTAGAGCGAGTATATGTTATCGGCGTGGTGGTGGTAACATGGGGGACGTACTCCATAGGAGTTTTCCATCGTGATAATCTGATAAAAGCAAAAACGGGCACAGGGTATATCCATAAGGAACATAGGAAAGGAGGAAGAAGTGAAAAAAGATTTGCCCGCAGGACTGAAGAACAGAAGAAAGATTTTTTGAGAAAGGTTAGCAATAGAATCGAGGAGAAATTTGAGAATTACACGCTGGATTATATATTTTTGGGAGGGAACAGATTAATCCGCTCACCCTTATTAAGAGAATGCAAATATCTTCAGCGAGAAGCCCAGAAAATTTCTCGAAGGGCTTTGAATCTAAGATATGCAGACAAGGAAGCCTGGAATCAAATTCTGAGAGAGATAACAAGCTCCCTCGTTTTTACTTTTTGAGACTATTCCCAAAAAGATACTAGCACGCCCTCAGGAATAAACATCCCCTAAAGATTCAAGCCTGCTCGCCTGTGGATTTCACGCAAACGCAAATAGTGGTAATATCGCGTGACCTCACCACCCGGTGACCGTCGTAGAAATTTAGGCTCTCTCTATTCTGAATACTTTTGTGCCGCAGACAGGACAGACACCCCGTGTTGCTGGTCTGCGGTTCTTGAGTGTAACCCGCATTGGGTTTCTTATCTCCACCTTTTTCCTGCACTTCATGCAATAAGCTGTCGCCATCATATCCTCCTTTTAATTTTGTTACACCTATATTGTTACTATAAGAATAAAGCTTTGTCAATACCCTTTGGGTCTCCAAAGCCAAAGATTGCAAATTTTCGGCCATTTTAGCAGGCGAGGCAGGAGCCAAAGACTATTTGGAGTCCTGCTATGAAGCTACATGCGGCGTTCTAGTTAAAATAAGTGGATAGCGACTGCAATGCACTATAGAATCGTTTCAGGCACTTCTCCTTTCCCAATACTGCCATAGTCTGAAACAATGGTGGTGCCGCAGTACGTCCTGTGACAGCTACCCTTAACAAACTGAACAATTCCCCTGTGCCTAAGTTTAGTTCTGTGGCCAGAAGGCGCAGGATACCCTCAAGCGTAGTGGCATCCCAGATCGTTACTTTCTCTAACTTTTTCGAAGCAATCGTAATAGCCTTAGCAGCCGATTGGGCATCCAGTTTCCCGCTTAAAAGCAGGCCTGTATCATATTGCAGCTCGTCGAGGAAGAAAAAGCTAGCAAGCTGAGGAACCTCAGCTAAGGTTTTGGCTCGTTCTTGAATGAGAGATAAAACCTGGCTGACGTAATTGCTATCCAATGGGCGTTCTACCGACTTTGGCAAATCTCTATCTAAAAATGGCATGGCGTGCTGGACAAATTCCTCCAGGCTTAGTTTACGCAAATAAACCCCGTTCATCCATTCTAGCTTATCTTTATTAAAGATAGCCGCTGTTTTGCCCACCCTTTCCAGAGAGAAGTGCTTTATCAATTCTTCCTGGGATAATAACTCAGTTCGATCATCAAGCGACCAGCCCAAAAGCACCAAGAAATTGACCATTGCATCTGGGAGATATCCTTGCTTTTGATATTCGGTGATAGTGGTTGCACCGTGCCTTTTGGACAGTTTGGCACGGTCAGGTCCCAGAATCATGGGTAAATGAGCAAGTTGCGGAGGTTGCCAGCTTAGAGCTTGGTAAAGCAAAACATGGCGAGGAGTGCTGGAGAGCCACTCATCAGCCCTGAGGACGTGTGAGATAGCCATCAAATGGTCATCTACTACATTAGCCAGGTGATATGTGGGATAACCATCGGATTTGAGCAGGATGAAGTCGTCCAAGGTATCGTGCTTAAAAGTTACCGGGCCATGAATTAAGTCGTAGAAAGTGGTTTCGCCTTCAAGAGGTGTTTTAAAGCGAATCACGGGAGTAATACCTGTTGCCTCTAACCGGGTTCTTTCATGTTGTGTTAAATCTCGGCAATGGCGATCATATTTCGGTGGCTGCTTACGTTTTGCCTGTTCCTGGCGCATCGTCTCTAATCGCTCTGGAGAGCAGTAGCATAAATATGCATGACCCTCCTCAAGCAATCTGTGGGCAATATCATGGTAAATGGGCAATCGCTGTGATTGGAAGTAAGGCCCTTCATCCCAGTTTAATCCCAGCCACTGCAAGCTATCTTGTATTACCTCCACTGCACCCTCCACCTTACGGGTAATGTCGGTATCTTCAATTCGTAAGATAAACTTGCCACCGTGATGGCGAGCAAAAAGCCAGTTGAATAGAGCAGTCCTGATGTTGCCTAAATGTGGATACCCTGTAGGACTGGGCGCAAAACGAAGTCTAACCGATGTTTCCGCCTCAGACTGCATTGCGCTATATTTTGTGTGACTTAACCTTACTTAGAGAGAGTTTGATGTAGCTTTTTTAATCGCTCCAGATGTTTCCTGAGCCTCTGAGCAAGCTGCTCAACCTGATTCAAGGCATTTTCAGTATCTTCCATCTCCGTGGTTATTTTGAACAAAGTTTCGCTTTGCCGCCCGCTTAGCCCGGCCTCAAAATCAGCCAATTCCTCTACCCCAGCCTCTCCCATTAACTTGGATAAGAGGGTGCTTTCTCTGTTCGCTTGCTCTTTAGCGAGTTCCTCATAGGACTTCATGTCATCAGTTTCCTTTCTTTTATATCGAGGATAACAAAATTCTAACATAGCTTGATGTCTCAAACAAGACCTTGAGTTGACACGGCACCTGTAGATGGTGCTGCTCCTTCATCCGATTATGCAAAATTTCGTTGTTTCTTATATATTAAGGGTTGTTATTTTTTATTGTGGTGAGTGTCCCGATGTCCCAGTTTAAAATAGTTTCCGATTTCCGTCTTACCGGCGACCAGCCTCAGGCCGTAGATAAGCTTGTTGAGGGATTGAAGAAAGGTTACCGAGAACAGACGCTGCTTGGAGTCACCGGCAGCGGCAAAACCTTCACCATGGCTAACGTCATTGAGAGAATACAGAGGCCAACCCTGGTTATTTGTCACAACAAAACTTTGGCTGCTCAGCTAGCAACCGAGTTCAAGGAATTTCTTCCCGAAAGTGCTGTGGAGTATTTTGTAAGCTACTATGACTATTATCAGCCGGAGGCTTATATCCCCAGCACCGACCTCTATATTGAGAAGGAAACCGATATAAATGAGGAGATTGACAAACTACGGCATGCCGCTACCAGGTCTCTCTTCACACGCCGAGATATAGTTATTGTCGCCTCGGTCTCCTGTATTTATGGCCTGGGGGCACCTGAAGAATACCGAAGCTTTGTCCTTACTATTGAAAAGAACAAAAGCTATAAGCGAGATAAGCTGGCCCGCCATCTGGTGGATATGCAATACGAAAGAAATGACTATGATTTCACCAGAGGCAGATTCCGTATCCGAGGAGACACTCTGGAGATTCAGCCAGCTTACGAGGAAACAGCCCTCAGAATCGAATTCTGGGGGGACAAGACTGAGCGCATTGTAGAGGTTGACCCCCTAACTGGTGAGGTACTGGCTCATCGCGATCAAGTGGATATTTACCCCGCAAAGCACTTTGTTACCTCTCACGATAAGTTGATGGCGGCAATCGAGGATATCAAAATCGAACTGGAGGAAAGATTAACGGAGCTAAGGAGCCAGGGAAAGCTACTGGAAGCTCAGAGGCTTGAGGCGCGAACCAATTACGATATTGAAATGCTTCAAGAGGTGGGATACTGCACCGGGGTGGAAAATTACTCCCGGCATCTCCAGCGGCGGGCACCGGGAAGCACACCCTGGACTTTGCTGGATTATTTTCCCGATGACTTCTTGTTGTTCATCGATGAATCACATATGACCCTGCCGCAGATAAGGGGCATGTATCACGGTGATATTTCTCGAAAGCAGACGCTGGTTGATTATGGCTTTCGCCTCCCTTCAGCCCTGGATAACCGCCCATTGAATTTTGAGGAGTTTAACAAGCACGTCAACCAGGTTATTTACGTCTCTGCTACACCTAAGCCCTATGAATATGAGCGTAGCCAGCAAGTAGTGGAGCAATTAGTCCGCCCCACTGGTTTGCTGGAGCCTACCGTGGAGGTTAAGCCAGTTAAGGGGCAAATTGATGACCTTATTTATCAGATAAAAAACAGGGTAGCCAAGGGAGAGCGTTGTCTGGTGACTACCTTGACCAAGCGAATGGCAGAGGAATTAAGCGACTACTTGAGGGAAATGGAGATTAAGACTCATTACTTGCATTCGGAGGTAGAGACTTTAGAGCGAGTGGAGATTCTCCGTGACCTCCGCCTTGGCGTCTATGATGTGGTAGTGGGTATCAATCTCCTTCGCGAGGGGTTGGACTTGCCTGAGGTGAGCCTGGTAGCCATACTTGATGCTGATAAGGAAGGCTATCTAAGGTCAGAGGAAGCGCTCATTCAAACCATGGGGCGTGCTGCCAGACATCTAAACGCTCATGTCATAATGTATGCTGATACCATTACTCAATCCATGCAGAAGGCGATAGAGGAAACCGGCCGCCGCCGCCAGGTTCAGAAAGCTTACAACAAGGAGCACGGCATAACTCCCCAGGGAATCCGAAAGGCAATTAAGGATATAACTGAGAGAATTCAAGCGGTAGCCGAGACAAGGGCTCCTTATGCGGTTACTCCCATTTCCAAAGAGGAAATGGCTCAACTCATCAAGCAACTGGAATCCCAGATGAAGGCAGCAGCCAAGAATCTGGAGTTTGAAAAGGCTGCCATGATCCGCGACCGCATTATCGAATTAAGAAAAGACGAGGAACTAGTTTCGCCCATGATTAAAAGATAATAGGGGGCAGCCGTTCACCAGGAGTTGGATCCACTTGAGGCTACCTCTTCGCTCTTCTGGTTGCCATTCATTCCAGCTTCTCTCCCAGGATGTGGCAACCTCATTCCACTGGCGGCCAGTCGGAATAGATGACTGCAGACACAGTGCCAGTGCTTTGCATCAGGTGTCCGACCGACAGAAGCCACTGAACAAGCCAGGACTAAAGTAACGGAATAATCGGTACAAATGGGTGATTGACACTTTCTGACACACGAGTCTATATTAATAATATAGTTTGGTATAGCTGAGTAGTTTCAGGAGAGGAAGATATGCCTGTTGTTATTAATGACCAGACCTATTACAGGACAGCTGAGGTTTGCCGGATGATCGGCATCAGTAGAAATACCCTCTTCAGGTGGTTAAAAGAAGGGATATTTTCCGATATTGAGTACCGGGACTGGCGAGGCTGGAGACTATTTACCGCAGCTCAAGTGGAGACCATTAGAACGAAGACCAACCACGTTACCGCGATAAGCCGGAGCAGCTAAGGAAGTGGACAGATGAAATCAACTGTCGAACGAACGAATGAAAAAGAAGTGCTAAAGATTCTGAGCGAGCAAGCGCCAGTGGGAGTTTGCATCATGGAGGATGGCAAGTTTCGCTATTTCAACTCCAACTTCCCAGTCGCCACCGGCTACACGGCAGATGAATTAATAGGCAAGGATTCTTTGGAGATTGTCGCTCCCGAAGATAGGGAGATGGTCAGGGAGAATACCATAAAGATGCTCAAGGGAGAGCTCCTTTCGCCATATCAATTCAGGGTGATTCATAAAGACGGTGGCATTGTTTGGATTATGGCGACAGTTAAATCCATCCAGTACCATGGGAGATGGGCAGTTCTGGGGAATTACATGGAAGTCACCGAGCGCAAGCAAATGGAAGAGGCACTGAAAGAGAACGAAGAGAGATACAGGGAGCTTGCCAACAGCATCACCGACGTCTTTTTCGCAATGGACGAGCATCTGAAATATACCTATTGGAACAAGGCATCGGAAATTCTGACAGGAATTCAGGCGGTGGATGCGATTGGGAAATCCCTCTCGGAAATTTTCCTGGACACGCCTGGCGTTAGAAAGGCGGAAAAGGTGTACCGTAAGGTGCTGAGGACGCAGCAGCCCCAGATTTTTGTGAGCGATTATGATACTGACGGTAGGCACTATATCTTTGAGATCAGCGCTTATCCCTCCCGAAGTGGCATCTCGGTTTTTGCCAAGGACGTCACCAAGGACAAGCAAGCAGAGGAAGCGCTGCGACAAAGCGAGGAAAAGTATAGAGCTTTGTTCGATAGCTCGGGCATCGGCATGTTTGTTATGGACGCTGAAACCAGGAAAATAGTGGTATGTAATCAGGTCGCTGTGAAAATGTTTGGATTTAGTTCTGTAGAGGAAGCCATTGGAATAAATCCGCTTGACTTCGTTCTTCCGGAGGACAAGGAGAAAGCTCTCGAGATTACTGTAAAAGAGATGTTTGAGCAGGATTTACGGAGGACTCACGAGTATCGGGTGGTAAATAAAGATGGTAGAGAAGGATGGGTAAGTGTGACGGGTGTGAAGATTATGCATGAGGGCAGATTAGCAGGTCTAGTTTCGATTACAGACATCACTGAGCGTAAACAGACAGTGGAAACACTGAGGCAGTCTGAGGAGAGATTCCGGACTATACTGGAGGAAATGGAAGATAGCTATTTCGAGGTTGACCTCGGCGGACACTTCACTTTTGTTAATAATGCAACATGCCGTTCACTGGGATACTCAGATAAAGAACTGATTGGAATGAGCTATAAGGAAATTACACTAGAAAATGATATCGAGCCCGTATTTCAAATCTTTAATGAAGTGTACCGGACCGGCAAACCAAGCAAGGGCTACTTGTGGACAATCGTCCGCAAAGATGGAACCCACAGGCTTGTCGAACACTCGGCCTTTCCTCTAGGAAATGACAAAGGCGAGATTATCGGGTTCCGTGGCGTTGGGCGTGATATCACTAAGCGTAAGCAGGCAGAAGAGAAACTGCGACAGAGCGAGGAGAATTACAAAACTTTGTTCAATAGCTCGGTCATCGGCATGTATGTTCTGGACATTGAAACTCTGCAAGTAGTGATGGGGAATCGAGCTGCTGCGGAAATGATTGGATTTGGTTTCCCAGAAGAAGGCATTGGAGTAAATCCGTTTGACTTTGTTGTTCCAGAGGATAGGGAGAGAGTTCTTGCGATTGCCATAAATGATTTCTTACAAGACTCGCGGCGGACTCACGAGATTGAGGTAATGGACAAAAATGGCCGGAGAGGATGGCAAAGTTTTTCAATTGCTAGGATTATGCATGAGGGCAGAGCAGCGTCTTTAGTTTCTTTTGTTGACATCACCGAGCGTAAGCGAGCAGAGGAAGCGCTAGGGCAGTCTGAGGAGAAATACCGGACTATACTGGAGGAGATGGAAGATGCCTATTTCGAGGTTGACCTCGGCGGACACTTCACCTTTGTCAATAATTCGGTGTGCCGCGACTTGGGATACTCCAGGAAAGAGCTGATTGGAATGAGCTATAAAGACTATACAGTTGAAGATGATATCGACTCCGTATTTCGAGTCTTTAATGAAGTGTACCAGACTGGTGTGCCGAACAAGGGCTTCCCCTGGAAAACCATCCGCAAAGACGAGAGCTATGGGTTTGCCGAAACATCGGTCGCTCTTCTGCGAGACGACAAGAGCGAGATTATCGGCTTCCGTGGCGTTGGGCGTGACATCACCGAGCGTAAGCGGGCAGAGGAAGCGCTGCGACAAAGCGAGGAGAATTATCGAGCTTTGTTTGATAGCATGGTCATTTGCACATTTGTTCTGGACGCTGAAACTATGAAAGTAGTGATGGGTAATCAAGCCGCTGCGGAAATGTTTGGATTTAGTTCTGCAGAGGAAGCCATTGGAATAAATCCGTTTGACTTTATTCCTCCTGAGGACAGGGAGAGAGTTCTTGAGAGTGCTGGGAAGGAGCTATTTGAACAGGACTTGCGGCGGACTCACGAGGCTCGGGCAGTAACCAAAGATGGTAGAGAAATATGGATAAGTGTTACGGGTGCGAGGATTATGCATGGGGGCAGATTAGCGGGTTTAATTTCTTTTACAGACATTACCGAGCAAAAGCAGCAAAATGAGCGGCTTATGATGGCTGACCGGCTGGCCTCCATTGGCGAACTGGCAGCCGGCGCTGCTCACGAACTTAACAACCCCCTCACGAGCATTCTTGGTTTCTCCCAGTTGCTTATGGAGATGGATATCCCTGACGACATCCGCGAGGATCTGACTCTTATTAATAGCGAAGCTCAGCGAGCTGCTAATGTAACAAAGAATCTCCTTACCTTCGCCCGAAAGCACGCACCCGTGAAGCAGCTTAATCAGATAAATAACATTATCGAAGATGTGCTGAAATTGCGTGCTTATGAGCACAAAATAAATAGTATCAAGGTCGAGAGACAGCTTGCCCCTGGCCTTCCTGAAATCATGGTTGACTATTTCCAGATACAGCAGGTTTTGCTTAACGTCATTATCAACGCCGAATATTTTATGACTGAGGCGCATAACAGGGGGACCCTGACCATTACCACCAAAAAACAGAACGGTACCGTGAGGATTTCAATCGCTGATGACGGCCCGGGTATTCCATCGGAAAAATTGAGCCGTATATTTGACCCTTTCTTCACTACCAAAGAAGCGGGCAAGGGAACCGGGCTTGGTTTGAGCATCTGCCATGGGATAGTGACCGAGCATGGGGGGCAGATATACGCTAGGAACCAGCGGGGTAAGGGAGCCACCATTGTTGTCGAACTGCCCATTAACGGTCACTGACCATATCAGTGGAACGCTATGAAACAAGCTAACGCCAACGAGGAAAGCATTAAGGGTATGCTTGACCAGCAAGAAACATTGCTTATCGTCGATGATGAAGCTGTAATCAGGAGAATGCTTCACCAGAAATTATCAAGAGAAGGCTACCAGTGCGAGGAAGCGGATGCTGCTGAGCAAGTCCTGAACACACTGGCAACCAATCCGATTGCTCTGGTTATTCTGGATATAAAGATGCCCGGTAAATCAGGAATCGAACTCCTCCCGGAAATAAAGTCAGGCTACCCTGACACGGCAGTTATTATGGCTACGGCTGTTAATGATATTAATGTTGCCATTCAGTGCCTGAAGCAGGGGGCTGATGATTACCTTTGCAAGCCTTTCAACCTGGAAGAAGTTTCCTTGGCTGTCCAAAGAGCTCTCGAGAAAAGACGTCTAAAGCTCGAGATCAGGGAGTACCAGCAATTTCTGGAGGAAAAAGTTGAGGAGCAGACGGGAGAGATTAGAAAAATTTTTCTTGGCGCCATTGAGGCACTGGTATCTGCCCTCGAAGCTAAAGACAAGTACACTGGTGGACATTCCCGCCGGGTGACCGAGATGGCATTAGCTATAGGCAGTGAACTTGGTCTATCCGCACAGGATATGGAAGACTTGCGCTGGGGAAGTTTACTCCACGACATCGGGAAGATTGCAATTGACAAGGTTATCCAAAATAAGCCCGACAAGCTGACACGTGAAGAGTACGAGCATATTATGATTCACGCTCATGTCGGTGCCGACATTGTTCAGCCGGTGGTTGATGGGAAAATAACCGAGATGATTGAGCACCACCACGACCATTATGACGGCAGCGGGCTTCATCAGGTTATAGCGGGCAATGACATACCGTTGGGAGCCAGAATCCTGGCTGTAGCCGATGCCTTTGATGCTATGATATCCAACCGACCATATCGGTCAGCAATGTCCATCCCGGAAGCTATAGACGAAATTAAGCGCTGTGCTGGCACTCAGTTCGACCCAGATGTCGTCACCGCATTCCTTAAAACAAAAACAGCCGAAATGGCGATGAAATAGGCTCAAAGCCTTCAAAGCCTCCTAGATGCTCGGGATATTAACAGTATTCTTTGAATTCTACCGTGTATCCTTTGCTTCCCAGCCCCTGTAACTCCCTGCGACGGACACTGCCTCTTCACCCATCATGTCAGGTAGAATTGTAACTTTAGCATCTTGACACATAAGCTAACTCGTGGTGATAATTGTGATGTTATGGCAGGCGGCTTAAATGAAGATGTAGAGAAATTAAGGCAAAACCTTAATGGTTTACCCCAACCCCAGGTAGAGCCTCCGCTTATAGTGGTCAGTGGCTTGCCAGGCACAGGTAAGTCTTTTTTCTGCCGCAAGCTGGCTGAAAGGTTGTCTTTTCTCATCTTAGCAAGCGATACTTTGCGAAAAATCTTGTTCCCCTACCCTCAGTATAAAGAAAGTGAAAATAAGCAGCTTTTTTCTGCTTGCCATGTTCTCATCGAAGAGCTTTTGAGGAAGGGAATACCTGTCATTTTTGATGCCACAAACCTGTTGGAGCACCATCGAGAATATTTCTACCGCGCTGCAGAAAGAACGGGGGCAAGGCTCATCCTGGTCTGGGTTGAAGCTCCTACCGAAGTGGTGCGGCAACGCCTTCTTGCCCGAGAAAAAGCAGCTGTGTCTCAGTATGACTCAGAAGCCGGTTGGGAGGTGTATAATAAGATGAAGCCTCGAAGGGAAAAGATTTCTCGCAATCATCTTGTTGTTGATACCTCGCAGGATATTACTATCGTAATTGATAAGATTGTGCGAGCAACAAAGAGATAAGAGCAAAATTTCCTTTATTGACCTCTTCAATTCTTCATCCAAATAAAGTAAAATAAATGTTCTAAAATTTACACATTTCAGGGAGACGAATTTTGGAGATTAAAGTTATAGTTGGAGACATAGCTCAAATCGAAGCTGATGCCATCGTGGTAAATCTTTTTGAAGGTGTGGAACAACCTGGCGGCGCTACTGCTGCTGTGGATGAAGCTTTGGACGGAGCTATTAGTTCTCGCATCAGTCGAGGTGAAATTAAGGGTAAGTTTGGAGAAATTAACATTGTACATACGTTTGGGAAACTGACAGCAGAGATAGTAGCTATTGCCGGGCTGGGTAAGCGACAGGATTTCAATGCGGATAAGGTTCGTGGAGTAGCCGGAGAATTTTGTCGGGTGTTGCGTAAACTGAATTGCCACAAGATAGCTACAATACTTCATGGTGCTGGCATGGGTGGTATTGGGCTTGAATCTTCGACTGAAGCAATAACGGAGGGTGCTCTTCTCGGGCTTTATAGCTTCACCAAGTATAAAAAGCCTGAATATGGGGATATCGAAGAAATGCTGATAGTGATAAGGGAAAAGGGAAAGGTTCCAATCCTGGAACTGGCCATTGGCAAGGGGAAGTTGGTAGCTTCAGCTACCAACGCGGCTAGGGATATGGTTAATGAACCAGCTAACTACATGACACCTAGCCAGATGGCTGAAGCAGCTAAAGAAATAGCTAGCAAATATAGTTTAGAGTTCAAAGTCTTTGACCGAGAGGACATGGAGGCAATGGGTATGGGGGCACTCCTGGGGGTGGCGAAAGGAAGCAACCAGCCCCCCAAGCTAATAACTCTCAGCTATAAAGGAGATGAACGTTCTGAAAAAGTCCTTGGCTTTCTGGGCAAGGGCATAACTTTCGATTCTGGGGGAATCTCCATTAAACCCTCGGAAGGAATGGGTGAGATGAAGGATGACATGGCTGGTGCTGCTGCAGTTATGACAGCACTTGGGGCTATTGCTCAGTTAAAACCGAAGATTAACGTCACCGCCATTATTCCGGCTACCGAAAATTTACCCAGCGGCACTGCCCTGAAACCAGGGGATGTACTGAAGGCGTTGAATGGCAAGACCATAGAAGTAATAAGCACCGATGCCGAAGGAAGGCTTATCTTGGCTGACGCCCTGAGTTATGCCCAGAAGCTTGGTTTATCTCCCTTGATAGATTTGGCTACTTTGACCGGAGCTTGTCGTGTTGCTTTAGGCACCCTTTATAGCGGTCTCTTTGGCAATGACCAAGACCTGGTAGATAAAGTCCTCAGAGCTGCGGGAAAAACTGGGGAGAGAATGTGGCAAATGCCCATGCCCGAGGAGTATAAGGAGCAAAACAAAAGCGAAATTGCTGATGTTAAGAATACAGGCAACAGGTATGGCGGAGCTATCACTGCTGCCCTCTTCTTGGCTGAATTTGTTGATAATAACCCTTGGGTTCATATCGATATAGCTGGCACTGCTTTCTCGACGAAGGAAAGTGGCTATATAATAAAAGGGGCTACTGGAGTCGGCGTCAGAACTTTAGTTGAATTAGCTTTGAGCGAGGCAAAGAGTCAGGAGGCTATATGAGAGTAAAATGGTTGGGGCATTCTTGCTTTTTAATTACCTCCAAGGGT
>Ga0315547_1001572_pt1 | contig 17785 bp, 19 predicted proteins | sample SalMarSW160240MG_2_FD_202542 | JGI IMG/M metagenome (GOLD analysis project Ga0315547, IMG submission 202542) | Salt marsh sediment microbial communities from the Plum Island Ecosystem LTER, Massachusetts, United States - Salt Marsh Sediment SW1601-240 ...
AAGCTCCCACCCCTTCTCTCCCGGATTACATCCTAGTCCGTCCTGTTGATACGCATTCCGGCGAGCGCTATGGCGAACAGTCCCACTCCGAGCAGCGCTATCAGGGTTTCGGTTGAGGCTGACTCCACCAGAGCCAGAACGATACACGCTATGGCCAGTGCCAGCGCTATCACCCTCAGCACGAAAGACATCACCGACTCTCTAATGTTCATGGCTTTTACCTCCGTATAACCTTTGATTACGATTTACGCCTTAACGCACTTTAATGCCCCTAAATTACCTTCCCCTCCTGCCTGGCCTTTTTGTCCAGGTACATGCCGATGGCCACCCCGAGGGCCACGCCGAGGGCGGTGCCAATTCCGGGGTTGTCCATTGCCGCCCCGAGCGCCCCACCAAGCCCCACCCCGATGGCCATGCCGATACCGACACCCATGCCCAGGTAATGCCCTTTATCCACCAGCTTGTGGACTTTTTTCAGGTGCTCGACCAGTTTATTAACAGCTTTGATGTGTTTTTTGAGGCCTTCTTTGCCGGGCATCTGGACGAGCAGGCTCATCTCCTGCATTAGGCTGGTGATTTCCTGCTTGAGCGCCTGGCACTCCGAGCATATATCGGAAAACTCGTCGACTCTTCTGGCAACACGCAGGAGCAGGTCGAGCTTGTATTGCTTGGCGCCCTTCTCCCCCAGCGTCATCTGGTGCTGGCCTATCTCCGTAGCGACGCGGTTATACCACTGGCTGCCGACTTCCATATTATAATCCCCACCCCTCGTTTCTTATCTTTTCCCACCCGGCTTGCCCGCCGTAGCTTTAGCGTAGGCGGGGCCGCCCTCGTGCCATTAGCGGCTTAGGCTGAGGAATTGCCCCACCTTATCCCCACCCGAAATCCCTCTCAATCTCCCTTTGCCAAAGGGAGAAGCTATTATGTTTCTATTCCCGTATCAAGTTTCCCCCTTTATTAAAGGGGGACAAGAGGGGGATTTTTAAAAGAGGCTGCGCCCCTCTCCAACTCTCATTAAAGACCTACCCTATTCTTCACTTTTATCCTCTTCTCGTACTTGTCGTCCTTGCCCATAGTCTTTAATAATCTCAACATGCTCTATTCTAGGCCCGCTCGGAGGTATAATCTTCTCGACAAGTTTGGTTTTCTGTACCTTCCCTTTTACCGATTTCACATATAGAAGTGACTTACATTCTTGGCAAACTACTTGCCCATCATAATTTTTTGTATCATAATTATCATTGTCATTTAATTGCCGTGGCTTAATAATTTTTTCACATGCCACACATTGAATTTCAACCATATTCCCACCTCCTAAAATACACCGTTTTCAAACCTCCGCCCGTCTCTTATGCCACTCGGTCGCCTGCTCGTAGGCGTAGGCCACCCTTAAAATCGTTTCCTCCCCGAAGTGTTTGCCGATAACCTGCATACCGATGGGCAGGCCGTCGGCGAAGCCCGCCGGCACGGAAATTCCCGGCACCCCGGCGATATTGATGGGCAGGGTGCAGACATCGCTGAGGTACATGGACAGAGGGTCGTCCGTCTTCTCCCCTATCTTGAAGGGCACGGTGGGCGAGGTGGGGGTAATCAGGGCATCGTACTTCTCGAAGGCAGCGTCGAACTCACGTCTTATCAGGGTGCGCACCCGCTGCGCTTTGACATACCAGGCGTCGTAATAGCCCGCGGAAAGGGCGTAGGTGCCCAGCATGATGCGCCGCTTTACCTCCGGCCCGAAACCGTTCTCGCGCGTCTTCTCCATGGACTCCCACATGCTGTTGCCCGCGTAAGAGTAGCCGTATTTCACGCCGTCGTAGCGCGCCAGGTTGGCCGAGGCCTCTGAAGGGGCGATGATATAGTAGACCGCCAGGGCGTAGGGGGTGTGGGGCAGGGACATCTCTTCAAGCTCGGCGCCCAGTTCCTCCAGCTTGCCGAGGGCGGCCTTCATCGACTCCGCCACCTCCGGCTGCATTCCCTCGACGTAATACTCCTTCGGCACGCCGAGTCGCACGCCTTTCAAATCGGCTTTCAGGCATTTCGTATAATCGGGCACCGGCTCGGGGACGGAGGTAGAATCCCGCTTGTCATGTCCGGCGATAGCATTAAGCAACAGGGCGCAGTCGGTAACGTCCTGCGTCAGGGGGCCTATCTGGTCGAGGGAACTGGCGAAAGCCACCAGCCCGTACCGGCTTACCCTCCCGTAGGTGGGCTTCAGGCCGACGACGCTGCAAAATCCCGCCGGCTGGCGGATGCTGCCGCCGGTGTCCGAACCCAGAGCGCAGACGGCCTCCCCAGCCACCACCGCCACCGCCGAACCGCCGCTGCTGCCGCCGGGCACCCGGCTCACGTCCCAGGGATTACGGGTCACGAACAGCGCCGAGTTCTCCGTCGACGACCCCATGGCGAACTCGTCCAGGTTGGTCTTGCCCACCGTCACCATGCCCTGCGCGTTCACCTTCTCGACCACGCTGGCATCATAGGGAGGCACGAAGTTTTCCAGCATCTTCGACGAGCATGTCGTCTTTATTCCGCGGGTGCACATGTTGTCCTTGACGACAATCGGGACACCCGTCAGCGCGCCGGCTTTACCGGACGCGATAAGCTCGTCGGCCTTCCGTGCCTGCTCCAGGGCCGGCTCATCGGTGACCGTCACCAGCGCCCGGACTTTCGAATCCACCTGCCGTATGCGCTCGAGATAGTCCTTCGTTAGCTCGACGGAGGAGATTTTCTTTTCCTTCAGTAGCCTGCTTGCTTCGTGTATCGTAACCTGCATATTAATATCTACCTGTCTTTCAGCGTTACCATTTCTTCTAAACCCCAACGCATGATTTATTCAAGCACCGCCCTGACCCTGAAGCAGTCGCCCTCCCGCCGCGGCGCATTAGCCAGAATATCCTCCGCCGGCAGGGAAGGCACCACCTTATCCTCCCGCATGACGCTCTGGAGGGCTACCGATTGCGCCGTGGGAGGCACATCGGTGGTATCCACCCGCTGTAATACCTCGAAGTTCTCCAGAAGATTGGACAGCTGCTCGCTGAACCGGGTAATTTCCTCCTCCGTCAGGTCGACCCGCGCCAGGCGGGCGATATGCAACACTTCTTCTCGACTAAGCTTCATAAGCAACTCCCGGAACCATTTTTTTTAAGGTGTTTTACCCGCCAATTATAGCATTCGCTTCCAGCCCAGGCAACCGCATCTAACATAAAGTCGCTTTCTTACCATAAAGGCTATATAATGTATAGTGAAGTAGAGGAGATATCTATTTATCTTGATGAAGGAGGCAAGATATGGGGGAGAGGGTGATGATATTCATTGACGGAAGCAATCTTTACCATTCGCTCAAAAACCATTTCAAAAGGATGGACCTGGACCTCGGCAAATTCTGCCGGAAGCTTTTATACAAACGTCAGCTAGTTAGAATCTATTATTATAACGCTAAAGTAGGCCAGAAACAGGAGCCCGAGATCTATAAACAACAGCAGGCTTTCTTTAACGGCGTCAATGCCATACCCTATACCGAGCTGCGACTGGGACGCCTGGTCTACACCAATCAGTGGCCGACCGCGCCGCCCTACGAAAAGGGCACCGACGTACAACTGGCCACCGATATGATAACCCACAGCTATAAAAGCAATTATGATGTCGCCATTCTCGTCGCCGGGGATAACGACTTCGCCGGCGCCGTCCAGGCCGTCAAAGACAACGGGAAGCACGTCGAGGTTGCCTTATTCGGCAAGCAGGGTACCTCACAGCAGTTGAGAACCGTCGCCGACCGGGTAATAACGATTAATTCGCGGCTGCTCAAGGACTGCTGGAAATAGCTCGCGGCTTCCGGAAAGAAGCTGATGAGGGACAGAGCCAGGAAAATTCGGGGGACGAAGGGGCGCCCCAGCCCGCGGCTTTCCCGGGAAGAAGGCACCATTGTCAAGGACTGGGGCGGGAGATTGCCGGTAGCTCTCGTCTACCCTAATTCTTACTTCCTGGGCATGTCCAACCTGGGAGTTCACGCCGTCTACAAACTCCTGAACAGCCACCTGAGGGCCGTCTGTGAGCGGGTCTTCTACGAGAAAGAAGATAAGCATGCCCCCACAGCCCTGGAATCGGGGCGGCCGCTGGCCGACTTCGCCGTTATTGCTTTCTCCATTTCCTACGAGCTGGACTACTTCAATATCGTGAATATCCTCAAAGCCAGCGGCATACCGTTATACTCTGCCGACCGCGATGAAAGGTATCCCCTGATTATCGCCGGAGGCCCCTGCATCACCACAAACCCCATTCCCCTAGCCCCATTCTTCGACTGCCTTTGCATCGGCGAGGCGGAGTCGCTTCTGCCCGCCATGCTTCCCGTATTACTGGAGAGCATCCTTCCGGGAGAAGAGCCGCGAGACGAACTGCTGAAATCGCTGGCAACGCTGCCGGGTGTCTACATACCCGCCTGTCCCCCGGAAAATCCCGTATCCCGCCAGTATGCTAGAAATCTCGACGACTCTGCCACGACCTCGGTAATACTCACGACGGATACCGAGTTCGGTGATTTATACTTAATAGAGGCGGAGCGGGGCTGCCAGCACGGCTGCCGCTTCTGCCTAGTCAATACCGCCTTCGCCCCCATGCGCTTTCGCTCCGTGGACAGTCTTCTCAAGCAGGCCAGGGACGGACTAAGCCAGCGCCGGCGCATCGGGCTGGTGGGACCCGCCATCACCGACCACCCCCGGATAAACGAGCTACTGGCCGGCCTGAACCAGCTAAGAGCCGAGATATCCATCAGCTCGCTGCGGATAGGCTCTCTGTCCACGGATATCCTCGACGCGCTGACCAGAGGCAAGACGCAGTCTATCGCCATCGCCCCCGAGGCCGGCTCCCAGCGACTGCGCGACGTGATAAATAAAGGCACATCCGAGAGTGATATCCTGAAAGTCGCCGACAGGATAGCCGGCCAGCGCTTTAGTCATCTCAAGCTCTATTTCATCGTCGGCCTGCCGACCGAGACCGACGATGACGCCGAAGATATCGTCAAGCTGACGTTAGCCGTTAAAGACAGGCTCGACCGTAAGCAGAGCGGCGCCCGCATCACCCTCAACGTGGCCCCCTTCGTCCCCAAGGCCGGCACGCCTTTCCAGTGGCTGCCCATGGCGTCCCAGGACACGCTGAACCGCCGCCTGGCGATACTGGGGAGCACCCTCCCCTTAAAGGGCATCAAGCTCAACGAGGAAAGCCCCGCCTGGAGTCAAATCCAGGGAGTGCTGGCGCGCGGTGATGAAAGACTCGCCGAGGCTTTGGCCAATATGGAAGAAATTTCCCTGTCCGGCTGGCGCAAAGCAGTAGAAGCAAGCAATCTGGACATTGACTATTATGTCAACCAGAAATGGGATACACAACAAGAGTTGCCCTGGGCTGTGATAGATTCAGGAATGAAAACCGAAAGGCTTTGTGGGGAGCTAGAGAAAGCGCTGGCGTAACCCTACTGCCCCAGCAGCTCCGTCACCACGTCGTTTATCTCTTTACCGTCCGCCCTGCCCTTGAGCCTGGGCATCAGTTCCTTCATTACCTTGCCCTTGTCACCGGGGACCTGCGCCCCCACCACCCCTATCACCTCACGTGCCGCCGCCACGACCTCGTCGCGGGTCATCTGCTCGGGTAAATACCCCTGTAAAATTGCCATCTCCGCTTCCTCTTGAGCCACCAGGTCCGGCCGGTTCCCCTGCTTGAAAGCGTCGATGCTCTCCTGGTGTCGCTTGACTTCCCTGGCGATGATGCCGAGGATATCGGAATTGTCCAGGGACGCCTGCTTGGCGATTTCGGCGTTGTTTATCGACGACATCAGCATCCGGAGGGTGGCGCGCTTGACGGTATCGCCGCTCTTCATCGCCTGCTTGATGTCGTCGGATATTTTACGTTTGAGGTCTGCTTCCCGCTCCATAATAACCTGCTTACCTGTTTTTCGCCGTTTCAAGTCGGCCTTCCGCAAAGCGGGTATTCATTACCGACGATACATTCTGGTGCCTCTGGCAGCACCGCGTTTCTTGGCCGCCTTCTTACGCTTGCGCTTGATGCTGGGTTTCTCATAGTGCTCCCGACGGCGCAGTTCCGCCAGAATACCGTCCTGCTGCACCTTCCGGTTGAACCGCTTGAGCAAACTGTCGAAGCTCTCTTCGTCACCAGCTGTAACTTCAGCCAAGTAGCATCACATCCCTTCCAAATTTAATACCCCAATATTATAGGGGGCGCCGACCGGGCTGGCTCTACCCCCAAAACAACCAAGGCCTGTGTGTCTCACAAAAGAAATGAAACACGCCATAATATTGTAATCGGCAAAGGCCATCCTGTCAATAGGCCACATTGACTCATAGTGAATAACCCCCCCAGCAAGCTGACGGGTATTCAGTGGAGTATTTTATAAAATAATTTTAGCTGATTTTAAGGAGTCTTTTAGCATTACCTCCGAGTGTTTTCTCCATGTCCTGAGCCGGGATATCCAAAGTCCTGACGCCCACCAACTCCTGAAGCTAAACTATCTTTAACTCTAACATAGGAAGTGGTATCCTTTGTGGGGGCATGCCAATGTGATGCGAAAATATGTCGATAATCATGAGAAATATAGCCTCCTTCGGGAGTTTATATAATTGTACTATATTTAAATATCAATCACCTGCCGCCAAATATGAACGCGCTTTCGTCCGATTCCTTTGCTAGCTATCCCTGAGTCATTATAAGTGTAAACACCCTTGTCCGCATCTGCCAACTCCACTATCATAGCATTATCAACTTTATTCTGGAGATACTGTAGTCCCAATAATACGCAACACGATTACCCCTAACAAATAAACCATTATGAAAAGGAGACGAATTAATGGCTTTAGCCGTCAAAGCACAAAATACGAACAGAAAGGGTAATGGTAAGGTAAAGGCCAAAAAGACATCTCAGGAGATACAGGCAACCGAGCCGGTCTCACCGCCGGCGCACGGAGTGATTTACAGCCAGCGGCTGAACTTCTGTCCCTTTACGGCCCCACCTCTGAAAGCCTACGCGTCAATACTCGGCAGCGAGAGAACGGAGAGGCTGCAGCGGGCCGCCGAGCGCTTGAAAGGACGCAGGGTGCTGGAATTGAATGCCACCGCTCAGGGCGGCGGTGTCGCCGAGATGCTTTACAGTTCCGTCCCCTTCCAGAACAACCTCGGTGTCGAGACTGAGTGGAAAGTTATCAGTGGCAACGAGAAATTCTTTGAATGCACCAAGGGCCTGCATAACCTGCTGCAGGGCATGAAAGGGACCTTTACTCAGGATATGGAAAGGGCCTACTACTCAACTATCGCCGATTGCGCTTGCAGCGACATCATCGACCGTGATTCCGATATTATTATGGTCAACGACCCGCAGCCTCTCGGCCTGGCCCGCCACCTCAAGAAACAGGGTAAGACCTGGCTCTGGAGATGCCACATCGATATCGAAGAGGCGCCCATGGACGCCAACCCCGGCCTGTGGGACTTCATGAGCAACTGGATAAAACCGTATGACGCCGCCATATTCTCGGCCGCCCATTACGTCGTGACGCGCTGGCCGCTGCCCAGCTTTATTATACCACCGTTTATCGACCCCCTCTCCGAGAAAAACCGCGAGCTCAGCCAGTCGGAGATTGACCAAGTGCTTACCAAGTACGAGATAGACGCTCGCATCCCCATCATCGCCCAGATAGGCAGGTTCGACCCGTGGAAGGGGCTGGACAGGACGATTGCCGCCTTCCGCCATGTAAGAAAAGAACAGAAATGCCAGCTCATCCTGGCCGGCGGCATGGCATCCGACGACCCGGAAGGAGCCCGGATTCTTGACCAGCTATACGAAGACACTAAAAACGACGAGGACGTCCATATACTCCATCTATCGCTTGACAACCGCCTGGAAAACTGGGGGGAAGTCAACGCTCTTCAGCGTTCGGCAAGCGTTATCATGCAGCCATCAACCAGAGAGGGATTCGGACTGGTCATCACGGAGGCGCTCTGGAAGGCCAAGCCGGTGATTGCGGCTAACGTGGGCGCTATTCCGCTGCAAATCAGAGATGGCGACACCGGCTACTTCTACGAGACCCCGCAGAAAACGGCACTCCGGGTGATAAACCTGCTGAGAAACCGGAAAGCTGCCGAAGCATTCGGCAAGAGAGCCAAAGAATACGTCGGCGAGCACTTCCTCCTGCCGGACCGGATTGCCGATTACCTCATGACAATGGACATGGCCATGAACGGCGACGGGCACCGTACCATGCCCAGCGACAGCATCATCAGCTTCCATCCGTGGTTCAAGATGAGCAAACGGAGAAAATAAATGACAATGCTCGTATCATCTATCCTTTCCGGTTGACAGCGTGATATACTACATAATATAGATACTATGAAAAAGAGCAGAATCGGTGTGCTGACCAGCGGCGGGGACTGCGCCGGACTGAACCCCACCCTGAAATGGGTGGTTAAAACAGCCATGGACGAACGCCTTGAATGGGAGCGTGGTGTCCGCTACGAAGTCATGGGTATCCGGGACGGCTGGAAGGGACTGGCCAACGTCGACCCGACTACCTGGGATACCGCCGGATACATCACACCCCTGAACCCGGATACAGTCAGGACCTGGGACAGATACGGCGGGACGATGCTGGGCACTTCACGGTTTAGTCCCTACGACCCCAAAAACGAGTGTTCCAGGCTGGTAATAGAGAACATCGAAAGACTCGGCCTGGAAGCCGTCATCGCTATCGGCGGCGACGGTACCCTGGCCATCGCCACCCGGATGTTCCGAGAAGGCGTGCACACTATCGGCATTCCCAAAACGATTGATAAAGACCTCCCCGAAACCGACTACACTCTGGGATACGAAACAGCCCTGAACGTCATCGTTGAAGAGGTCGACCGCCTGAGAACTACCGCCGGTTCGCACAAGAGAATATTCGTGGTGGAAACAATGGGTCGCACCGCCGGCTGGCTGGCCCTGCAAGGCGGCGAGGCCTGCGGTGCCTATATCATTCTCATCCCGGAATACGACTTCTCAATGGACAAAGTGAACGAACTCGTTTCGGAGGGGAGAAGGTCCGGGACAAGGTACGAAATTATCGTGGTGGCCGAGGGAGCCAAGCCGAAAGGCGGCACCGAGGTCGTAAAAAAAGAGGGAGTCGATAGCTTCGGCCATAAAGCCCTCGGAGGCATCGGCGGATTCGTCGCCCGGGAAATCGAGATAGGCACCAAGCTGGAGACGCGCAGCGTAAACCTCAGTCACCTCCAGCGCGGCGGCGCCCCCTGCGCCTACGACCGCAGAATGGGGAGATATTTCGGCATTGCCGCCGTCGACCTGGTGGTGAGAAAAAAGTACGGTAATATGGTCTGCGTACATAACGGCAAAATTACCTACTGTCCGATGGAAAACATCTACGGAAAGCTGAATCTGGTCGATATCCCCACCCAATACGATGCCGATAGATACAACGGACGCCGCACTATTCTGAACAATGGTAAGAAGAAAAATGCCAAACGAGTCAAGTCATATAAAAAACAAAAATAATATCGATACCCTGATAGAGCTGGCCGTCTTCGGGGCCGACCCTCAGATGAAGGAGGAACACTATCGCGTCATCCGGGAGATGGCCCGCAGTGGCGGCACTTACCCCGCCAGCATCCAGGGACTTTACGAAGCCTCCGGTAAAGGGCTTTATAATGGTATCACCGTGCCTGCTATCAATATCCGCGGCATCACCTACCATGTCGCCCAGGCAGTCTTCAGAGCGGCCATAAAAGACGGAGTGGGCGCCTTCATCTTCGAGATAGCCCGCTCCGAGATAGGCTATACGATACAGAGTCCGGGAGAGTACGCCGCCTGCATTCTGGCCGCCGCTATAAGAGAAGGATTTCAGGGCCCGGTCTTTATCCAGGGCGACCACTTTCAGGTCAGGCGGAAAATGTACCGGGAAAATCCGGAAGGCGAACTGAACGATATCAAGGAACTGATACGGGATTCCGTCAATGTCGGCTTTTACAATATCGATATCGACGCATCCACCCTGGTTGATTTGACCAAATCCGGACTCGAAGAACAGCAGGCAAAGAACTCACAGATTACAGCGGAGATGACACAGTTTATCCGCGGCATCGAGCCAAAAGGCGTCACCATCTCCGTAGGTGGTGAAATCGGTGAAATAGGTAAAGGCAACAGCACCATAGACGACCTCAAGGCCTATATGGACGGCTATCGCCGCCTGCTGGACACAGGCGTTAAAGGAATCTCCAAAATCAGCGTGCAGACCGGGACATCGCACGGCGGTGTCGTTTTACCCGATGGCTCGATTGCCGAGGTCAACGTCGATTTCAATACCCTGAGGGAGCTCTCCAGAGCAGCCCGGGAGGAATACGGCATGGGCGGGGCGGTACAGCACGGCGCCTCCACCCTGCCCGACGGAGCCTTCGACATGTTCCCGCAGGTCAATACGGTAGAGGTGCATCTGGCTACCGGGTTCCAGAACATGATATACGACAGCCCCAGCTTCCCCGCAGACATGCTGGCGACGATACACAAACACCTCGACGCTCAATACAAAGACGAGAGAAAGTCCGGGGAAACCGAAGAACAATTCTTTTACAAGACACGTAAGAAGGCCTTCGGCGATTTCAAGAAGGAATTGTGGCACCTCCCGGAGTCGAATCACCGCGAGATAATGAAGGAACTGGAAGACCGCTTCTCTTTAATCTTCCACAAACTCAACGTAATCAATACCAGAGACATGGTCCGGAAGTACGTGACCGACGCGGCCACGCCTGTATAATTTATCTATCATCCCCAAATAAAAAAGGCTGGATATTCCTGAATAAGTAAATACCCAGCCCTATATATAAATCCCTTTTAATATACCGGCTTCTATTTCTTGCCGATTCTAAACATCTTGGTGCCGCAGGTCGGGCATACACCCTGCGTCGCCGGCTTACCATTTTTCATCGTAATGGCTTTAGGGTCTTTCATTTCTTTCTTGGCGCGGCATTTCACGCAATATGCTTGCATGTGTTTCCTCCTTCCCTCAAAGCTATTTGCTATAAACAATAAACTATTGTTACGCTCATGTCAAGAGGCGCACACGAACAAATGAGAATTTTATTATACACAAAATATCAATTCTTTACACTGGAAAGACACTCAGGGGCAGTAAGGTGGCCATTTCTACCCCCTACTATCGGTATGAATTCAGCCATACTTATGCTATACTCTGTAAACAAGATAACGTAAAAGAGGACTCGGGAAATGGCCAAGACCAGAGTGGGCATCATCAACGTTACCGGCTATGCCGGCGTCGAGCTGGCGCGTATATTATGTCAACACCCTGAGGTACAGCTTACTTCGGTCACCGGACGCAGCGCCGCCGGGCAGGTACTGAGCGATTACTTCCCCCACCTGAAGAGCGCGGGAATGACGATAGAACCCGAGCTTGGAGAGGTAGACCTAGCTTTCTCGGCGATGCCTCACAAGGAGAGCGCCCGGGAAATCATGCCGCTTATCGATAAAGGCCTCAAAGTAGTGGATATCAGCGCCGATTTCCGCCTGAAGGACGCTGCGGACTACCCGCAGTGGTACGATTTCACGCATCCGGCACCGGAGTTGCTGGCCAAGGCAGTCTTCGGCTTACCGGAGCTTCACCGCGAGAAGATAAAATCAGCACAGCTGGTCGCCAATCCGGGCTGCTACCCTACCGGGGCAATACTGGCCCTGGCCCCGGCCGTGAAGGAAGGCCTGATTGGACCCGATATTATCGTCGATAGCAAGTCGGGCGTTTCCGGGGCCGGGCGCAGCCTCAACCTGACGACCCATTATTCCGAAGCTAACGAAGATGCCACCGCCTATGCCCTGGGCGGACACCGCCACCTGCCCGAAATTGTGCAGGAACTGAAGCTGCTCAGCCCAGAGTCGTCCCTTTCGATAACATTTATTCCCCACCTGGTACCGATGACCCGCGGCATACTGACAACTGCCTACGCCCCGCTGGTAACGGATAAAATAGCCGACGGTAAAAAGGGAGAGGAAGAGCTGCTCAATCTCTACCGCGATTTTTATAAAGATGAACCTTTTGTCAGGGTAGTAGCGTCTCCGCCGCACACCAAGCATACCTGGGGGAGTAACTACTGCTATATCCACGCCACCATCGACCACCGCACCGGACGCCTTATTGCCATCAGCGCCATCGATAACCTGGTAAAAGGGGCGGCGGGGCAGGCTGTCCAGAACATGAACCTCATGCTCGGCCTGCCGGAGACGACGGGACTCGAAGCGCTGGCGGTTTACCCCTAGCGACGGAATTCTGGTAGAAGCTAGTTTGTGGTCTCCCGCTCTACCCTCTCTTTGTAGGCAGCCACTAACCGCTGGGTAATTTCCCCCGGCTTCCCGGTGCCGATGGTCACCGTATTTCCAGTACCATCGCTGACCGCTGTCAGCGGCATAATTTCAATCATCGAATTGGTCAGAAAAGCCTCATCGCACTGCTTGATTATGCCCAGACCTACGGTACCCTCGGTGACGATTATCCCGAGTTCATCGGCCAGTTCCATTATCACATCGCGGGTGATTCCCGGCAGGACACCGCTTTCCAGGGACGGCGTCACCAGCCTTGACCCCTTTACGAAAAAGACATTACAGCCGCCGCCCTCGGCGATGTACCCATCTTCATTCAAGAGCAAGGCCTCGTCCAGTCCGTGCGCCGCGGCCTCCTTCCGCGCCAGTACGTTTACCAGATAGTTCACCGACTTAGTTCCGGAGATAGAAGACTGCGCACAGCGGCGCAACGTAGCGATGCCGACCCTAAAACCCTGCCCGTACTTCTCGGGTGAAAAACTGTGATACGGCCGGGCCGTGACGACGATGGTCGGCTGTCCGGCTTTTCCCTCCCAGGGAAGAGAGTCCGACTCACCGTTGGTGACGGTCAGGCGCAGACGGGCGTCTTCCAGCTTATTTGCCTTCAACGTATCCCGGCAGGCTTCACCGAGGTTAATGCCCGCCAGCGATGTACCCAATCCGATAGCCTCCGCCGAGCCGAGCAGTCGTTTTATATGCCGCTCCAGAAGAAAGATTTTCCCATGATAGGCACGCATCGTTTCGAACAGTCCGTAGCCGTAGAGGAAACCTTGGTCAAAGACGGATATACGCGCCCCGGAACGCGGCACGAGTGAGCCGTTCAGGTATATAATCTCTTCCATATATTACCCTCCCGCGGGCACCGAAAGTTTCAGGAAATTGGATAGAATATCGTGGCCGGTCGGTGTCATGATGGACTCCGGGTGAAACTGGATGCCTTCGACGACATCCCGTCGATTCCTCACCGCCATAATGACACCATCTTCAGTCTTCGCCGAGACTTCCAGAGATGCCGGTACGGATTCGGCGCCGATAACCAGCGAATGATAACGCCCCCCGGCCAGCGGCGATTCCAGCCCCTCGAACACGGTTTCACCGTCGTGGTAAATTACCGAGTCCTTGCCGTGCATGGGGAGTACCGCCCGCTTAATCTGCCCGCCATACACGTAGCCGATACACTGGTGCCCCAGGCATACCCCCAGAATGGGAATCCTGCCGCGGAAGTACCGAACGACATCGTTGGAAATACCGGCCTCCAGAGGCGTGCAGGGACCGGGCGAGATGATGATATGGCTTGGCGCCAGGGACTCAATCTGCTCCAGCGTTATCGCGTCGTTACGGTAGACCACCGGCTCCTGCCCCAGTTCCCCCAGGTACTGGACCAGGTTATAGGTAAACGAATCGTAGTTATCAATCACCAGAATCACGCTCTTATCTCCACTTCTCCCTGTGGCGACAGGTTGAGGGCCTGTATTAAAGCTTTGCCCTTGTCCAGAGTCTCGATGTACTCCGCTTCCGGCTCGGAGTCATAGACGATAGCGCCCCCCACCTGAAAATAGGCCCGGCCGTCCTTGACGATAATCGTCCGTATCACGATATCCAGGTCCATGTCGCCGCCGAAGCTGAGGTAGCCCAGCGAGCCGGTGTAAACACTCCTACGGGTCGGCTCAAGCTCGTCGATAATCTCCATAGCCCTTACCTTGGGGGCTCCGGTGATGGAGCCACCCGGGAAGGTGGCCTTGAGCAGGTCGATGCGGTTTTTCCCCTCGCTTAGCTGCCCCACCACGGTGGAGGTCAGGTGAAAAACGGTGGGATACGTTTCCAGAATAGTCAGTTCCGTGACCTTCACGGTGCCGTAGCGGCAGACACGCCCGATATCGTTCCGCTCAAGGTCGACAATCATGATATTCTCCGCCCGGTCTTTGACACTCGCCAGCAGGCTCTCGGCCAGCGCCCGGTCTTCCTCGGGAGTCTTGCCGCGCGGCCTGGTACCCTTGATGGGACGTGTCTCCACCCAATCGCCCCGCACCTTAAGAAACCTTTCCGGCGAAGCCCCGACAATACTGACGCCGCCGAAGTTAAAGTAGTTGGCGAACGGCGCCGGATTGATGTTCCGCAGGCGCTTATAAAGCTCGTACGGCGGGATGGTCAAATCAACTTCGAGTCTTTGCGAAAGATTCACCTCAAAGATATCGCCGGCGCAGATATACTCGCGGGCGGTCGCCACCGTTTTAAGGTATTCCTCGTGGGAGAAATTAGCTTTAAGCACGATACCTTTGTCGGATTGCACCTCTTGAATATCGGAGGGAGGCGGACAGAGCAAGACCCAGTTCCTTAACTCGTTCATTCTTTCTTCCGCCCGGCGCTGTCTTTTACTCTCCTCAAGCTCCGGGAAGCCGGTAGAAACCAGGTACGTTTTATTTTGCAGGTGGTCGAAAACCACGGCGGCATCGTAGAAAGCCAGGTAACACTCGGGAAGTCCTAAATCGTCAACGGCGGTGGTCGGCAGACGCTCGATGAAATGGCACAAATCATAGCTGAAATACCCCACCGCCCCGCCAGCAAACGGTATCCCTACCTGGCTGCCGTCCAGTGCATATATTTCCAGCAGTTCCCCGAGCGCATCGAAAGGATTGCCCCTCCTTACCTCCTCCACCCCATCCCTGATGAGTGTGACTCTATCGCCCCGACTCCGCAGCACCAGGAAGGGGTCGCTGCCCATGAAGGAGTAGCGCCCCAGCTTGGCCGGGTCCATGCCGCTGTCCAGGAAAAAACTGAAAGGACGCCCGGCAAAGGTATCAAAGCACCAGGCAGCGTCCGGCGCCATATGTATCTCTTCAACAAGCGGATAGCGCGCTTTCATTCCGTACCGTCAACTCCCGATAGGTTCACCATTGATTATATACCGAATCTGGTAACTTAATAAAATGACCGGGGTTACTCTAACCCAACAAATTTATATCTTCCCGATGTTGCCACTTCACTCTGGCTCTGCTATGCTGTGAAAAACAGTAACATGCCAAACGAAAACATCTCTTATTTTCGCCGCCGGGATTACGTCAAGATAACCGTCTTCGGCTTTGCCCTGACCGCCCTGTGGCAGAGTCTGCACACCATCATCCTGCCGCTGCGGTTACTGGACTTTGTTCCCGAAGCGCAGAAAAACACGTACCTCGGCCTGATGACCCTATGCGGTCTGTTCCTGGCCATGCTTGTCCAGCCGATAGCTGGCGCCATCAGCGACCGCTCCGGCTTCAGGTGGGGCCGGCGCCGACCCTATATTTTAATCGGCGGCATTATATCCCTGCTCATCATCCCCGGCATCGGCCTCGTCAGCAGCTATATAGCCATATTTGCCGTTTACTGCCTGCTGCAACTGGCCAGTAATACGGCGCAGGGGCCTTTCCAGGCCTTTATTCCCGACCTGGTGCCGCCAGGCAAGCGGGGGGTGGCTTCAGGGGTCAAGGCCCTGCTTGAAATTGTCGGCGGGGTAATTCTGGTATATCTCTCCAGCCTTCTCATGGACCGCTATTTCGCCGGAGAAGGCAGCCAGTGGCTATGGCTGGTCCTGGGAATACTGGCGGCAGTCTTGCTGGGAGCTATGATTGCCACGGCCATAATGGTCAAGGAGACACCGGTAAAAGCTGGTAGCCAGAGGACTTCGCTACTGCCGGAACTGTACCGAACAGCCAGAGACGTTTTCGCCGACCGTGATATCGTGTGGTTTCTGGCCTCCCGACTGCTCGTCTATATGGCTTTCACCACCATCCAGCAGTTCGCCCTTTACTTCCTCAGGGACGTCATCGGTGTGACCAATCCCGCCGAGGCAACGGCACGTTTTTCCATATTCGCCGTGGTCGGCATGCTGATTGTGGTCTGGCCGGCCGGCTACCTCTCCGACAGGATAGGTCGTAAGCCCATTACCATTGCCTCGGGACTGCTGGGCGCTCTGGGTATGGCCATCATCGCTCTATCGCAGGAATACGGCACGATACTATGGGCTGCCGGAATCATCGGTATAGCCATGGGGGCCTTTAACAGCGCCAACTGGGCACTCGCCACCGACCTGGTAACTAAAGGAGAAGAAGCCCGATACCTCGGCATTGCCAATATGGCTACGGCGGGCGGGGCCGCCCTGGCGCGCGCTATCGGCCCGGCCATCGACTTCTTCAATAGCCGAAGCCCCGGACTCGGTTATAACTTCATGCTGATGGTCTGCCTGGCGTACTTCATCGTCGGTGCGGCGCTGGTTCTCAAAGTAAAGCGCCGGAACTAATTGAACCATGGTATGGCTTTGAATCCAAGCGAAGCCATGTAAGTCATGAACACGTAAGAAATCGTCCTGCCCAGCCAGCAGGCCACGAAGAATCTCCATAACGGCATACGAAGGGCGCCGGCGATGATGCCGACAACGTCAAAAACGAACGGGACAATCGACATGAGAAACACAGCTATCCACCCCCACCTTTTTACCCAGCCCTCCACTCTATTATAAACTTTACTCTTCGTCAGCAAGCCACGGCCGCTGCGACCGGCGACATAGCCCGTCAGCTCCCCGATAGCCGCCCCGAGGCCACCCGCCAGCCCGACAATGACCGGTGAAGGCAGCGCGGCCCCCAGCGTCATCATTATCGTCATATTGCTGACCGGTAATATAATGGTAGCGTTCAGGATGACGCTTATAACGAAAGCGCCCAGATACCCGTAGGCCCGCAGTTCCCGGAAAATGTCGGGGTTCTGCCAGTAAAGATAGACTATACCCACCATGATACCGATAGCCACCAGCAGGCCGGCCAGAGGAATAATTCTCTTCCTAAGCCAGATTAGCTTCCTCAGCCCGGCCGGTGTTTTGGGCGTAAACACGTTCAGGATCTGACCGTACAGGGCGGTAAGGCGTTTCCCGAGTCCAGCCTTGGCTTGTGCTACCTGCGGCTTCTCAACATTAACTTCATCCATATGCTGAGGTATTATACCATGCCCCAGTCGCGCCCTGATAACCGCCACTTGTTTTTCCCCCGCCACAGAAGCTATAATGAACGGTAACGGGAAAGGAGACCGTAAAATGCCGTCTTACGCCTATTTTCAGAAGAAGTTCATCCCTCTGGAAGAAGCTAAAATAGGGATAATGACCAATGCCTTCCACTACGGTACGGCAATCTTCGAAGGCATCCGGGGCAACTGGAACAGTGAGCAGAAACAGACGTATATCTTCCGTCTGAAAGAGCATTACGAGCGAATGGAAAAAGGATGCCGGGTGTTGAAACTTACCCTGCCTCATTCCATCGACGAGCTCTGCCGATTAACCGTGGAACTGGTGGCGAAGTGCGGCTTTGAGGAAGATGTCTATATCAGGCCCGTGGCCTATAAAAGCTCACAGGCACTGGGCGTGCGCCTGCATAACCTGGATGATGACTTCTT